>Ga0194060_10002096_pt1 | contig 14261 bp, 14 predicted proteins | sample SepL225m_MetaG_FD_163427 | JGI IMG/M metagenome (GOLD analysis project Ga0194060, IMG submission 163427) | Anoxic zone freshwater microbial communities from boreal shield lake in IISD Experimental Lakes Area, Ontario, Canada - Sep2016-L222-5m | ecosystem: Environmental > Aquatic > Freshwater >... | reverse complement strand
TAAATACACTAAAAGAGTATTTAAATACACTCGGAGAGTCAAAGAATACACTAAAAGAGTATTTAAATACACTCCGAGAGTATTCTTTGACTCTTTTAGTGTATTCGCCGACTCTTTTAGTGTATTTCTCGATATTTTAATTCAGAACTTTTATAACGCCCGTCCAGGGCTTCAGGCTGTGCGCGGGTTATCCATTTCTCACAGAGCGTTACTCTGTGCTACTATATCTCACTTTTTCAGGGCGGACATAAATCACGGATTTAATCAGTTCAGTGTGCATTACAGCCCTGACGGGGCGGAATATATTAGCGATGTGGCAGCGCCCATCGAACGAAATAAATAGAATAAACAAAATGAAACAGAAATTTATAATGCAATATATGTTAAACTGAAAGCATTGAAGTTTAATCCGTAAAATAAAAACGGGAAGTCCGGAATATTGAATTCCTGATTTCCCGTTGTTTTGTAAGATTTGAAAATGGAAAAATTAAACTGTCGGAGGTTCCACGACCTCATCAGATTTACCAGCACGACCCGGGAAACGCTGCGCAAGATCTTCATAAACAGCGCTTACGCCGGGTACGTTGTTCTTGGATGCAGTTTTTACACTGTTATAAAAAGTAGTAGCAAGCTGCATAGTTTCACTGCCCAGCGCCATATAAGTATCGTTGAGAGCTTCATACAGTTTGGACGTTGCTTGCATAATAGGAAGTATCTGATTCATCAGAGCAATGTGCTCCTGAAAAATATCCACACCTAAATAAACCGGCACAAGGGCGGGATTATTTTGTGCATACTCAAGGCTTTTTTGAACAAATGCAACAGATTTATCACCCATCTTGTAAATCGAATGTCTCTCCTCAGGAGTAAGATTTACCAAAAATACAAAAGAATCAAAGACTTCCTTTAGTTTAACCAGGGCAACGGATTTTTCTGCATCTGTTATTACCCCTGAAATTGATGAATAAGGCATTATGACCTCCTTTCTTTTAATAAAAAAAACAGTTAAATATTACAACGGACCTGAAACTTTTTATGCCTGTGAACCGGAATTATCTTTAAGCGTATGTTCTGCATCATTAAGTTTTATGCCCGCTTATATTTTACTAATTCTAATATTTTTTGTCAAGTAAAATCTGAATATTTTTTATTTATTTTTTAAAATATTCTGTTATACAGTCATTTTACCTCTGTAAATCAGGGAAATATAAAAGATATTTTTTATTGCCACAGCGGAATAATATATTTGTACGGTAATTAAATGTGTTTAAAATCTGACTTTTAATGTCATATTAAAATAAATTTAATTATTTTTAAACTGGTCTAAATATATAATAAAGGGAAATAATTAATGAAGACAGCGGAAATCCGTACAGAAAAGGGCACTATGAAAGTTGATTTTTTTGAAACTGACGCCCCAAATACAGTAAATAATTTTATCAGCCTTGCAGAGAAGGGATTTTACAACGGACTTACATTTCACCGTGTAATTCCTGATTTCGTTATTCAGGGCGGTTGCCCAAATGGCAACGGAGCCGGCGGCCCCGGTTATAAAATTAAATGCGAAACTACCGGCGGTAATCAGCATCATGACCGCGGCGTGCTTTCTATGGCTCATGCCGGTAAGGATACAGGCGGTTCACAGTTTTTTATCTGCCACAGCAGAACAAATACAGCGCATCTCGACCGTAAGCATACCTGCTTCGGAAAGGTAGTCGATGGACTCGATGTAATTGACCTGATTAAGCAGGGAGATAAAATTGAGAAAATTGTAGTAGTCGAAAAGGAATAGAATGTCAGCAGTCCCATGAATAAAATTTATGGGATTTTTTTTTCAGTCTGTGTTAAATATAATTTTGAGAAGAGCAAAACAGTTAATGGAAATGAGCGAAGAGAAGAAAAAATTTATATTCAGTATATCAATTCCGCTGGGATTCGCTGGCGTAATGTGGGCAGTAAAGCTGACAGAGATACTTTTTAGTGTAAGTTTTATAAAATTCGGGCTGTATCCGTTAACCCTTACGGGGCTGGCCGGCATTTTAACTATGCCTTTTATCCATGCTGATTTCAATCATCTTATTTCAAATTCAATTCCCCTGGTTTTACTTGGTACAGGAATACTTTACTTTTACCCTGCAGCGGCGTTCAGGATATTTATGATTGTATTCTTTATGCCTGATATACTTGGCTGGTTTTTCGCGCGGGCATCATATCATATCGGGGCAAGCGGAATGGTTTACGGCTTTGTGTCCTTTCTTTATTTCAGCGGAATGATCAGACGCGATACCCGTTCGATTGCACTTGCTTTGATTGTAACTTTTCTTTACGGCGGTCTCGTATGGGGTATTTTACCGCAGGATAACCAGGTATCTTACGAGTTACATTTATTCGGTGCTTTTTCAGGTATATTCTGCGCTTTTTATTTTAAGAAGTACGACCCTCCGCATAAATACGACTGGGAAGAGGAAGAAGAGGGGATTTCAGATGAAAAACCTGAAATTTCATATAAAAAGGGCTATCCTTTCAACTGAATCATAATGAACGCAGGTGAATTCATGTCTTAATCATTCTCATAATCTTAATTATTCTCACTTCCCATGAATCAGTTATGACTGCGGGCAAAGGTATGAAGGAAAAGAAAAATTTGTCGTACACCTGTAATAATTCAGAAATTGTCAGGAACTGTCAGGCAGTTTCTTCCTGTTATTTCTGAAAGGATGCAACATTGTTAAATCCGTCACAATTATTACAGATGTATGCGTTTATTATTGATAATGTTAATATAATTTATTTCAAAAAAATCAGAACAATCTTAATGAAATTATTATCTGGGAATAAGTTCTTCCGGAACTCCGGTTTATTGACAGTATTAGCTATATTCTGTTACCTGGGGATTACCTCCTGCAGGTTTAATAACAATCCACAGCCACCTGTTGCAAAAATATATCCTCATATAATCGATTTTAACGGCGATACAAGAACAGATAATTATTTCTGGTTGCGCTACCAGGATAACAGGGAAGTCAGCAAGTATATTGCCGCCGAAAATAAATATACTAATAATATAATGAGCCGGACGGAAGCCCTCCAGGAGAAACTGATTAAAGAATTTCGCAACAGGACTTCAGATGAGACGTATGAATTAGTCAGAGAAACCCAAAATTATATCTACTATAAAAAGTGCCGTAACGGGGAACAGTACGCAACTCACTATCGCAAAAGAGTTGACAACGATAAGAGTGAGGAAGTAATTCTCGATGAAAAATTATTAGCTAAGGGATATACTTACTTTAAGATTGGCGCAGTTGAAATAAGTCCGGATGAATCAAAACTTGCTTATTGTATTGATACACTTGGCATTGAATCTTATTCAATAATGATAAAAGACCTTGCGGGCAGGAAAATGCAGGCTGATTTTATACAGGGCACCTCAAATTTCTTTAAATGGGCTAACGATAACCGGACTCTTTACTACTGCCTGCTCGATTCGGTAACAAGCCGTCCGTATAAGGTCTTTAAGCATATCATTAATACTGAATATAAGAAAGATGAACTGGTATATCATGAAAAGAATGAGGCTTATACAGTTAATGTACTAAAATCAAAAAGTAATAATTATATATTTCTTATAATGGAAAACAATCTGACTACGGAATATTATTATCTTGACGCTGATACCCCTGATGGTAAGTTTAAGATTATTTCTCCACGTCAGACGAATCATCAGTATTATGTTGAAGACGATGGGCAGAAGAATTTTTATATACTGACAAATGATAAGGCGGAAAATTTCAGAATAATGGAAGCTCCTGTATCCTGTCCTTCCAGGGATAAATGGAAAGAAGTTATCCCCCACCGTCTGGAAATCAAAATAGAAAAAATGGATATATTCAGAAATCATATTGCGCTTTTTGAACGCGAAAAAGGTTTGCTGAGAATTAAAATTATTAATAAAACTACTAAATCAGTCAGACAGGTTATGTTTTCTGAACCGGTTTATACGATTAAGTATTCAGAAAATGATGATTTTAACACAAGTTATAATACAGACATTAACACAAATATTCTCAGGTTCGTTTATACATCCCTTACTTCTCCGATGACATTATATGAATATAACATGGATCTGGACAGCAGACAGTTAAAGAAACAGCTTGATATCTCTCAAAACTATAATAAGTCTCTTTATTCTACTGAACGTTTATTTGCACAGGCAGAGGACGGGACTCAGATACCAGTCTCAATTGTATATAAAAAAGGGATGGTAAGGAATGGAGACAATCCGTTATTAATGTTTTCTTACGGAGCTTATGGCATATCCAATGACCCAAGATATTTTAATGAAGTAATAAGCCTTCTTGACCGCGGGTTTATTTATGCAATTCCACATATAAGAGGTGGCGGAGAAATGGGGGACTACTGGTATGAACAGGGCAGGGAGTTATCAAAGAAAAACAGCTTTACCGATTTGATTTCCTGTGCCGAATATCTTATCAGGAATAAATACACCTCCGCCAGTAAATTAGTTCTTTCCGGCAGAAGTGCGGGCGGAATGACAATTGGTGCAGTCCTTAATATGCGTCCCGATCTTTTCCGTGCTGTTGTTACCGAGGTTCCGTTCGTTGATGTCCTGAATACCATGCTCGATGATGCCCTGCCCCTTACAATCGGGGAAAAGAGCGAATGGGGCGATCCGGGTATAAAATCCAGCTATGATTATATAAAATCTTATTCACCTTATGATAATGTCCGCCGCCAGAAATATCCTGAGATGCTTGTTATTGCAAGTCTTAATGATAAAAGAGTCTGCTATTGGGAACCATTAAAATGGGTTGCAAAGCTTCGTGCAACCAAGGAAGATCAGAATCTGTTGTTACTTAGAATAAATACGGACTGTGGTCATAGCGGTTCTTCCGGACGATATAATTTATTTAAGAACGAAGCCTTTAAATACGCTTTTATACTTAACTGTCTCGGAATAGAGAAATAACTCCTTATCTGTAATACTTACATTCTTCGGGTATTTTATATGAAACTACTAAATCAGTGTGAAGTGCGCGTTGCAGGTTCTCTTATTGAAAAAAAGCTTTCAACGCCTGAATATTATCCGCTTTCGCTTAATTCGCTTACAAATGCATGTAACCAGAAAAACAGCCGCGAGCCTGTTGTCAGTTATTCCGATGAGGAAGTTCAGATTGCATTAGACTCATTAAGAGAGAAAAAATATGCGCGTCTCGTCCAGGATGGCGGAAGAGTAGTGAAGTATAAGGAGTCATTTACTGAGGAACTAAAATTTGATGAGAAACAAATCGCGGTGATTACAGTACTGATGCTCCGCGGACCACAGACCCCCGGCGAAATAAAAAACCGCTCCGGAAGGCTTTATGAGTTTAAGAGCCTTGAGAAAACGGACGAAACTCTTAATGGTCTTATGAACCATAATAATGAACAGTTTGTGATTAAGCTTGAACGCCAGACCGGCACGAAGGAACACCGCTATGCTCACCTGCTTTCCGGAAGCCCTGTCAATACGGATATTGCAGAACCTGAGCTAAAACCAGGGCGGATAGAGAAGCTCGAAGGTGAAGTTGAAAAACTTAAGCAGGAAATCGAAGAACTCAGAAGCCGGTTTACCGAATTCAAAAAACAGTTCGAATGATTTTACCCGTAAAATTAACAAAATAATCCCGCGCTTTTTTATACTGCTACCGGGTCTGTTATTTACTTAGCTGAAAAACACAGTTACAGTTCACGCCAGCTGGCGGGCGATATAACTATTACAAACTCCCCCTTTAACACCCTGCTGTCAAGACTGTCAATCAGCTCACGGGGTTTTCCTCTCCAGACTTCTTCAAATTTCTTTGTAAGTTCGCGCGTAACGACTACTGTTCTTTCAGGCATGTACTCATTTAATTCATTTAGAAGCTTTTCAATTCTGTAGGTGGACTCATAGATAATAATTGTACGCTCTTCTTCGGCTAGCTGTTTCAGCTTTTTCTGCCTTCCTTTCTTCTGCGGAATAAATCCTTCAAAGACAAAAGAATCCGTAGGCAGCCCGCTGACACTTAATGCAGTTATTACGGCAGTTGCGCCGGGGATAGCAAAAACCTGAATATCATTCCTGACAGCGGCGGACACAAGTCTGACACCCGGGTCTGATATGGCAGGAGTTCCGGCATCGGTAACGAGAGCGCAGCTTTCGCCGGCGGCTATCCGGCTTAATACATATTCTGTCTTCTGAGTCTCATTCTTTGCGTTTAATGAAATTAATTCCTGCTTAATTTCGTAATGATTTAACAGAAAGCCGGTAACGCGTGTGTCCTCGCAGACTACAAATCTGACTTCTTTCAGTATTTCAATTGCCCGCAGCGTAATATCCTTAAGATTGCCAATGGGAGTGCTTACTATGTATAAAGCAGAGTCCATTTGAAAAAATCCATACTAAATTCTAAAATAATATTTAATAAACCGCGGGTAAATTATGGATATAATATTGAATTATCAATCTAAATTCTTATTGCCCCGGCTGGTATAGTCTTATTGTTTCAGAAGAAGCCGGAACTTAGCAGTTAAACAGTTGTATAAATAACGAAAAGGGGAAAGTATGTAAGCAGATACCGGTATAAGTCATTGAATATGATAACCTTATGGTAAGATAATAATGCTTTTGCCTTACATTAACCGGGTAAAATAAACTATGGACAGTCTAAGCCACACTCCGAGAATTATTATTTATCTATTGCTAATTCCGGAATCGTTGGTTAATTTTACACATTAAAATTTGTATAAATTTATTGTACTGCCCGGACATATTTACCTGCTGGTAAATTCATATAAAACTCCGGCCAGAAACGCGGATTTATGAAATTTGAGCATATAAAAACTATATATTTAACAATAAAACAATTCTTTATTATTTAGGAGAAAGACGTGAGCAACTCGAAAATTAAGACTGCTTTTACTGGTTTTGCCGGCATTGTAATACCGGTTCTTTTTATTGCAGCCATCAGTATATTCTTTTTTGTTTTAGGAAATCCGGAAAATTTCCAGGGCAAAAATCCTGCAAATCACCCGCTTCCCGGCAACTATCTTGGCGTTGTTTATAAAGGTGGCATGATTGTTCCTATTTTGTTAACCCTGTTAATGATGGTACTTACATTTAGTATTGAAAGATTCATTACAATCAGCAAAGCTAAAGGCAAAGGGAGTATAAACTCATTTGTCGCTAAAGTTCATGCAAAGATAGCTCAGGAAGATCTGGATACAGCAGTTGATGAATGTGATAAGCAGAGAGGATCGGTAGCTAATGTAATCAGGTCCGGAATTCTTAAATACAAAGAAATGGTCAGCGACAGAGTATTAAACAGAGATCAGAAAGTTTTGGCAATTAAAGCTGAAATCGAAGAAGCTACTTCACTGGAACTGCCAATGCTCGAACAAAACCTGGTTATCATTGCTACAATTTCATCTGTTGCTACTCTTATGGGTCTTTTAGGAACTGTAATCGGTATGATCAAGGCGTTCTCTGCTCTTGCTACTGCCGGTGCTCCTGATGCGGTTGCTCTTGCCAACGGTATCTCTGAAGCTCTTATCAATACTGCTTTAGGTATCGGCACATCGGCTCTTGCTATTATTTTCTACAACTATTTTACGACAAAGATTGATAAAATCACCTATAGTATTGATGAAGCCGGTGTTGCAATAGTTCAGAATTTCGCGGCTCATCATAATTAATAAGTTTAATCACTTTTTTGTACAGATAAAATATGCCAAAAGTAAAAGTACCACGTAAGAGTACAGTCATAGATATGACTGCGATGTGCGATGTCGCATTTCTTCTGCTTACGTTTTTTATGTTAACTACTCAGTTCAAGAGCGATGACTCGGTAATCGTAAGTTTACCATCGTCAATTTCTGATATAAAACTTCCTGATACTGACATTATGAACATAACACTGACAAAGGACGGGAAAGTATTTTTTGGAATTGACAACAAGAATTTTTCAAGAGAAAAATTACTTCAGAAGATTTCTGAAAAATATAATGTTCAGTTTACAGCGCAGGAAGCCAAGGTCTTTACTCTTACTTCGAGTTTCGGTGTGCCCATTGCCAATCTGAAAGGCTGGCTGGGTTTAGATGAACCACAGAGAAAAGAATTTAAACAGCCGGGCATCCCTGTTGACTCAGTCAATAATGAACTCGGAGTATGGGTGATGCAGGCCCGTCTGTCAAACCCCGGTCTCAGAATCGCCATTAACGGTGATGGTGCTGTGGCTTATCCGGTAGTAAAGCTGGTTATGGGCACTCTGCAGGATAAAAATGTAAATAAATTTAATTTGATAACTAATCTTGAAGCAAATCCGAATGTTAAATTTGCCAGTAAGTCGGATGAGAAAAAATAGGAATACTGAATTATGGCTGAATTAGATACCTCGCAAAAAGGCGGGCATGGCAAAGGCAAAAAGAAAAAGGGCAAAAAAATGTCCACCAGAGTTGACCTTACTCCTATGGTTGACCTTGGATTTCTTCTTGTAACATTTTTTATGCTTACCACTACTTTTAGTAAACCTCAGACTATGGAGATTAATCTTCCTGTAAAGCCAAAACCAGGCGATAAGATTGAAGAAGCTCCTGCCGTTAAAGAATCTAAGACTATGACCATTATACTTGGTGAATTTGATAAAGTTTACTGGTATATAGGTATTACTGACCCAAGCGTCAAAGTTACAACATTCGGGGATAGCGGAATCAGAAAAATTCTTTTTGATCAGAATACTACAATCAAGGATCTGGTTGTGTTAATCAAACCATCGGATAAATCAAATTATAAAAATGTAGTTGATATTCTTGATGAAATGAATATAACCAGTATAAGACGATATGCCCTTGTAGATATTACACCTGCAGATTTAGACTTAATTAAGAATCTTTAAAAATTAAAAGCAAAAAACATGGCTAATGAAATATCTTATAAAGCGGATCTGAATGAACTTGTTTTTAAATATAAGAACAAGGAATATGGAGCATATCAGCTACGCAGACACTATAAAACGTATTTAAGTATTGCTCTTTGGGTCTCTGTTATTATTTTTATTCTCGGCACTTCATTCTCCTTAATTGTCAAAGCTCTTACGCCGGAACAGAAGTTCGATGAATCCAAACGTAAAAAAGTAATTACGATGGCAGATCTTGCTCCCCCGCCCTCTATTGACGAAAAGAAAGTTATTGAACAGATTGAAGCTCCCCCTCCGCTTAAATCAACCATCAAGTTTCTGCCACCCGTTGTTAAGCCTGATGATCAGGTAACTGATGAGTATATCCCTACGGTTGAGGAATTAAAAAATGTCGACCCTGGTGCAAAAACTCAGGAAGGCAGCACCGGCGGCATTGATTATAGTCTGATTGAAGTCGAAACTCCAAAAGAAGAGATTGTAAAGGAAGAAGTAAAGGAAGAAGCTTTTACATTCGTTGAGGAAATGCCAAGCTATCCTGAAGGACAGGATGAACTTCTAAGGTTTATGAATTCACATACTGTATATCCTGAAATTGCCAAGAGAGCACAGGTTGAAGGTAAGGTAATGGTTGGATTCGTTGTTGAGAAGGATGGTTCAATTACTGATATTCGTATTGTAAAAGGCATTGGTGCCGGTTGTGATGAGGAATCAGTAAGAGTAACACGACTTATGGGCCATTGGAGACCAGGCAAGCAGAATGGGAAACCTGTAAGGGTTCGTATGGTTATACCGTTCCAGTTCAGACTACAGTAAGTTTTTTTTAAGATGAATAATATGCCCATGATAAGTAAGATTACTATTGTATTCGGCGTTATCATGGGCTTTATTTATATAGCGGTCGGAGTATTGGTTTATTTTTCTGATATTTTGCATTTTAGTCAGGATTACCAGAAAAGAATTCTTGGCGGGATCATTGTCGTTTATGGCTGCTACAGGTTCTATAGAGTTTATAAAAAATCTTCTGATAGAAATCAGAATTATGAAGGAGCAGATGAAAACTAAATTAATAATTCCGGTTATTTTCATTCTCTTTTATTCTTTTACAGGCTGCAATCGCGAAAACAATCCGAAAGAAAATGATACTCCTACTACAGGTGAGATAACAATATGCGCTGATGAAACTTTCGCGCCAATTGTTGATTCCGAAGTAACCTCATTTAATAAAATTTATACTTACGCTAAAATTAATGTACTGTATAAATCCGAAACTCAGGCTATTAATGATTTGCTTTCCGACAGTGCCCGTCTGGTTATCGTTACAAGGAAACTTACCAAAGAAGAAAACAGCATTTTTGAGAAGCAGAACATCATCCCTATTGTCCGTAAGATATGCTATGATGCCGTTGCCGTTATCCTGAACAACCAGAATAAAGATACACTGTTAACGATGCAGAATTTTCGCGATATAATGAGTGGTAATATCGCCAACTGGTGGCAGCTTAACAAAAAAAGTGAATTATCTGCGATACAGATAGTATTTGATAACCCTAATTCCAGTACCGTAAGGTTCGTTAAAGAAAAGATTAATAATGCCCCTCTGGCAAAAAATAGTTATGCCGTTGAGAATAATTCCGCTGTAGTTGATTACGTATCCAAAAATAAAAATGCGATTGGCATTATCGGTGTCAACTGGATAAGCGACAAGTATGACACGCTTACTCATAATTTTTTGCAGAAAGTAAAGGTAGCAGGTATTTCTGACACAATAAGGCATTCTGACGCTGAGCACATATCATACAAGAAGGATGGAAGTCAGATACGTAAGGAGTCTTCATGGCGTCAGTCGTTTAATGACTATTACCAGCCCTATCAGGCTTACATAGCACAGAAGACGTATCCGTTAATCAGAGAAGTATATATTCTAAGCGGTGAAGCCCGCACAGGTTTAGGTTCAGGGTTTATAGCGTTTGTTACAAGTGACAAAGGACAGAGGATTGTTCTTAAAGGCGGCTTAGTTCCGGCCACGGCACCTGTCAGGTTAGTAGAGATTCGTAATGAAAATATCAATATTACAAAATAATTTATTATTATAAAGATGAAAAAGTTAAAAAAAATTCCGGTATCAAAATACTTTATCATATTAGCATTTCTTTTTCTCAGTAATTCTTTACTGAAAGCCCAGTCAGTTGAACATGGGTTAAAAGCAATTGATTATGAGAAATATAAAGAAGCACGTATAATTTTTGAAAATCTGACCAGGGACAACCCCAAAGATGCTGATGCGTTCTATTATCTTGGCAAGCTTGACATTATGGAAGGAAAGGTCGGGGCGGCTCAGACAAATTTTCAGAAGGGATTCGATGCTGATAAGAATAATGCGTTAAACATCGTAGGATTTGGTCTTGTTCAGCTTGTTAAAGGCAACCAGACCGAAGCTGAAAAGAAGTTTGAAGAAGCTGTCGATGAAGCCGGCAAAAAAGATGTTAATGTTCCGCTGAATATCGCTGATGCTTACTTACTTTCAGATTCAAAGGATTTAAGCAAAGCTATAGATATTCTTAATAATGCAAATAAGATAAATAAAAAAAATCCTGTAATTTTTACAAAACTTGGCGATATTTATCTTAAAAACTTTAACGGCAGTCAGGCAATAAGCAATTATCAGACAGCTATCGACTACGATAAGAAATATATTAAGCCATACGCAGGCATCGCACAGATATATATAAAAATTAAAAATAACGCGGATGCTGAAGCTAACCTTGATAAAGCTTTGCTGCTGGATTCTTCCTATTCCCCTGCATATAAAATTCTCGGAGAATATTATTATGCAAGAAAACAATATGATAAAGCCGCTCTGAATTATGGGCAGTATATTAATTTTTCAGAAAGCTCGGCAGATAAAAAAGTACGCTACGCAACTTTCCTTTATCTTGCCAAAAAATATAAAGAAGCAATTGCTGAAATTAATCAGATTACAGGCAATGAAAGAGAAAATTCACAACTCCAGCATATTCTTGCTTTCTCTTATTTCTCTCTGGATGACACACAGAACGGTCTTCCGGCATTTGATAAGTATTTTAAGATGATTACTCCAAAAGAAATTACTTCTACCGATTATGAATATGTAGGCAAGCTTCTTCTAAAGCAGGGGAAAGATTCGCTTGCCATAGAAACGCTGAATAAAGCTATTGCTCTTGACAGTTCAAGAGCCGATCTTCATGGCGAAATTGCAGGTATTTTCTTTAAAAATAAGAAATGGTCAGATGCCGCACGGGAATATGCTTTGAAAGAACTTACTTCAGGTAAAATTCTTTCTATAAAAGAATTATTCGACCAGGGACAGGCTTACTATCACGATTCAATGTTCGGAAAAGCAGATACAATTTATGCAAAAGTTACTCAGGTAAATCCTGACCTTGCTTTGGGTTATTACTGGAGAGCGTTAAGCAATGTTCAGCTTGATCCGGAATCAGAGAAAGGACTTGCAAAGCCTCATTATGAAAAGTTTATTGAGGTTGCTGCAAAATCAACTAATGTAGCAAAGTATAAGAATCATATAATTGAAGCTTATTCTTACCTCGGATATTTCTATTATCTGCAGAAAGATAATATTCAGTCAAGGGTTAACTGGCTGAAAGTTCAGGAGCTTGATACTGAAAATACCAGAGCAAAAGAAGCTCTTAAGGCTATTCCTTTGAAATAGTTATTTTAGCTTATTCGTTCTGTAAGAACAATCAATGTATTATGAAAAGACCAGTCTTAAAGGACTGGTCTTTTTTTTATTCTCTATTCATTCAGACCCGGCAACCTCAGTCCTAAGTAATTCCGCTGTATTCACTTCTGTATTCTTCTGTTCCATTATTATAATATAATTCTCTATTTTACCATACAGATGATAAAACTGTTGTAAAATGACAATATCAGGTGTTTTGATTTTCAGGTTTTATATTTTGTACTTTGCTTATGTTTACCTTATTTTTGTAACACTTTCCATTTTGAGATTATAATGAAAATCGGATTAATAATAATATTATACTTAACTGACTTCGTTTTACTTTCCACCGCGTTCGCACAAAATCCTGTCAGGACTCCCTGGGTTGCTGTCAGAAACAGAAATAATCTTAATGTCAGAATTGACATAAGCACTCTTAGGAATATCAGGAATGATGATATTTTGGTCTGGAGTCTGGAGACACATAAAGAACCAATTGTTATTGATGATATATCAAAAAGAGTATTTAGAACCAAAACACGCTTTCTGATTAACAAAGCGCTGTTGAAATACAGCATTCTTGAAGTGGTTTATTATGACTCGCTTAATGCGGTGATAAAAAACTTTAACTATAGTAACAGCGTTAAGATGACTCCGGGTACATATAGTTACCCTGTATTAAAAAACAACATAGTTGAAGATATACTTCTAAAATGTATAGAATACATAAGGATAAAGAACTGAAAAAAAAAATTAAAACATATACAAACTTTGTAGAGGTAAGAGATTCTGGCATTCATGGTTTCGGCATCTTTGCTTCCGGCGAAATTCCTGAGAATGGATTAATATTAATTATTGAAGGTGAAGTTATCTCACCTGAAGAATCAATAAGGCGTGAGACTGATGAAAATAATGTATATATTTTTTGGAACGGCAGTGTATGTATCGACACAATATTGTCCGATAAAATAAAATATATTAACCACTCATGTGAACCCAGTTGCCGTATATTAGGCAGGAGTAAAAAATCATTAAGACTTGTAGCTAACCGTGATATTCTAACCGGCGAAGAATTTACGATTGATTATGCTTATAAAGAAATATATGAATACTGTAATTGTGAAAAATGTGGTTATACTGACAACCATCATAAATTTAACTCCCTGTCCCAATAAATGCATGAAACGCATGGACTGAAATATTATTTCATGCTCCATGCATTCATACAAAATTCAGATAGTAAGTATATTCCAAAAAAACTTGTCATAAAATTTCCGGTTTCAGACCAGAAATTTATGCACCTGCCTCATCGATTTTCTTTTGCGCTATACGGGCATTCTTCCTATCCATTTCGGTAAGGAATTTTTTTCTTATACGGATTGACTTAGGAGTAATCTCAACATATTCATCATCAGTAATCCATTCAATCGCTTGCTCAAGTGTAAAAATAGTAGCCGGTTCGAGGCGGATAGCTTCATCTGCACCGCTTGAGCGCATATTAGAAAGTTGTTTTGTCTTTGTTACATTAACTCTCATATCCATATTACGGGAGTTTTCGCCAACCACCATACCTTCATAAACCTTTGTTGTAG
>Ga0194060_10002095_pt1 | contig 14267 bp, 9 predicted proteins | sample SepL225m_MetaG_FD_163427 | JGI IMG/M metagenome (GOLD analysis project Ga0194060, IMG submission 163427) | Anoxic zone freshwater microbial communities from boreal shield lake in IISD Experimental Lakes Area, Ontario, Canada - Sep2016-L222-5m | ecosystem: Environmental > Aquatic > Freshwater >... | reverse complement strand
TTGTGATTCCTGTCGATGTTACCGTAGCAGTAACCAGAACCGGACTACCATTGGCGCCTTTCTCATTTCCTGTGCCAGTAATTGTAACACTAGTAGCTGATACTGATGAAGTTGCATAGGCGCCATTACCAGTTGTGTCGAGTACAGCTGGAACAGTCCAGCTAGTAAATTTATTACCACCGCCACCTAACTCGGTCGGTTTTCTGTAATACTGCTGTGCCATTGAAGCTAAATTAGAAAGATCTGCCACTAAGGCATCCTTATTTGAATTAGCGCTGCTTGCCGAAAACATGTTGATACCTACTACTACAGATATACCAACGATAATAACGCCTAAAACGATAAGTAATAATTGTTGCTGTCCCATTGTAAACCCCTTTTTGATTGTTAAGAAATTAAGTTAAATAAGAACTGTCCTTTATGTAGCGATAACTGTGCCAGCAGGAATAGCTGAACGCAGTTGCTGAATGTTATCTTTAATTCTCAGTTTTCCCTTTAGTACCATCAGTTCTAAATTCTCTGTAAAAACCTGAAAATAACCAAATCAGCAAAGTATTCAGCCGGTATTTTTTACATGGATGTATTTTATCTGTTCATAAATAATTGAAAACGTTTCCGCTGATTTGTAAAGTGATACTGGTAAATACTGCCATAATACCCCCCCCCTGTCCGGAATAATTACCTGTAATTATTCCGGATTAGCATGTTTGGATTTAATTTAGACAGAGCGGAGATTCGTTTCAAAGGAAGGATTCAGGATTAGAACTCGGTTTTAAGATTAAGGACTTTAACGCATCTGTTTTTTAATGAACCACATTTACCTGATACCTGTCTGAATAAACAGTTATTATAACTTCAACAGGAGTATCAGATGTAACCAGCTCATTTCCAATTGCGGTTATTACAACATCTGTCGGATTTACAACTGCCGAATATGTGCCGTTATTCGTGGTATCCAGGATTGCAGGGATTTCCCAGCCGGTAAAAACCCTGCCACCGCCAGCGAGACTTTCTGGCTTCAGATAATAGTTCTGGGCAAGAGCTGCAAGGTTAATACATTCATTTATAACATTATTCCTTTTAGCATCTATAGAATAAGCATTGAACAAATTTATGCCGACAACTACTGCAATACCAACTATTATCACGCCTAAGACTATAAAAAGCAATTGTTGTTGTCCCATATCAGCTCCATATATTTTTAATCATTTCTTGTGCTACACTATCTGTTGCAAATACCAAACCAGAAGATATTTTTTCTTAATCTTACTCATAATCGTACTCATTTTTTAAGCAGTCAGCACGCAATAATCATGGTTAATCATAGAAATCATAGTTCTGATATTTTTGCAGAACATTTGGCAAACAGAAACAGGTAAAGGCAAAGATAAAGGTAAAGAGAACCCCCGCCGAATCTGTTGTGTTTTACTTTGCCTTTATCTGTTCCTTATCCCGGATTTGTCGGCGGTACCGGTGGTGGTGGTGGCGGATTATGCCTGATACCCATATCGTTAATCTCGCGGGCACCCTGATACTGCTCATACTCCGTCGGATGCGCTTTTTTTATCAGCTCAACTTCCCGGTCCATATCATTCTCCAGCAGACCGGTAGTCAACTTAAAAAGCTCACCCATCTGACTTAAAGCCGTTTTCCGCACTTCTACTGCCAGTTCCTTCGTGCCGATTACATTATTATACTGTGTAACCGCATCATCCAGATTCGCCGTATCAGTTACCACCCATTTTCTTGCAGTAAGCTCAGTTGCGTATGTTACTGCCCAGTCCGCTATTTTCCTGACGATTATCGCCAGTTCCGTCTCACGGGCCCTGTTAAAATCACTTATGTTCAATTTACAAAATGTCTGTACTCCAGTATTGCCACTCTCCTTTGCTGTCAGATACAGGGCGGCAGCACAGATAAATGCCCGTTCGGTCATGTCCTTCCGTAAGAACTGCTTAAAAGCAGACCTGCCTTTGGTTGCACTAATAAAAATACCTTCCTTACTCTCAATTAAGGCTGTTTTACTCCGGAATGTTTCCGTTACTGTTAAAAGAGCAGGATATTCGGCTAATATTGCAGCATTAGCGTCCGCCCATGCCAGTATTCCTTTGTAATTGGCAAGTTTGTTTGCAAAATATTTTCTCATTTCAGGAACTCCTTACAAATAAAAGTTATTAATTAGTTATTTGTGAGCCACATATCTTTCCGGCTCCCGATACACGTACCTGTTCTGCCTGTTCCAATAATATTCCCCGGTTACCTCCTTCTTTGATAAAATATAATTCACATATTAATTACTCATGTTACGGAAATTTATCCGGACTATTATTCTTATGGTTTATATGACAATGCAGGACATTAACTACTTTTTCCTGATCTGTGAAATCTGTTTAATCCGTGATTCGGATTTATATGATAACACAATCAGCATGAAATAATCATGGTTAATCATTTAATCATAGAAATCATAGTTCTGACATTTTTGCAGAACATTTGGCGAACAGAAACAGGTAAAGGCAAAGAGAACCCCGCCGAATCTGTTGTGTTTTACTTTGCCTTTGCCATATTCCGCCCTTTTAGTGCTAATTCAGCCCTGAAAGGGCGAAATATAATAGCACAGGGCACCCGCCCTGTGAAAAATAAATTCCCCCGACAACCCCAAAAGCCCTGAAAGGGCGCAATAATCATGGTTAATCATTTAATCATAGAAATCATAGTTCTGACATTTTTGCGTAACATGACTCATCTGATTTTTTTCCCTTGAAAACTGTCCGTAATATATAATATTATTAAAAAAAACATCAGTACATGAACTGAAAAGGCAGAGATAAAGAAACCCCGGGCTTTTGCACGGCGTCACAATCCATTGCACGCCGTCATTTCTCATTGCAGAGAATTATAATCCATTGCACGTCATCATTTCTTATTGCGAGGCAGAGGCAAAGGAAACCCCGGAGTATTGTGCTTTACTTTGCCTTTACCTATTCCTTACAAAAGCATAGGTATAATCAGGCTTTATAAATATTCTCGCCGGTCGCTCCATTCTTTCGGAAGGCATTGCGGCTGTCTATGATTATTCTTGCGTTTTCAGCAATAAATTTATAATCATAATCTGTGTGGTCTGTGCTTAGAACTACTGCGTCAAATCCTGCCAGGCTTTCTTTTGTTAATTCCACCGATGGCATATCATAAGCATATTTGCGGGTTTTGTATAATTTGGGAACATAAGGATCATTATAACTTACATCGGCACCTTTCTCCCTGAATATTTCTATCAGCTTTAATGAAGGGCTTTCACGCATGTCATCAATATCTTTTTTGTACGCGGCTCCGAGAATAAGTAATTTTGATCCGTTAAGGGACTTTTTATGCTGGTTAAGTGCTTCTGTTGTTCTTTCGACCACGTAGTATGGCTGGTATGTGTTTATTTCTCCGGCAAGTTCGATAAACTTGGTATTGATGTCATATTCGCGGGCTTTCCATGTTAAGTAGAAAGGATCGATAGGAATACAATGCCCGCCCAGCCCGGGACCCGGATAGAAGGCATTAAAGCCGAACGGTTTTGTTTTTGCCGCTTCAATTACTTCCCAGATATCTATATCCATACGGTCAAAAACCATTTTAAGCTCGTTAACCAGCGCAATGTTAACCGAACGATATATATTCTCCAGCAGTTTTGTAGCTTCAGCCGCTCGTGCCGAACTTACCGGTACTGTTTTAACTATTACATGATTATAAAGAGCGCAGGCCAGTTCCAGACATTTTGGTGTAATGCCTCCGACTACTTTGGGAATAGTGGAAGTGGAGTAGTTTGCATTATTAGGGTCTTCACGCTCCGGGCTGAAAGCTAAATAGAAATCCACACCTACGGTGAATTTTATGCTTAATCCTTTATCTTTCCCTTGTTCTGCCGGCGCGTTCTCAAACATGGGGAGAAGTATCTCCTCCGTTGTCCCCGGATATGTTGTTGACTCAAGCAGAACTAACTGACCTTTTCTCAGACGCTGCTGAATTGCTTTTGCTGTATTTACTATATAAGTCATATCCGGTTCGCGGTGCTCATTGAGCGGAGTGGGGACACAGATTATAAGCGCATCGGCTTCTGGTATGCGGGAGAAGTCGGCAGTAGAAGTAAACCTGCCACTTTCAACCGCCTTGCTGATCTTTGCCTCGCTTATGTGCTTAATATATGTTTTACTTTTTTCAAGGAACCGGATTTTTCGTTCATCGACATCGAACCCGATAACGTTAAAGCCTTTAATAGCAAATTCCAAACCTAACGGCAATCCCACATAGCCTAAGCCGATAATGCCGACAACAGCTTTCTTTTCATTTATTTTCGTAAGTAATTCCATAATTTCCCAAGTTTATTTAGTTGTTTTGTTAGTTTTAAGTTAATTGTAAATTGATAAGCCTTATTCTTATATTGTCTGATACATATCCTCTTCCTATCCGGACTTTTCGAGAGCTTCATAATATTTACGTATCAGATTTTCATAATCCTTAGAATAACCTTCCCGGACAGCCCTGATTAATTCATCTTTAACATTATTCCGCTTGGAAGCCGGCAGATTTAAGCCTGCCGGCGATTTCCCCGCAATATTCTGCCCTGAGTCTGATTCCCTTTCTTTCTCGAAATCACGGTCGTTAATTGAGCGCTGGGCATCGAGCAGTTTCGATAATATTTTTTCCTGCTTCTGAATTAAATTATCATTCATCTTTTCAGTTCTCATGCCGGAAACTACTTCCTGCATTTCTTTGGCAATATTATCAAGATTAGCAGGGAATTTCTTAGACTGTCCCGCAGCTTTACTTTCCTTATTAAGCTGTTCCAGCGATTTGCGTATCATTTCCTGCTGTTGTGCCAGACGCTGCATCCCGGACTGCTGTTCCATCGACATGCTGCCCTTATTCATCATCTGAGTCATATTATTAAGGCTCATCTGCTGTCCTGAAAGTTTCTGAAGCTGCTGCATAAGAGATGCCATTCCGCCTTCGCCACCGCCGTTCATCATACTTTCCATCGAATTTTTGAGTATTGAAGCAGCTTCGTTAAGCGCACCCATTGCTTCGGTTTGTTTAATCTGCGCGCCGGAACTATTCCTCGCCTGTAGTTCTCCTGCTGACTGGCGCATATTGCTGCCGGCTTTGCCGAGCGCCTTTCCCATTTCAGGACTAATAGCAAACGTCTTCTGCGAAACTTTGTTCAGTTGAGAAAGTATCTTTTCCATATTTCCCTGAAGTCCGCTCTGCTTCCTGGCACTTTCGCCAAGCGATGACGAATTTTGTTCCATATTCTGCGTCCGGGTCTTCAGTTTCTCCTGTTCCCTGGAAAGCGTAAGCAGATTATCGAGAATCTTCCTCATATCATTAAAAGCCTGCATCTGATTCTGTTGCCTCATCTGCGACTGCATCGAAGACATCGACTGTTTATTTTTCTTTATATTCTGCTCAAGATTCTGCTGACTCTGCTGTGCCTGCTGTTTCTGTCCCTGCTCAATTTGATTTTCAGCCTGTTCTGACATCTTTTCGTTTTGCTGTTTTTCAAATTCTTCAACGGTCTTCTGCATCTGCTCTTTCGGCATATCGTCAAACTCGCTCATTCTTTTTCCGAGTTCTTCCATTTTGCCGGCAAGTTCCTTCAAATCTTCAGTTACATCCTTCTGTTCCGACTTCAGATTTTGCTTTTGGTTCTTATCATTCAGGTTACTTTTGCCCGTTTCATTTTTCAGATTCTCAATCTTATCCGCCAGATCCTGCGCGCGCTTAATAGTCTCATCCATCTTCTGTTCAATCTGTGCGCGCTTCAACAATTGAAGTGTGCGGTCCAGGCTCTTCTTAAACTGCTCCTCATCGAACTTCATCTGTTCAAGATTCTGCTGAATATTCTCTCTGTTCATCTGCTGAAGCGCCGTCTGCATTTTCTCCATCATCTTTTTCATCTCTTCGCTGCCAAGCTGCTTAAACAGCTCCTGTATCTCCATATATTTTTGCAAAGTTTCCTTTGACAAAAGATTATTCTGCTGCATATCGTTCTGGACCTTCGCCATATCCTTTCTGATGTCGTCTGCCTTTTGCGAAAGCTCCTCAAATTTCTGCATACTCTTCTCAACCTTTTCCTTTTCCTGCCACGATATATCTTTCTTATCCTGCTTCAGATCGTGGCTGAGTTTCTCAAGATTTTCCTTTAGTTTCTGTGCTTCGGTCAGCGTCTCTGCAAGTTTATTCTCAGAATGTTGCTGAACAATATCTGCCTGCTTAAAAAGTTCGTCAAGCGATGGGACGCGCACAGTAAAAGAAGCTGTCTTTGCTGATTTTGGTCCGTTTATTATATCATTATCAAACACTTCAAGATAATAAGTAACCACCTCCTCCGCGCTAAGCTTCAGAGGCGACAGATTCCAGATATAGTTTATGTCTTCTTCCTTAAGACTTTTATTAAGCGGAAGCTCAATGTTTGAAAAATTTTCCTGTAGCTTTGCGCGCTTTGAGCCTGAAAGTCTGTAATGGAGCAACAGTTTATTAAAGCCGTAATCATCGCTTATTTTAAGTAGCACCGGTAGCCTGTCTTCTTCGCCAAGCGTTACGTTTTTATTTGGGGAAACAAATTCAATTACAGGCGGCTGGTCCATAAGCACTTTTATCGAATAATTTACCGGATTATCATTGCCACGTCCGTCAATATCCCTGATTATTATTTTATAATCAACGTCCTTACTAACCTTACATATACCTGCGGCGGTTCTGTCGTCAACTTTTAAGTCTGCCAAAGAACTGTCGGCGAAGACAATCTGCGCTTTTTTAAGCGGTCTGGTCGAGAATATTTTAAAATTCATCTGACTGCCGGACAGCGCCGTTACATTTCCGTTATCCTTCTGCTCAATCGGCGGAAGCTTTGAATAGCCTGGCTGAATAACAGTCAGATTCAGGCTGCGGATTAACGGCTTATCCACAACTGTAACAGAGTAATCATGGCTTTTAACATCTTCGGCGATAACGTAATACTTAAAAGAGCTTCTGGTGGCTGGTATCTCAAAAGAATAATCACCAGTTGAATCGGCGGTTAGAGTTTTAATCTCAAACTCAGCCTGCTCGGCATACTTAACGAACAGGTTTACTTCGTGTGGTTTTGCGCCATATATCGTTGCTTTAATTAATACATCCCCGCCTCTGGTAATTTCCATATCGCCCGGAGTTACTTTAATAATAAACTTAGCAGGCTGAATGAACCCGCGGTTAAAATTTATAATTCTCATTCCGGCGGAGCTGAGTCCGGGCAAAAAAACAAAGAAAGATGCTACAATAATAATAACCGCGAGAGAATATGCAACAAGCTGTTTTGGTTTTGCGAAGCTTACAGCATCGGCAAACTCTACAGACTGCGTTTTATAGTAAACCTGCCCGAAGGCGGCATCTACAAGACTTTCGGAATAAACTGTTCTTCCATCATTTAATGAAACAAGCTGTATTGCGTTTAGCAGTTCATCTTTAACTGCCGGAAACATCCGCCCGACTTTTCTCGCCGTAGCGTTATGGTCTTTTGGGTTAAAAAGCCTGGAATATTTTAGTGCCGGATAAATAAACAGACAAAGCAGAAGCGCAAAGGAAATGATAAGAAAAACGAAGAACATTCCGGTACGCACTCCTGCTGATAAATCGCCTGCCAGTTCCAGCAAAGCAAAGCAAAGCGCCATTGGCAGGATAAATATCAATGCCATCTGAATGCCGGACAAGCTAAGGCTCGCATATTCGCGCCTGGTCATCCGGTCGAATTTCTTTATTATTTCTTTATAAAATTGTTGTGTGTTCATCATCTGAAATTGAAAAATTAACATCCGTTTATATGCGCAGAAACCTGACTGCACCGCTTATCAATTAATGCGAAAGCACCCAGACTACCAGATTTACACCAAATCTCAGAGCTTCCTCGCGCTTTTCAGGCGAATCGCCATGAACTTCAGGGTCGCACCAGCCATCGCCGGGATTACTTTCGTATGTATAATAAATAGATAGTCTCCCGTTAATAAATAAGCCGAAGCCCTGCGCTCTTTTATTATCATGCTCATGAATCTTAGGCGGTCCGCCCGGGAAATCATAAAAACAATGATAAAGTCCGAAATCGAAAGGAAGTTCCACCAGATTATTATCGGGATAGAGCCTTTTAATTTCCCTGCGGAAAGCTTTGTCGAGTCCGTAATCATCATCCACATAAAGGAATCCGCCATTTTCGAGATATATCCTCAGTTTTTGGATTTCATTATCGGAGAGAATAATATTTCCATGGCCGGTAAGGAAAAGGAACGGACAGGAAAAAATATCATCGCTGTTAAGCTCTACAAACTGATATTCCGGCTTTACATTAATATTTGTATGATTTCTGACATATTTAAGCAGATTCACCTCGGCGGACGGGTCATTATACCAGTCGCCACCACCTTCATATTTAACTCGCGCTAATTGGAATGCCGGCCCGGTCTGCGCCTGAATAAAATTCATGGCAGGTAACAGAGAAAGGATTAAAATATTGGTTATAATCTTAAAATTCATACAAAATAATATATCTACAGTACTGCTTAATAGCAATTTAATTCAAGCCGTCCGTAAAAAAATAAAGGTTAAAACTGTCTCTTCTTAAGCTCAGCCTTTGCCTTTTTGTTGATATGTTAATTTATTAACATTAAATTTTATACTAAAGATTTAGATTTTTTTATTTTATTAATAGATTTATTTTCGACAATGCTGTATATTGGGGTATTAACATTATGGAAATATGATGTTTGAATGATAAAAACCAGGATGTTCAGGAGAGTTCAAATTTTCTCTATAAATATTATAAGTCAGGATTATTAGCTAATGAGTAACATTCAAAAACCTAAATTACTAGTAGTAGAAGACGATTTTGAGAATCAGAAATTTCTTCAGATATTTCTGAAACGTAAATTCGAAGTGCAGATATGCGATGGAGAGTTCAAATTTTCTCTATAAATATTATAAGTCAGGATTATTAGCTAATGAGTAACATTCAAAAACCTAAATTACTAGTAGTAGAAGACGATTTTGAGAATCAGAAATTTCTTCAGATATTTCTGAAACGTAAATTCGAAGTGCAGATATGCGATTCAGAAGAGACATTTTATGAAAAACTGAATAACTCAGTATTTGATATTATACTGATGGATATTTCATTACGCGGTAAAAAAGACGGTCTGCAGTTAACCAGGGAAATCAGGCAAAATGAAAAATACAAAAAACTGCCGGTCGTAGGCCTTTCGGCTCATGCTTTCCAGAAAGATAAGGATAATGCATATAACGCGGGTGTGGATGTTTTTCTGACCAAGCCTGTACAAAATGACGTTCTAATGGATACGATCATAAGGACTCTCGAGGAAAAATCAGGTATTAACATAGCAAGCTGATTTTATAGAAAAATAGTAACTACTCAGCATGTTTTTGAGATGTTTATATTTCAGCTCAAAATCACACTTTTAATTTATTTTTTAATAATTGGAAAGTGTGAAAACAGCCTGAATTCGATAATTCTAAAATTATGCTGAGTAGTTACAAAATTTGCAACTATTCATCTATAATATATAGCCCGGCTATATCAATAAAATTTTTAAAGGATAGTTTTTTCTAAATTTTTATTTGGAAAGAATCTATCCTTTTTATATATCTCTTCAATTTTAACTTATTCTATGCCAACAATGAAACATATTCCTGTTCTCAGATGTATCATAGCGCGGGAGTATTACAGTTTTTAACTGCTCTGCTTAAAAATTATAGATTGCTAAAATAACATTTATGCTGTAATTTTGAGCTTTAATTTTTGACCCGGCTAATTTAACGGGTAAGGTTCTTATTATAGCACACTATTTTATACACAAGGAGAATTAATGAAAATTCAATTAATGGCACTTATTGCACTACTGGGTTTTGGAATTGCTGCATGCCAGCAAGGCGATATAAAAAAAGCAGACCTCAAGACACAAAAAGATAAAGTCAGCTACAGCATCGGACTCGATATTGGTAAGAACCTGAAGAAGCAAAGCATCGAAATCGATGCAAAGTCTCTTTTACAGGGCTTAAAGGATGCTACAGTTAAAGACAGTCTTTTCCTCTTAACTGATGCTGAAATTCAGGAAACTATGATGGCATTCCAAAAAGAAATGATGGAAAAACAGCAGGCGAAGCTGAAAGAATCAGGAGAAAAGGGTAAGAAAGAAGGCGAAGCTTTCCTCGCCGCTAACAAATCAAAGCCTGGTGTTATAACCCTGCCAAGCGGACTTCAATATAAAGTAATCAAGGATGGCAATGGACCAATGCCTAAGCTTACTGATAAGGTAAAATGTAACTACATCGGTACTCTTATTAATGGAACAGAATTCGACAACTCCTATAAGAGAAGCGAACCTGCTACATTCCCGTTAAACGGAGTTATCAAAGGCTGGACAGAAGCTCTTCAGCTTATGAAAGCCGGCGCAAAGTGGCAGTTATTCATTCCTGCCCAACTGGGCTATGGCGATCAGGGTGCTGGTCAGACCATTCCGCCAGGTTCTACACTAATTTTTGAAGTTGAACTTGTAAGCATAGAAAAGTAATTTAATGAAAGCTGTCAGCATTGAGCTGACAGCTTTCAATTTAGAAGCAGTCAGTAATTACATCTTTTGGACAACTTATCGGGTTTTTGATTTATATTCTTCGATTCTCTTAGTCTGTGATTAAGAGGGAAATTTGCGTACACCTCTGGCACAGAATATCATTCCAAAAAGTAAAATCATCTTTCCGCGCGTTAAAAAACTATTCTTACCAGGTAGGAAATTTCGTTGATATTAGCTTTATTCGTACGGATGTCCCTATAAAACAGGGGTTCCATGACAGAATCGTCAGCGTTAAGTATGTCTTCTCGGCAACAGGTTTAACTTTAGATGAGCTTCTGAACCGCTTCGAGCATTTTTTCAAATTCATAAGGTTTTGTAAGTACTAAATCTATTTGGGAATCATTAATTGCCTTATCCACGGCGGCAGAAGTGCTTCCGGTAGAAAGTATTACCGGGATATGGATATTAAGCTCTTTCAGCTTGTTTATGAATGTAAGTCCATCCATTTCAGGCATTTTATAATCAATTATTAATAAATCGACCTTAATTTCTTCTGTCAGCACCTTTAATGCCTCGGCGCCATTCTGAACAGTAATAACATCAAAGTCATAGGATTCGAGCAACTCGGCAAGCAGGTTCCTCAACATTATTTCATCGTCAGCCAGAAGAATTATTTTTTCGGTCTTAACCTCTGTGTCTCCGGCTGAAGTCTTCTTTGATGATGGAATATAAACGATAAATTCCGTTCCCTGTCCCTTCTTACTCTTAATATCGATATGTCCGTTATGAGCCTTAACAATTCCATAAGTAACATAAAGTCCGAGTCCGGAGACAGTTTCCTTCCTTTTCGTTGAAAAATAAGGGTCGAATATTTTAGTCATGTTGTTTTCATCAATACCATCACCTGTATCCTTAATCGAAAAACATACATAGTTGCCTTTATTTAGAAGCGGATAATCAAATAAATTTTTTTCATTTATGGTAAAATTATAAGAGCTAAGAGTAATCGTTCCCTCTTCCTTAATTGCCTCTTTTGCATTAATGCAGAGATTTAGTAACACCTGATAAATCTCTGTAGCATTTCCTAATATATCAGGAAGCTCAGAGGCAAAGTTATGCTCTATTTTAATTTTATCAGGGAATGTCTGCACAACTGCGTTTAAAAGCTCCTTAATCAGATCAAGTGGCTTGATAAGAATTTTTTTTTTCGTTGTTTTGCCGTAAGAAAGAAGCCCCCTGGTAAGTTCTGCTGCACGTACCGAGCAACTTTCTATATTATCAATCAGATACTGTACTTCGGATTTATCCGAAAGCTTCTTTTTTAAAAGATTCAGGCTGGCGAATATACTCGAAAGAAGATTATTAAAGTCATGCGCCATACCGCTTGCCAGTTTGCCAATAGTTTCAAGCTTCTGAGACTGCATAAGCTTATCCTGAAGAGCGTTATTCAGATTGCGCGTAACAATATTATTTGCGCTGACAGCAAAAATGGACGAGAAATGTTCAATACTGCTGATTTCACTTGGTAAATAGACTTCAGAAGATTTGGCAAGTATTGTAACTGAAAGCAACTCATCTTCAATAAAACTGGGAGTAAGTAGCAGTCGTTTTTTATTAAGCAAAACAGTAAGCCCGTGTCCTATTACTTTTGTATCATCTTCGTTAATAACAAGTGATTTCTTATTAAGCTTCAGCCATTGCGCTATATATATAAGATTGTTTTTTATTTCAGCAATTACAAAATCGGCATCAGTAACCGTTCCTTCCTGGTCGAGTATCCTGTAGTCAATCTGCTCTTTTACGGACTCATGGAGAAAAATAATAATACCGAGACTGCTGTGGGTTAGCATTAATTCCTGCGATAGAACTTCAGCGGTCAATGCATCGAGAGAGTTCTCGTTAAGGAAAAGCTTAAATATTTTTTCCCATTCGTGCTGAAAAAGTAGTAAAGGATCATGATTCATATTGTTTCAGGTTATACTTAATAATTTTTGAATATAAAGTTTTTTGACTGATACCGAGCAGGCGTGCCGTATTTTCACGATTCCATTTGTTAAAGTCAAGCGCTTTTTTTATGTGCGCCATTTCAAGTTCATCAAGTGAAACAATAGTGTCAGTTTTTGAAGTCTCTAAATGCTGTATTTGTGGTGGATGCTGTTCCGGATATTGAGGCATAATAGCCGATGACGCATGTGAATATGCTGTGGGAAGGCTTAGCTCTTCATGTGTAATAATTCTGTCTTCGGCAAATATTATTGCGCGCTCCACTATATGCTGAAGTTCGCGCACATTCCCAGGGAATTTATAATTAAGCAGAGCCTCTTCGGCCTCGGTTGAAAAAATTTTCGGGTCACGTACCGGTGACTTTATGCTGAGGAAGTGCTTCGCCAGCACAAGAATATCATCAATTCGGCCTCTAAGGGGTGGAATTGTAAGAGTAATAACATTAAGACGGAAGAGCAGGTCGCGCCGGAAGTTTTTCTTTTCCGATTCCTCTATGAGATTCTTATTAGTTGCGCCAATTACCCTGACGCTTGATTTAAGATTAACAACGCCACCTACTCTGCGATACTCTCCGTTTTCGAGGAAGCGGAGAAGTTTCGGCTGAAGCGTCAGCGACATCTCTCCAATTTCATCGAGAAAAAGCGTCCCGCCATCAGCAATTTCGACCAGCCCCTGTTTTGGGGTTTTCGCGTCTGTAAAAGCTCCTTTTTCATGACCGAACAACTCGCTTTCAATCAACTGATCCGGCAAAGATGCACAGTTTACAATTACGAAAGGCTTTTCAGAGCGAACAGAATTAGTGTGTATAAACTCGGCGAACAGCTCCTTGCCAGTACCAGTCTCACCTTCGAGCAAAATATTGGAATCGGACTTGGCCGCTCTCATAGCAAGATTAATAGTATGTTGAATAGACTTGCTTTCGCCGATAATTTTGGTTGATATCTTCTGGTTAATCTTAGTGGAAAGGATAGTGTTCTTTACAATCAGTTCCTTATGTTCGAGCGCTCTTCCGATTGTAAGTAAAAGATCGTCAAAGTCATAAGGCTTGGAAATAAAGTCGTAAGCCCCTTTTTTAATACATTCTATAGCAGTACGCATCTCCGATTTAGCGGTAAGCATAATTACCTGCAGATTAGGGGAGTAAGTCTTAATAAAACTAAGAACCTCGTCACCCATAACCTCATGCATTTCAAGATCAAGCAACAGGAGGTCGTAATTTTTATTTTTTATATTTTCTATCGCAAATTTACCATCATAAACCACATCAACCGAGTAACCATTGGTTACAAGTTCTTCTTTCAGCAGGTAGCATAGCGTTTCGTCATCGTCAGCGATAAGTATTCTGGATTTCATTTTCATAGCAGGCAAATATTTTCCGATTATGAGTGAAATATAAGGAAAATACCTAAAATATCATATAAAAATATATCAGAGACCAGCTCAAAAGTCCAGCCCAAATATATATCTGATAAAAATCAATTGTATATTAACAGGTAAAATTTTATATTAGCGGAACATTGTCCATAATATTAAATAGAAACAAATAATGTAACTACTCAGCATAACTTAAAAAGTATCGAATTCGGACTATTTTCACACTTTCCAATTGTTAAAAAATAATTTAAAAGTGTGATTTTGAGCTGAAAATACAAACATCTCAAAAAC
>Ga0194060_10002094_pt1 | contig 14267 bp, 15 predicted proteins | sample SepL225m_MetaG_FD_163427 | JGI IMG/M metagenome (GOLD analysis project Ga0194060, IMG submission 163427) | Anoxic zone freshwater microbial communities from boreal shield lake in IISD Experimental Lakes Area, Ontario, Canada - Sep2016-L222-5m | ecosystem: Environmental > Aquatic > Freshwater >... | reverse complement strand
GTAAAGCCAAGAATTGTAGCTTCATTTTGACGCATCACCCGCCTGGCTGGCGACCCGATCCAGAATCCAACCCGCCGCGCACTGGCCGAAGGTCGCGGTGACACTGACCACCGAACCGTAACCATGGCAATTGAGGGTTCCATCGCCCGTCACTTCGCATGAAGCATCGGGTTGCCGGACGCTTTCGCGGCTGAAAACGCAGGCAATACCGATCTTCTTGCCAGCAGCCGGCGCCGCGTGCTCTTTGCGCAGACGGTAGCGCAGCTGTGCCAGCAAGGGATCGTGCGTGCTTTGGGACAAGTCGTCGATGTCTACAAGATGCGCATGACGTTTGCCGCCAGCCGCGCCGACAGAAATGAAAACGCTTGCGCTGCTGCGTGCCCAGGCCGCCATCGCGGTCTTGGCGCTGACCTGGTCGCAGGCATCGATAACTGCAGTGACGTCCACTGGCATCAGTGCCGGCCAATTGCCGGGTTCGACAAATTCCTCCACACAGTTGACCTCGCAATCCGGGTTGAACGAGTGAATCCGGTCGCGCATCGCCAGCACCTTGGCCTGCCCCACGGTCGCCAGAACCGCATGAATCTGCCGGTTGATGTTGGACTCGGCCACATGGTCCAGATCGATCAGCGTCAAGCGCGCAACGCCGCTACGCCCCAGCGCCTCAGCCGCCCAGGAACCCACGCCGCCAACGCCAATCACAGCCACATGGGCTCGGCAAATCCGCTCGGCCCCGGTGACGCCGTACAAGCGCGTCAGGGCGGCAAAACGTCGATCAGTTGGCACGCCGGCGCACCCTACTTGAGGCGCGTCAGTCTGTCCTTTGCCGCCACTGCAGCTTCGGACTGTGGATAGGCCTTGATCAAATCTTCCAGCGTCTTGCGTGCAGCGCGCGTGTCCTTGAGTTCGATCTGGCAATTGGCGATCGACAGGACCGCTTCCGGGCTACGTGGATGTTCGGGTTCCTTTGCCACAAGCGAGCGAAAATTGATCATCGCCTCCTTGTAGTCGCGCGTTGCGTACTGCGCGTTACCGAGCCAGAACAGGGCTGCCGATCCATATCCGCCTTGCGAGTAGCGCCTTAAAAAATCAAGGTAGGCCGATTGCGCTGCAGCGAAATCACCTTTGCGAAAGACCGCCAGCGCTGCCTCAAACTCGCGCTTCTCTGCCGGTTCCGCCATGAATTCCTGACCGTCAAGCGCAACTTTGACCGGCTCAAACTGACGCAGCCTGTCGTTCACGCCTTGCGTGATGTCTTTCTGTTTTCGCTGCAACTCGGCCAAATCGCGCGCCAACTGCTCATTCATGCCTCTGAGTGTTGCTGTCTCGGCACGCAACACTTCAATATGGCTCTGCAGTTCAAGCAAACTGCGCCGCAACGCTGCGTTTTCGTCACCAGTTTCCCTGGCACGACTGCTACCCTGCTCGGCAATCAGTCGAACGGCGTCGACGCGTTGCCGCAAATCAAGTATGGCCTTGCGCGCCTCTTCATCGTCAAACAATCCAGCAGCAGCAGTCGCCGTCCAGCAGCAAAACATGAGCAGACCAGCAGTCCTGCCCCACAGCGTGATTGCGCCCATTTCTTGCTTGCCTAGCGGTAGCTTATTTCGGCGCGACGGTTTTTCGCCATGGCGGCTTCGTCATTGCCGGGCACGGCCGGCTTTTCCTTGCCAAAACTCACCGCTTCAAGCTGACTGTCAGGGGCGCCGAGCAGACCCAGTGCAGCGCGCACCGCCTCAGCGCGCTTCTGCCCAAGAGCCAGGTTGTACTCACGGCCACCACGTTCATCGGTATGTCCCTCAATGGCCACTTTGCGAGCCTTGTCAGCCTTGATAAAACGTGCATGCGTCTCAATCAGAGTCTGAAATTCCGGCTTGATCACGAAGCTGTCCAGATCAAAATAAACGATCCTCGGACCGGTCGGCACGGCTCCCTGCGAACCAGATTTTTCAATATCAACCGAAGTCACGCCGCGCTTTTCAACCGCACTACCGGTGCCGGTTTCTGATGCGACGGGCGTTCCAGACCTATCCTCCACCGGTACGTTATCGAGTTTTACCGAAGAGCCACAAGCCGCGAGCAGCGCCGTCGCAAAAAAAACCAACAACCATCGTTTCATGTATTACCCCTTGTCAAAGAAATTATTTCTGAAACGGACCCCAATCCGGTTCCCTGATATTGCCGTTTTGCCCGGTTAGCCGGGCCTTGATTTTACCGTCGAGCGTTGTCGTCATGAGGACCTCGCGCCCCTGCTGCTGAGTGGCGTAAACAATCAATCGGCTATTCGGAGCAAAGCTCGGACTCTCGTCGGCCGTAGTATCTGTCAGCACGTTGGCGGTGCCGCTGGCGAGGTCCAGCACATGTAATTTGAATACACCACTGACCCGCGAAATATAGGCCAGCCAGCGTCCATCGGGACTGATTGCTGGAGAAATGTTGTAACTACCGGTGAAGGTCACACGTTCGGCGCCTCCACCGAGCGCCGGCATCCTGTAAATCTGGGGTGCGCCGCCCCGATCACTGACAAAATAGATGTACTTCCCGTCCGGGCTGTAGGCGGGCTCCGTATCAATGCTGTTGGATTCGGCGAGACGCCGTGGTTCACCGCCACTCGCAGCTATTGCATACAGCTGTGAGCCACCGCCGCGACTTAGTGTCACCGCCAGCGTACCGCCATCTGGCGACCAGGCTGGAGCGCTGTTGGAGCCTCTAAAGTTGGCGACCAGACGACGCTTGCCACTGCCCACGTCATGGGTGTAGACCACGGGCTTGCGCGATTCAAACGAGACGTAGGCGAGTTGATTGCCGTTGGGCGACCAGGCGGGGGAAATAATGGGCTCCGGACTCGACAGCGCAGATTGGGCGTTTTCGCCATCCGCGTCAGCCACCCACAACTGATAGCGCTGCGGCAGTTTGGTGACATAGGCGATTCGCGTCGAAAAAGCGCCTTTGTCACCGGTCAACTTTTCGTAAACGAAGTCGGCAATCCGGTGCGCTGCAAGACGCAGGTCAGACGGCGTTACAGCGTAACTCTGACCGCCAAGATCCTGCGCTCTGACGATATCCCACAACCTGAACCTGACGTCATAACGACCATCGACCAGGCGGGTCACGCTACCCAGCACAAGAGAATCCGCCCCCTTTTGCCGCCACATGGGGGCGTCCGGTCGGCTCAACTCATCCAGCGCAGCGCCACTGGCCTCCACTGCGCGAAACTGCCCGCTGCGCTCAAGATCCGCCTGCACGATGGACGCAATCTTTTGTGGCGAACTGTCTTCGCCGCGAAAGGCGGATACAGCGATTGGCAACTGGTTGAGCCCAATGCCCGACACATCGACACGAAACTGTGCCTGCGCCAAACTGGCGATGATCAGCAGAGTCACTGGCAAAAAGACACGAAACGCATCAAACAGACGGTGGATTGGGCGAAAGGTCATTTTTATGATTTAAACAATACAAGGCAAAATATTTTCCGAACGCTGCCTGGGCCTGCATGGCGCACACCGCAAACCCCATGGCACCATCGAGAAAGCCCCGGCGAAAAACATAACTGCGCAGGAATGCTACCACTCCGGCCAGCGCGGCCCGCAGCATGGAGCATTTTTGACCACGGGCATAACGCTGCTCGGCCCAAGCCTGGCTGTACTGTTCGAGCTTGCGCCAATAATGCGCTGGCGTCGGATAACTGAAGTGCTGCAGCGGCGCAGTCAAACGCCCTGGCGCACCGGTCCGAAGCAACACCCGCTCATGGACCAGATCATCGCTGAAGCGCGCCAGGTCGCGTTTGAACAAGCGCAGCACATGGTCCGGGGTCCAACCGCAATGGCGTATCCAGCGCCCGCAAAACTGCGTCAGCCGGGGAATTTCATAGGCGTCGGAATCACCATCCACCAGCGCGCACTGGATCTGTTGCGACAGTTCGGGCGACACCCGCTCATCGGCATCGAGTGACAGCACCCACGGATAACGAGCAAGATCAAGTGCGAGGTTCTTCTGCTTTCCAAACCCCTCCCATTGCTGCGAAACATGGACGATGGCCCCAAAAGCGCGTGCAAGATCGGCGGTGCCGTCGCTGCTTGCGCCATCCAGCACAATCACTTCGTCAGCAAAAGATACCGTCTGCAGGCAAGCCTGTATGTTGGCAGCCTCATTGAAGGTGATGATAATGACACTGAGTTGAGTCAAGTGGATGTTTTCAATATTTCTTGGCAAGCGCAGAGCATAGCCGAACCGAACCAGCGTAGCACGCGCCAACACAGCGTTGATAATAGGCGGCCCTGGCGTATCCCACAGACTCTTCAGCAACCCACATTCATGCCCCGGTCGTTTTCAAGCGTTCGCCTGTACCTCATCTGTCTTGCCGCGGTGGCGCTCGCCTTGCCGATTGCCATCGTCAGCCTGGCCAAGTTGCTGGCGCTGATGGGAACGGCCGCGGTGATGGTGCATGGCTGGTGCCGGCGGGATACACACGCCGGACTTTCCTCGACCAGCATCACCCCCATGATTTTGCTGGCGTTGTTGCTCCTGGCTTTGAGTGCTTTGTGGAGCACCGGCTCAAGCGATGAAGTTCTGACCGACCTTGCCAAACACGCTCGTCTGATCCTGATTCCTGTCATTCTGAGTCTGGCACGCTCGCGGCGCGATGCCCTTATCGCCATGGGATTCTTTGTTGGCGGGCAGATCTTTCTGCTTGGCAGCACCTGGCTGCTGTTTGTCGGCGTACCGCTGCCCTGGGTCATGTCGAAGGAAGCGGGAATCTGCGACACCTGCTCGTTCGCGGTTTTCTCCAGTTACCTTGATCAGTCGATCATGAGCGCCGTGTTGGCCGCCGTCTGCTGGCAGCTGCGCAGCCTGGCACCGACGCGCCATCGGGCGGCTCTTGCGCTGCTGGTCGCCGGCCTGGCACTGTCCTGCGTATTTTTCATTTTTCAGGGTCGCACCGGACACCTGGTAGCCATCGCGCTGGTGCTGCTGGCCACGCTGTGGGAATTTCCGCAGCGTCTTCACCTCAGAGTCATGCTCATAGGCCTGCTGCTCCTGGTCGCGCTCGCCGCCGCTTCAGGCAGGATGGGTGAGCGCTTCCGGGAAGTTGGCAGCAGCATGCAGGCCTTCAATCCGACAAGTGAAGGCACGTCCTCACCTGGCATGCGCCTTGAGCTCTGGAAGCTCTCACTGCAGTCGCTTGCCGAAAGTCCCTGGAGGGGGACCGGCGTCGGCAGCTGGAATACCGAGTTCAGGCGACAGGAAATCGTCCATGCCAACGACATGCCCATCAGCGACGCCAGCAATCAGCACCACAATCCGCATCAGGAGTATCTGCTCTGGGGTGTCGAGATGGGACTGCCCGGAATCCTGCTGCTGTGTGCCCTCTTCGTGGCGCTGTACCGGGACAGTCAAGAGCTGGCGACGCCGGAACGCAGGGCGCTGCAGTCAGTGCTGCTGGCCCTGCTGGTGGCATGCCTGTTCAACTGCGCCCTGCATGACGCCATGATTGGGGACTTCTTCTGCATCACCCTGGGTCTGCTGCTGGCGCTTCGCTTGCCGGTCGCAGTGCGATCGTCTGCCGTTCCAGCGGTCGCCTGAGCGTTCACCCCCATGTCTGCCACGACCCCAAAATCGCCAAGCCAGTTGCTGCGCAGACTGGCTCGCCTGCTGCCCTATTTCGGCAAGCCCTACGCGTCCTGGCTGACGGTGCTGGGCGCGACGCTGGTCCTGTCCCTGACCGAGCCCATGATTCCAGCCCTGCTGCAGCCCTTGCTGGACAAGGGCTTTCAACAGGGTGCACTCAAAATCTGGATGGTACCGGCGGCCCTGATTCTGCTTTTTGGTGTACGCGGAATCGCCAGTTTCCTGGCACAACTGGCGCTGACCAAAGTCACCAACCGCGGCCTGCTGATGATGCGCAACACCATGTTTGAAAAGCTGCTTGACGCCAGACTCACGCTGTTTCAGCAGCAGTCCTCCAGCGCCCTGGCCAACACCGTCGTCTATGAGGTTCAAACCGGCTCGGTGCTGCTCGTCAACTCCCTGACCACCCTGCTACGCGACAGTCTGACCCTGCTGGCATTGGTGGCCTACCTGCTGTACCTGAACTGGAAGTTGACGCTGATAGTCACTGCCCTCTTTCCAGCAGTGGCCTTTGTCATGCGCACACTTTCCAGGCGCTTGTACCGACTGACCAAAGACAGTCAGGACGCGACCGATGCGCTGGCCTACGTGGTCGAGGAAAACGTGCTCGCCCATCGCGACGTGCGCCTGCAGGCGGCGCAGCCATCGCAGGCCAGGCGCTTTCATCTGTTGGGCGCTGCGCTGCAACGACTGTCGATGAAGTCCACCACGGCGTCGGCTGCCATGACCCCCTTGACCCAGATGCTCGCCGCCTTTGCCCTGTCCGCCGTGATTTCCGTGGCACTGGTACAAAGCGCCGGGCAGGGTACTTCGGTTGGCAGTTTTGCCGCTTTTGTGAGCGCCATGCTGATGCTGGTGGCGCCGATCAAGCATCTGTCTGAACTGGCCAACCCGATCACGCGCGGTCTGGCAGCCATGGAGCGCGGACTGGACCTGATCACCCTGACCGCCAGCGAGACCGGCGGCAGCTTTTCCAAACCCAAAGCGCAAGGCCGTCTGCATTTCGATCAAGCCTGCGTCAGATACCCGGAGAGCACGACGCCCGCCCTCGACGAGTTCAGTCTGGATGTGCAAGCGGGCGAGATTGTGGCCCTGGCGGGCGCGTCGGGCTCAGGCAAGACCACGCTGGTCAGTCTGCTGCCGCGCTTTATCGAGTTGAGTTCGGGCAGCATCGAGCTCGATGGCCATGCCCTTTGCGACTGGAATCTGGCTTCACTTCGCGCCCAGTTTGCATTGGTCAGTCAACATGTTCTGATGCTCAATGACAGCGTCGCCGTCAATGTCGCACTGGGTCAGGAGATGGACCGGCAGCGTGTTCTGGAATGCCTGCAGGCGGCCAACCTGGCCGACCTGATGGCAGAGCTCCCGAACGGCATCGACACCCTGGTTGGTCACAACGCCATGCAACTCTCGGGCGGACAACGCCAGCGCCTGGCCATCGCCAGGGCGCTCTACAAGGACGCACCGGTGCTGATTCTTGACGAAGCCACCTCCGCACTGGATGCTGAATCGGAGCGTGCCATTCAGGACGCCCTGCAGCGCCTGATGCAAGGCCGGACCACACTGGTGATAGCGCATCGGCTGTCGACGATACAGCACGCCAACCGCATCATTGTGATGGACAAGGGACGCATTCTCGAATCGGGCAGCCATGCCCAGTTGCTGGCCGCACAGGGCGCCTACGCACAGCTCTACCGCATGGGTTTTTCGACGGCCGCAGAACAGGCGCGCTAAGCCATCCAGGCCTTGATTTTGCTGAACCGGAGGTTACGCCGGAAGTCGAGATCTTCCTCGGGCTCGCTCAAACTGAGCTGACTCGCAAGCTGACCTCGACGCAGATAGAAACGATCAAACAGAGATGAGGTCATGCCCCATTTGCGCATGAACTGCGTTCGTCCATCGTTCTTGACGATGCGACCGGTACTCTTGCAGCGAAAGTGATACACCAGACTGTCGCCAACGCCAAGAAACACGCGGCAACCAGCGGCCCACATCTTCATGGAAAAGTCGTTGTCACTGCTCATGCCGGGGCTGAACTCGGAGCTGAAACCACCCACCGCATGCCACCAGCGTCGGTGCACCAGTGTTGGCGGCCAGGTTGCACCATACCAGTCTGGCTTGGCCAGGCCCCGGTAGGTCGTAAGCAATCGCTGCTCGTCAAACGTTTGTGCGTCAGAACCAAAATCATGGACGCTGACACAGCGGTTGCCGGAATCTGTCGGCTCTATCATGGTCCCGGACAGCATGAATCCATCGTGCCCAATCTGCTGCACTTTCTCCAGTAGTCTGGTATCCCACTGTGGACAGCAATACATGTCATCGTTGAGGTAAACAATGAGCTCATGCTGTGCCAGAGCCGCGGCCTGATTGACGGTCAGACAGATACCCGTGTTCTCGACCGAATGGGTGTAAGCCAAACCCTGTGAGCGCACCCAGTCCAGCGTGCCATCGCTGCCGTCATTGACATGAACAATGATCTGATGCTCGAACGCGCTGTGCGCCCTGACACTGCCGACACACAACTTCAGAAATGCCAGGTTGTTCCAGCTTGGAATGACAATGGAAAAAAGGCGCAGCAGTGGCAGCGCTTGTACAGTGAGTTTCATGGCCAGGAACAACAAATGGGTAAACAGTACTTCACGCAGGGCGATCCATCAGGTCGAAATACATCCGCTCCTGCTCAACAGCAATGCTGGGCCAGGCCCGTTGCTGTGCGAACTCGCGCGCGCTGACCGACAGGGCTTGCCGCAGACTCGCATCTTCGAGAAGGCGTGTCAGCACAGCACTTAGTTCGGCAGCGTCCGTTGGACAGGACAGAATCATGGCATTGACACCCTTCGAGAGCAGACCCGCAATGCCGCAGTAACGTGCATCACTAACGACGACCGGTAATCCATGCGCCATCGCTTCAAGCACCACCATCGCAAAAGTATCTTCGGTGGTGGGATGCACCAGCAGATCGGCGGCCCGGTACAGGGGTGATACGTCTCTGAGTTGTCCCAGAAAATGGACCCGTCCGTCGAGGCCCATCAGTTGCGCCTTGCGCTGGAATTTTTCGAGCTGAGAAGGGTTTCCGACCACGGCCAACTCGACATCAGTTGGCAATGACTTGAGTGCTTCCAACAAGGTTGACAAGCCCTTCTTCTGATAATCATTGGCAACAAACGCCAGCAGGAAGCCCCGCGTCGGCAATGCCAGTTCGGCTCTGGCGGCCTGGCGCTCCATCGCCGCCTCCGGCAAGTTCACACCCGGAGAAATCAGCGACACGACGCTGGACGGGTAGGTCTGGCCGACAAGTACTTGCAGGGTCGGTGAGGTCACTACAACGGCTTTTCGAGGAGCCGGTGCAAAACGATAACGCTCCAGCAAAAGGTAAGCCAGCAGGCGCGGACTGGTCGCCACCTTGAGCCAGCGCAGCGCCCGGCGCCAGCCAGAGCGAGCCTGAAACAGGTTGTATTTCAGCGGCAGCACATGTACCGTCTGCACATGGCCATGCCATGTGTTCTCGTGCGAATGCACGATGTCAAAGCGGCCCCGAGTCACCCACCAGGTCGTCACCGCATACCACAGCAGGTTGATCCAGCGTGGTCGGCTCAAGGGCGAAGACATCATGTGGTAATTGACGCCGGGTAAGTGATGGTCAATTTGCTGGGCAAATACGTGAATCTCGTGACGCTGCGCCAACTGCTCGACCAAGGCGATCGAGTAACGTTCAGCGCCACCCCCGGTTGACGCGAACACCCGGTTCAGTACAGCGATGCGCAAGCGCCGTGGATCAACACTCATGGCAGGCGCCGCCGATCTTCATAAGCCGTGGCCACTTTGAGCCAAAGTAGCGGCAGCGTGCTTGCGCGCAGTACGGGCACACGCGGCAGTTGCATCAGGTCTTCGCCGCGCTGGCAACGGCTGCGCACCGTGGTCGTAGCCGAAACAAAACCGACCGAGTGCGCCAGCGCGGCATGTTCTGAATTGAATTCACCATACGGGTAACAGAAATGCTGCACCGGCAAGTCGATCACCGCCTCGAGCTCCGACTTGCACAAAGCCATTTCTTCTCTGCTTTGCGCCATTTCTGTCTGTGTCAGGTGGACATGGTGACGGGTATGCGCGCCAACTTCCTGTCCGCCCTGCACCCACTGTCGCAATTCACCCGAATTCATGAGCGGCGCCGGCGCAATACCTGACTGCCGATCCCACTCATTGATACTGCCCAAATATTGACTCACAACGTAGCAGGTCGATGAAAAGCCGTAGCGCTGCAAGACCGGCATGGCGTGACTCAGATTGTTCAGATAGCCATCATCCAGGCTGATCCCTACCACCTTGCCAACACGTTCCCCTCGCAGATACGGCATCAAAGCGGACATTGACAGGCCCTGATAGCCCAACAGACGCAGCCAAGCCATCTGCCGCGCAAAGGCAGACGGCCCCACATACAAACTTCGAAAACCCGCACCTCGGGCCGGACTCGGTGCAATCTGGTGGTAGGTCAGAATCGGAATTGGCAGTCGATTGGCAGTTTGAAAACTTGACATAAGGCGACCGGACCCAGCTACTACAGCAGGACGATATCGTACTGTTCCTGCCCCATCGCGCTCTCGCTCTGCAAAGATACCGGCTTGCCGATGAACTCGCTCAAACCCGCCAGGTGCTGGCTTTCTTCGTCCAGCAGCAGTTCGATCACCTTGGGTGAGGCAACCACGCGAAATTCGCGCGGGTTGAACTGACGAGCTTCGCGCAGGATTTCGCGAAAAATATCGTAGCTCACGCTGCACGCCGTCTTTACGATCCCTTTGCCAGCGCACACCGGACAGGGTTCGCAGAGCATTTGCGCCAGTGATTCACGGGTTCTCTTTCGTGTCATCTCGACCAGGCCAAGTTGGGAAAACCCGCCCGCCATGGTCTTGACGCGATCACGCGCCAACTGTTTGCGAAATTCCGCCAGTACCGACTCTCGATGATCCTGACGCACCATATCAATGAAATCCGCGATGATGATGCCCCCCAGATTGCGCAGACGCAATTGCCGTGCAATCGCCTGCGCCGCTTCCAGGTTGGTCTTGAAGATCGTGTCGTCAAAATTGCGGGCGCCGACAAAACCACCCGTGTTGACGTCCACCGTCGTCAGCGCCTCCGTCTGATCGACGATCAGGTAGCCGCCCGACTTCAGCTCGACCCGACGCCCCAGCGCCTTGGCAATCTCTTCATCAATCGCGTAGAGATCAAAAATCGGGCGCTCACCCCGGTAATGTTGCAGCTTCTGGGCCGCGGCGGGCATGAACTCCAGGCCAAAGGTCTTGAGTGCCTCAAACTGTTCACTTGAGTCCACCTTGATGGTGTGCGTGTTTTCACCCACCAGATCGCGCAAAACCCGTTGCAAGAGATTCAGATCCTGGTGCAGGATTGACAAGGGCGGCAGCGACAAGGAGGCATGCCGGATGCGCGCCCAGGCCTTGCGCAAATAGCCAATATCCTCCGACAGTTCCGAATCAGAGGCGTCTTCACCATTGGTTCTAAGGATGAAACCACCCCCCTGATCACCCGTCAGGCTCTGCAGGCGCAAGCGCAGTTCATCACGCTGCTCGACAGGAATCTTCTGGGACACTCCGACGTGGTCGTCCTGCGGCAGGAACACCAGCATGCGCCCGGCAATGCTGATCTGCGTTGACAGTCGCGCACCCTTGGATCCGATCGGGTCCTTGATCACCTGCACCATCAGGGCCTGACCTTCAAAGATCTGCCTTTCGATGGGCAGTTGCGGTTGCGTGTTGCGCACCATGCTTGGTGGCTCACCATCGGGTTGTCGATGCCAGACGTCGGCTACATGCAGAAAAGCGGCACGCTCCAGGCCGATGTCAATGAATGCAGACTGCATGCCCGGCAGCACTCTGGCGACCTTGCCCAGGTAGACATTGCCGACCAGGCCACGCTCAAGCGAGCGCTCAACGTGCAGTTCCTGCAATGCCCCGTTTTCAACAATGGCGACCCGCGTCTCCTGCGGCGACCAGTTGATCAATATATCTTCTTGCATACGGATGAATGTATTCCAAAAGAACGGAGCAAGGCAGCCGTCTCGAACATCGGCAATCCCATGATGCCAGAATAGCTGCCACTTAGGTGTGAAATGAAGGCGGCCGCCCTGCCCTGCACTGCATAGGCGCCAGCCTTGCCCATAGGTTCACCGCTGCCGACATAGCGCCCGATCTGAGTGGCCGTCAGACTCGCAAACGTGACGCGCGAGACCGACAGGGCCGGCTCGCGCCGGCGCGCTGTGCCCAAAACCACCGCGGTCAGGACCCGGTGCGTCCGGCCAGAAAGCTCGGTCAGCATGCGCCTGGCATCCGAGTCATCCTCCGGCTTGCCAAAAATGGTGCGCCCCAATGCCACTGTGGTGTCCGAGCAAAGGATGGGTGCCATTGGCATACCACGCCGCTTGAGCCGCAGCAGGGCTGCGTCGAGTTTGAGTTGTGTGACACGCTCAACATAGGCCGCTGGCGCCTCATTGGGTTGCACCGCTTCGAGTGCCTCGCTGTCTTCGTCAAGGTCCGGCAGCAAGACTTGATGTGCCACACCGAGTTGCTCGAGCAATTGGCCTCGGCGCGGACTCTGCGATGCAAGATAAATGAATTTGTTCACGGCAGTACCAGGAAATCACTCTCGGTGATAGGGATGGTTGGCGTTGATGGACCAGGCACGGTACAACTGTTCAATCAACAGCACCCTGACAAAGGCATGCGGCAGCGTCAGGTCTGACAGGCGGATGCGCTCGTGCGCTGCCTGCTTGAAAGCGGGATCCAACCCATCGGGCCCGCCGATGACCAGCGCCACATCATCACCCTCCAGTTGCCACTGCTGCAACTTGCCGGCCAGCGCCTGGGTTGTCAGGGCGCTGCCGCGTTCATCAAGGGCAACGATGCGGCAGCCTTTGGGTAGCGCGCCTTCGATGCGACCGCGCTCAGCCGCATACAGCGCGGCCACGGTTTTGGATGCACGTGGTTCGGTCTTGACGGCTCGAAGTTCCAGTTTGAGATCGTACGGGAAACGCTTGGCGTAGTCGTCCCAGGCTGTTTGCGCCCAATCCGGCACCCGCTGACCCACCGCAACAATCAGCAGTCGCACCGCGCTGCCTTTCAGGTCTTGCGCGTCGGCGGCTTCTTGACTGCCGCCTTTTTTACTGCCGGCTTGGCACTTGCGCCAGCCAGTGCTTTGGCGGCAGGTGTCTTCCTTGTTGGCTTCTTGACTGCCGCCTTGGCAGCCACTGCCTTGCGCACCTGGGCCTTCGATGGAAACGCCTCCTGTACACCTTTCTTGGCCGCATTGGAGCGCTTCAAACTGACTACCGGCTTGGCCGCTTCCTTCTTTGCCGTTGTGGCTTTGACCGGCGCTTTCACAATCGGCTTGAGCGCACCAAATTTCAGGCGCACCGGCTTGTCGCCCCACAGTTCTTCCAGGTTGTAGTACTGTCGGAAATTGGGCTGCATGACATGCACCACGGCTTGTCCGCAATCGACGATGATCCATTCGCCATTGGTCTCGCCCTCCATGCGGGGCTTGGCAAAACCGGCGTCGCGCAGTGCGTCACGCACGCTGCCGGCCAGCGCCTTGGTTTGACGGTTTGAGGTCCCCGAGGCAATGATCACGCGTTCAAACAGGCTTGACAGATGCTCGGTGTCAAACACCACTATGTCCTGAGCTTTGACGTCTTCCAGACCATCCACAATGGCACGCTGAAGTTTTTGAATGTCTTTTTTGGCAAGGGTGGTCGTAGTCATCAAGCGGTCTGGTAAAGGTGATGGTGATCAATATAACGCGCAACGGACTCAAAAACCAGATCTCCCAGGCTTTGATGTGTTGCAATTCGGGTTCGAATATCCGTGGCGCTGACGGGCAAATGCGGCATTTGCAGCCGTTTGAAACGTGCCTCGTACAATTTTGGCGCGACAAAGCGGGGTTTGCTTTTGTTCCAGTCGCCACGGTCAGCTACGTAAATTATAGCGAACTGCAGGATTTCCTGCCAGGCACGCCAACTGGGCAGCGACCGGGCCTGGTCCTCCCCCATCAGCAAGAAAAACTCGGCAGCGGGCCATTGGATCCTCAATTCGCGCAGGGTATCGACGGTGTAACTCGGACCTTCTCGCCGGGTCTCGCGATCATCAACCAGAACGCCTGGCATGTCGGCAAACGCCAGTCGGGTCATCTCCAGCCGATGCTGCGGCGGACTCAAGGGTCGCGCCTTGTGCCAGGCATAGCCGGTGGGAATCACGCGCAGCTCATCGAGTTTCAAGTCGCCCATGGCGGCGCGAACCAAAGCGACGTGGGCGGCGTGCGGCGGGTCAAAGGCGCCACCAAAAATCCCGATCCGCCGCATCTCAGACCCAATCCCGGCGCACCAGGAATTTGCTGTACAGATCAGCTTCTGGCGAACCGCTTTCGACCACATTCTGGTACGACCAACTCACCAGCGGTGGCATGGACAGCAAGATGGACTCGGTTCGCCCACCGGACTGCAGGCCAAAATGCGTGCCACGGTCCCATACCAGATTGAATTCCACATAGCGGCCACGGCGATAGAGTTGGAAGGCCCGCTCCCGCTCACCGTAAGCCGTCGCCTGGCGCCGCAGGGCAATCGGCAAATAGGC
>Ga0194060_10002093_pt1 | contig 14268 bp, 8 predicted proteins | sample SepL225m_MetaG_FD_163427 | JGI IMG/M metagenome (GOLD analysis project Ga0194060, IMG submission 163427) | Anoxic zone freshwater microbial communities from boreal shield lake in IISD Experimental Lakes Area, Ontario, Canada - Sep2016-L222-5m | ecosystem: Environmental > Aquatic > Freshwater >... | reverse complement strand
TCGAAGGATTTCTCTACCCTGACACCTATCTTGTCCCCAGCTCCAGCAAACCGGAAGACTTTGTGAAACAGGTACTGAAAAACTTCGGTGACAAGATCGCTCCCTTCGAACAGGATTTTGCCACAAATAAACTTTCGATGTATCAGATTCTCACCATCGCCTCCATCGTAGAAAAAGAAGCCACCAAACAGGAAGACCGTGACATGATCGCAGGCGTTTTCCTCAAACGCTTTGAAGTCGGTATGTCCCTAGGAGCCGACCCAACGGTGCTGTACGCCCTTGGAAGTTGGAAAGCCGATCTTACCGTTGCCGCGCTCAACATGGATTCCCCCTACAACACCCGCAAATTCACCGGCCTTCCACCATCCCCCATCTGCAACCCCAGCATTTCCTCCATCAAAGCCACCCTCCGCCCAACCAGTACTGACTATCTCTACTTTGTCGCAAAAGACGGGAAGAATTACTACTCCAAAACGTTGGAAGAGCATGAGAAGAAAAAGAATGAACTTGGGGTGTATTAGGTTTTTCTTTTTCTGCTTCCCCCTGAGAAGGGGGACTGAGGGGGTTCAAAAGCCATCTTGTCCTCTTGGGAATCAAGCAGACTGTATTTCGAAACAGGACAGTGTGGGTGTTTAACCCCCTAAATCCCCCTTCTCAGGGGGACTTGGATAGCAATTCAACCCTGAGTTTTTGAGCAAGTTCCCAAACAGGAAACAACAAATGAGTGCTTCTAGAAAAATGTTCTTTTTTTCACTCATCATTGCTAGCAGTTGTTGTTTATTTTCATCCACCTTTGCCACGCCCACCCCCATCCCCATCGCCTGCACCCAGATTGAAGCACAGAAAGTTGCGGACTCCATCGCCATCAGGGAAAATCTGGACCAATTGCAGATGACCCGTTGGGATTACATCGTGTGGCTGTACCAAAAATTACTTCTCAGAAACCCCAGTGACCAAGAACTCCAACCATGGTTGAATGACCAGACGCTCAACAGGGAGCAAATGTATTCGATCGTCGTTGGTTCTTACGAATTCAAAGTATATAAATGCGCCCTTCTTCGCTCCCAGGTTTCCATGACCGCAACCCTTCCCGACAACACCATGCTTCCCCGAAACTTCTGGTCTCGCGGCTACCTCGCCATGTGGAAACAACAAACCCACCCCTTTACCGGCGAATATTTCGCAGTAACACCCAATCAGGACATCGAAGTCGTAGCCCAGTTCAAAAACATCGGCTACGAAACATGGTACAACGCCCCCACCGACCAGCAGGTTTGCCTCGCAATCTACAAAGACCCCATCATACGCAGCTCCTGGACAGGAAAAGACGTTCCCCACGACCTCAACTTTGGCAATAGCGATTTTACGCATGGCAGTTGGATAAGCGACTACCGCGTTACCTGTGTCGAAGAAGATGTTGTAGCTCCCGGAGAGCTTGGCACCTTTCGCATGAAATTTCACATCCCCGATAACGCGCCCAATGGCCGTTTCCGTGAAGATATAACACTTTCCTCAGGGAAATACTGGGTACAAGCTGATGCTCCATTTCCCGATGGGACAGGTGATCCATTAGGTGCTGCGCATATTTGGGTAGGGTTTGAGGTGAATAGAAAAATATAGCAACAATGTGGAGGAACTGTTTTGAATAGTACTATTAATTCGTTTGCCTTAATTATGTTCGTAAGCCTTCTGGGAGCTTTCTCGTGGTTTTTGTGGAAAACAGCTGATAAAAAAGGAAAAAAACTGATTGTTGGAAGTTTAGTAGCAGTAATACTTCTCTTTGCTTGTTATGTTTACTATTGGATAGCATATATAGGTATATCACCTGGAGCCTAAGAAAGTAAGCGATAAGGAAAAACGCTTTGGAAAATAGTAGCATTTGGATTTTTTTGTTTATACTGATTAGTTTTCTTGGACTACTCCTTTGGTTTATGTCGCAACCAAGTGATATAAAAGAACAATATTTCTTCTTGGGATGCGCATTGTTTTTAGTCGAAGTACTTTTTTTTGTTTTGTTTGTTTGGTACTTTATGGCAAATTTTTTAAGGGGTAGTATTCTTTAAATCAGCTGATTTTCTATGATTATTAGGAAGGTTAGCCAAGGATCTAAAATAAAATATTTCATTGTCGGTTTTTTATTAATGTCTGCTCTGATGTTTTTTCTCTGTTATTGGTGTGTTGTAGCATATATCTATAGTCAGCTAGGAAGAATATAGATAGTAGAGTCAAAAAGAGTACATCTCTTGGTGGGTTTTGCGAGAAATAAGCCCAACGCGTTGAATGTCTCTACTATATTCTAATTCTCTCATTATTAGTCAATCAGCTCTTCAATAGAAGAAGGCATCTACAAGATACCTCCAGTATAAATATTGCACTTTCCTCAGGAAAATACTGGATACAAGCCGACGCTCCATTTCCCGATGGGACAGGTGAACCATTAGGGGCTGCGCATATTGGGGTGGGGTTTGAAATAATAAAAAATTAATAAAAATTTAAGGTGCAAAGAATGTTAGACAATAGTATTTATTTTATAGCTTTTATTACGCTTTTCAGCCTTTTGGGGACATTTTTATGGTTTCTATGGAGACCAAGTGATACAAAAAGAAAATACTTCATTTGTGGATGTATTGTGATATCCACGGTACTAATCCTTCTATTTATTTTGTTTGTTGTTCTAAACACCAACTCGGTTAAGGTCTAACTTGTCACTAGAGCCATCTACAAGAAGCCTCCAGCATGAGGAACGAAATAATCACTACCGTCTTTTTCCCCATAAAACCCCAATTTGCTATACTTGCACCAACATAACCCGTAGCAATGCCATGACATTCCCCAAAAACCGCCTTCACCGTCTTCGAAAATCTTCCACCTTCCGCAACTTTGTAGCGGAACATACAGTTACCCTTGATTCCCTCATGATGCCACTGTTTGTCAGACCTGGAAAAGAGCGAGTCGATCCAATCATTTCCATGCCTGGCATAGCCCAACTTTCCCCTGATATGGCTGTGAAAGAAGTGGGAGAGCTCGTATCCGCTGGCATTCACGCAATCATGCTGTTTGGACTTCCTGAATACAAAGACGAAGAAGGCTCTGCCAGTTGGCAGGATACGGGCGTGGTGCAGGAGACCATTCGCCGGATCAAAGACCAGTACCCACAAACGGTTGTCGCGGCCGATCTTTGTTTTTGCGAATACACCAGCCACGGTCACTGCGGTGTTATGAAAGGGCAGATGCTCGATAACGATAGTACCCTTCGGAATATTGAAAAACAGGCTTTCTCGCTCGCAAAAGCTGGCGCAGACATTATCGCCCCCTCAGGAATGATTGACGGGCAGGTGGCAGCAATTCGACAGATTGTAGACACTCAGGGATATTGCGACACAGCCATCATGGCGTACTCCGCAAAATATGCCTCTGCTTGGTACAGCCCTTTTCGCCACGCCGCAGACTGCGCCCCCCAGTTTGGTGACAGAAAAACCTACCAGATGAACCCGGAAAACAGCCGAGAAGCCATCAGAGAGATAGAACTCGACATCGAAGAAGGCGCTGACATCGTTATGATCAAACCCGCTCTGGGATATCTTGATATCCTCGCCACAGCAAGAAACGCATGCAACGTTCCTCTCGCTGTTTTTAACGTCAGCGGAGAGTACAGTATGGTCAAAGCAGCCGCACAACAAGGATGGATTGACGAGCAGGAAGTGGTGAAAGAAACACTCACTTGCTTCACCCGTGCGGGAGCGGATTGCATCATCACCTACTGGGCGAAGCAGTATGCGCAGTGGGTGGGGTAATAGGTCTACTCTTTTGAAGTGTAATGTATAAGGGAGAGAGAAATCATTCTACTAAAAAACATCTTTGTTACCTGAGTTTGTACTAGTATTGTGTCATCCTGAGCGAAGTCCCCGGAGTCGAAGGATCTCTTCGAACATCTTTGGGGTAACAGAAACCTTACCCAAGTACGAAGAGATCCTTCGCAAAAGCCTCAGGATGACACAGTAAAGCCGTGTTACTTTTCGCTCTATCGCTTATGTAGAAATAATGTTATTTCCCACCGAAATACTCAACAATCCCTTGCACCAACCCATCCGTAGTACTCGGTTTCGCTACCACAACAGGCTGCAGGCCATACTCCGCCAAAGCCGTCGCCGTTGGTTTTCCAATAACCGCAATAGCGGCCTTTCCAATTGCATCGTGAGTATTCATCGAAAAAAAACTTCTCACCGCCGACCCACTACAGAAAGTCACCAGATCAAATGGTTCCTGAATTGGCTGTTGCTGCACAGATTCTGTTCTGTACAACTCCAATAACGTCGGTAATCCCCCCACTTCAGAAACCATGCCCGCAATCCCGGGATTGGAAAGATTGGAAATCGGGATGAAAAAACGTTGCCCACGAACATCCAATGTTGCAAGCAGTTTCTGCAAACCCTCCAGCGAGTGGTTCTCTGGAATATACTCCGTGGCAATGTGGTATTCTTTCAAAATCCTTGCCGTAGAAGGCCCGATCGCCATAATATTTTTAGGAAAAGAACGAATATCTCTTCCACATTCTTCTAAGCGTTCGATCAGAAAATGCACCGAATTCTGGCTTGTGACCAAAAGCCAGTCGTAGGTGTGCAGCTCCTCAAGCAGTAAAGAGTCCTTGATGTATTGCGGAACAAGAGCAATCGTAGGATATTCAACAACCTGCGCCCCAAGAGCACTCAACTGGGCATACTGTTTGTCTCCAATAGCTGAAGACGCAGTGATGGCAACGGTTTTCCCATGGAGTGGTTTCTTCTCAAACCAAGGGAAATCAGGAGAATACCCGATATAGAGCAATGCAGGTGGGCGAATTGCATAATTTTTTACCAGTTCGCTTAATGCAGAAAGCACCCCAGTAACTACTCGTTGGTTTGGAAGCGTTCCGTTTTCCACAACGGTAACTGGTATTTGAGGTTCATAACCCTGCTGCAGTAGTTTTTCTACCGTTTCCTCAGCTTTTGTCACGCCCATAAACAGCACCAACGGTGTTCCTGGCTTCGCAATAGCATCCGCAGCCGAAGCATACTCTTTCGTATGCCCAGTCACTACTGAGAATCCAGGATTCCTTTCACGGTCAGTAAGGGAAAATCCAGCAGTCTGCGCACAAGCGGAAAGACTAGAAATCCCCGGAATAATCTGAAAGGGTAGGGATTCACCTTCCAACGCTGCAATTTCCTCGGAAATTCGGGCATAAATCCCCGTATCTCCGCCCTTGAGCCGAACAACCTTATGCCCTTCCTTCACTTTTCTCACCAACAACTGATTGATGTTGCCCTGTTCTGCAGTAGGAGGCATGTTGTGGAGGAGTGTCGGATTTCCTTTTCCAACAGAGATAAGTTCGCATCCCGCATCAGAAAGCCAAAGCAGCCGAGGATTTGCCAGCCGATCGTAAAGGATACAGGTTGCGTTGCTGATTGCCTCCTGACCTTTCACACTGATCAACTCTGGATCGCCAGGCCCTGCGCCAACAAAAAGACAGGGGGTAAGCAGCGGTTTGAGCAGATTAAAAACCTCACGATTCTCAGAACGATACTGCAATGCCAAAAATCCTTGCAGATGGGGAGTCGGGAGAAAGATGCGATGGATATATTCTGCGATTCGATTCTGGAGTTTGAGCCGATGCATCGCAGCTGCAGCAGTGATGATCGCATCGTAACGCCCCTCGTCCACCTGTTTGATTCGTTCATCTACATTTCCACGAATGGATTTAACCACAAACTGAGGCCAGTTTTTTTCAATAAAGGCTCTTCTTCGAGGACTACTCACGCCTATCACTGCGTGCTTCGGCAAAGCTCTCAGCGGTTGACCATCTCTTGTCACCACTACATCCCTTGGGTCTTCAGGATTCGGCATCAGAAAGGTAGAAAGTAGAGGGGAAGGGTAGGGTGGAAGATCTTTTGCACTGTGTACTGCCATATCTACCAAACCTTGAACCAGACTTTCCTCAATTTTCCCTGTGAAAAAGTTGTCCGCAGCTAATTCCAAAGGGGAAAGTTTGTCCAGGTCACCGGCAGTGATAATGGGAATACTGTTGCACTCAAAGCTGGGGTGCAGTGTTTTAAGAGCAGTAATAACTTCAAAAGTCTGTTGGCGAGCCAAAAGACTTGGACGAGTTCCAATTCGAAGGTTCATGAGCAGTAGAACTCCACTGATACAGATATAGCCATTCTGATGCGATACAATAGGTTTTCCCCGAATGCAGTCTTCGAAATCGAGGGGCTAATAGCGTATGGCCTTCGACTCTGAAGACTGCGCTCCGGCAAAAAGGTTAGGTTAACATGCGAACATTGTTATAGTACCGCATACTACAACCTCTGTAACGTGAGTTTTGGATAAGCATGAAGCTAGAGAGTGTCATCCTGAGCGAAGTCCCCGGAGTCGAAGGATCTCTTCGAACATCTTTGGGGTAACTAAAACCCCACCTTGGTACGAAGAGATCCTTCGCAAAAGCCTCAGGATGACAAGGGTGGAGTTTTTTTTTACTGCTATATCAAACTCGATTGGTTACTCAAAGAGTTCCTAAATCACAAACGCTATTTCTTCTCTCATTGCTTCAACCAAGAGATCGGCAATCTCGGGGCGCATGAATTCGTAAGGGGGGCGTTTGCCTTCTTTCAGCATCTGACGAACTTTTGTCCCTGAAAGGATTACGTGGTTCTCCGCGTCATGCGGGCAAGTTTTGTATGAAGTCATATTGCTACAGGCAGAACAGAAAAAAGCATGATCAAAAAAGAGTGGCTGGATACCAAGCTCACGTTCGATAGAGTATTCGTTGAAAATATAATGCGCGTCAAACGTACCATAATAATTTCCAACCCCAGCATGGTCACGCCCCACAATAAAATGGGTACACCCATAATTACGGCGCATAATGGCGTGGTGAACCGCTTCCCGTGGCCCAGCATAATGCATAGGTGCTGGAAGAATGGAAAGTGCCACACGATCAGCAGGGTAGTACTTTTCAAAAAGCACTTCGTAACACTTCATGCGCACAATAGCATTGATATCGCCGCTTTTTGTTTCCCCTACCAAAGGATGCAGCAAAAGCCCATCAGAAACTTCTAGGCCGCACTTCTGAATATACTCATGACCACGATGGGGAGGGTTCCTCGTTTGAAAAGCGACCACCCGTTTCCACCCTTTTTGCCGAAAATAGTTGAACAGTTCAACCGGGTCTTTCTGAAATTTTTTAAAAATTGGGTCACCAACTGGCAACCTGCGGAGAAGACTTATTTTCCCCCCCACATAGACCTCTTTTTTATTTTGCGTATACAGCACCCCAGGATGATTTTCGTCATCAGTTCCAAATACCTTCAACGCCTCTTTTGCCTTGTCGTAGGTGAACTTCTCTTCAAGGTGCAACACCCCATAAATTTCCCCAGCATCATCAGTAAGAGCGATATCTGATCCAATTTTGAACGTGTCAGCCTGCTCATTGCTCACTGCAAGCGTGATTGGGATTGTCCATGCCTGCCCCTGAGGAAGACGCATATGGTCAAGCACATGATTGTACTGCTGCTTCGTCATAAACCCTTCGAGAGGGCTGTATCCACCGATTGCGATCATTTCCAGATCGGAAAGTTCCCGCGAAGTCAGAGCAATCTGGGGAAGCGAAAATACCTTTTCCCGAAGAATTCCTAACTCATTCCCCCGCAGTTCGCGGTTGATAAGTGGGGTGAAGAGAAAGGGAGAGGTGTTTTGAGTGATGTTAGCGTCAGCGATCGAAGTCATGAAGATATCCTATTATATTGATCATTTCGGTAGAGTATAGGCAGTCATTAACAAAAATGCAAGTGTATGGTTCGTTGCACCGCTCGGTTCTCTCGTAAAAATGCAGATCTGCGTTCCCTATAAGAGAGAAACAACTATTTCGTCACATGCAGCCCGCATTCTTTTTTACCATCATCAGCATTTTCCCACCACCAGCGTCCAGCGCGAGGGTCTTCGCCTGGCTTCACAGCGCGGGTGCAACACTCGCAACCAATACTTGGGTAACCACGGTCATGAAGAACGTTATAAGGAACACCGTTTTTCTTGATATAGTCCTGCACCTGTTGCTCTGTCCAATCAGCAAGAGGGTTGAGTTTTTTGATCCCACCATTGGCGATATCGTCCTCAACCTTCAGAATCTGATTGCGGTTCTGCGTTTGTTCTTTTCGCAGACCGGTTATCCAAGCATCTAGGCTTGCCAACCCTCTTTTTAACGGTTCTATCTTTCTCACCCCACAGCACAGTTTTCGATTCTCAACAGTTTCATAAAAGAGGTTCATTCCGTGTTTGCGCACCATATCTTCAACCGCATCATGTTTTGGAAAGAGAACGGTGAAGTTAATCTTATACTTCGTGCGAATTTCATCCATGAGATTGTACGTTTCCTGGTTGAGCCTGCCCGTGTCGAGAGTGAAAATAGTTGGGTTTGGGGTAATCTTGCACAACATATCGATAAGCACCACATCTTCAGCCCCAAAGCTGGATGCCAAACCAACACGTTCACCATAGGTTGTGACCGCCCATTGGAGAAGTTCTTGTGCGGAAAGTGATTCGAAATCAGTTGTCATCTCGTATATCCTATTGATTATTGGTAAATGTAACGTAAGTTCAATGTAAAAGTTGGTGTTGCAATAACTTTACTCCACCAACAGGTCATTGCGAGGCCTGTCCTGAGCTTGTCGAAGGAAGGCTTTTGCGACGTGGCAATCCCTTGGGGTGTAGTGAGCCCGGATGGGATTACCACGCTCGCAGACTCGCTCGTAATGACACTTCAGGGTTCTTTATGTCGAACTCACATTATTTAATGTTCGTTAGTATTAGTTAAAGTGAATACGGAAAAGGCTATTTCAACTCAAGAAACGGTTTTCCCCGCTCCCCACTGTCGCAGGTAACCTCATCCAGACTCACTTTTTTAATCGTGATCGCATCCAGGGGGCAGGCTCTCAGGCATTGGCCACAGCGGATACACTCGTGACTATCAATCCAGATGGCTTTTGTCTCATCAAAGTTCGTTGCCTCACGAACCCCAGTCACAATACCCTGCCCATCTTCAGCAAATTCCGCAACTTTTTTTATACACTGCAGATGTTCAGGCTTGGCCTTGATACACCAATCACAGTAAATACATTTCCGCATGTCGATTTCAAATTTATAATGGCAAAGATAGCAGCGTTTAGCAGATTCGTGGGCGTTTTCCCGTTTGTACCCCGTTTCCACCTCTACCTTTAGGGTATCTCTCTGCTGAACAGGAACCATCGGCATCGGTTGAATTGGAATAAAGTCAAACTCCCGCATACGCCCTGTTTCAGTTGCCGGTTCAATCTTCACAACGGATTTTCTTCGCTGTCTGCCGATCAGAAAGGTGTCAAGCTTATTTGCCGTCCGACGAGCACTTCCCACAGCCTGAATGATTGACGAAGCACCGGAAACAAAGTCGCCAGTGGCGAACAGTCGAGGAATCTTGGTCATGTGACTTTCTTTATCGATCGTCAGCCACCCTTTTTTAAACAAATCATCTTTTTCAAAACTCTTCTCAACCGCTTCATAATCTGGAAATTGACCCGTTGCGAGCAGTACCGTATCAGCTGGAATAATAACTTCACTCCCAGGAATTTCCTCAGGTCGTCTTCGCCCTGAAGCATCCGGTGCACCAAGCTTGTTTTTAATAAACTTCACTCCAGTGACTTTCCCATTGTTTCCTACAAATTCAACCGGACTCATTAGTTCGTACAGCGGAATCCCCTCATGCACCGCTTCCTCGATTTCCTCTTTGGTCACTGGCATTTCATTCTGCGTTCGGCGGTAGTAGATGCCAACAGTAGTTGCTCCCAGACGGAAAGAGCTTCTAGCACAGTCCATTGCCGTAAAACCCCCACCAACCACCACAACATTGTTGCCAATAGTGGCAGAATCAGTGTTGTTCACCTGCTCCATAAAACCCAAACCGTGCAGCACCCCATCAAGATCTTCGCCAGGCAGTTTAAGTTTATTTGGTTTTAGCGTTCCCGCTGCCAGCACCACGGCATCGAAATCATTAAGCAACGTTGTGAGAGGAATATCTTTCCCAATCCTCGTTCCACACTGTATTTTCACGCCAAGATCAAGAATCTGGTTCACCTCCTGCTGCACAATTTCCCTCGGTAGGCGAAATTTCGGGATACCCTGCACCAACATTCCCCCGGGCTCATGATATCCCTCGTAAATAGTCACCTCATGACCAAGCAAACACAGGTCATTTGCCACCGTAAGCCCTGCAGGACCGGAACCCACAACCGCAACGGATTTTCCCGTTGGTGAAAATAATTTTTCCTTTGCATATTTCACGTTCGGCCTGAAATCATCGGAAACACGTTTAAGAAAGCAGATCGAAACGGGATCCCCATTTCCTTTGAACCCATGCCTACAAGCACCCTCGCAGGGGCGACTACACACACGCCCGAGAATCCCCGGCAGCACATTGTACTGTTTATTAATATGGTAAGCTTTTTGATAATCTCCCACCGCAATGGAACCGATATAACCAGGAACGTCAGTAAGTGCAGGACAGGCAGCCTGACAAGGAATATTATTTGTAATCCAATGAAAATCCTTTGCCGTCTCCACGATCCCATACTCCGCAGAAAGAGCCTGAGGCATGGCTTCGGCTTGATAGGACTCTTTCCCCGCTGCAACATCCGCCGAACTACTAAAATTTTCCACCAGCTGCTCCGCCAGTAATTCATAAAGCCGTGAAGACGAGCTACTGTTAGCAACCTCTTTCTGCACAATATGCAACCGTTCCAACGTTGAGGAATCAGTAAGTAGCGCAAGGCTGGATGCAGCAGATGCAGCTTTCTTCGCATTTTTTTGTTTCCCATAAATACAGAAAAGCAGAAACTGAGGTTCCCAGCTTTCGGGAGCATAAGTCGACGCCTTCAAAGCAGCCTGCTCACTCTCCTCAAGCGCATCAGAAAGCAAAGCCGACATGCTATACAACAGCCAAGGTTGGGCTGAAGAAATTTTTTCCGAAAGGTAATGGCCAAACGCTTGCGTTGCTTGCTTAAATTTCCTCTGTCGAAGATACAGGCTAGCCAGCATGGCATACACCTCATCATGATCTTCTCCCAACTCCAAAGCCTTTTCTAAAAAATAGGTGCCTGCAAAAATGTCACCCTTACTACTTCCCAAGAGAAAATAACTTTTTCCGAGAATAAAGTTTGGAACCGAAAGCTCTTTTATCAGCGCCTGCACATGTGGTCGTGTGCAAAGATTTATCGCCTTCTGATACTCCCCATCACGCAGAAAACCAAACGCCTTCTCAAAAACCGACTGCACCTCGGGATCCAATTGTCTCTTAGGTTTTTTCATGACTGGTTTTTCCCCACCTTATACTAAAATGCATGAAGTTTCTCAACGCTGTGACAGTACTCTCTTTGCACGCCAACGCTTGTTGCAGCTTACAGCAACTCAGCAAATTCAACGACTTTTACCTCGTCAGGAAGAAATGAAAGAGAATTTTTTATCGAAGGATACAACACCCCACCAGAAGGGCGAAACTCTGGTGTATTGAGCAATGAAACAAAAAAGTTCCTGCCTTGCTGCTCGTAAAAGTCCCGAAACGTTTGCGTCTTTGATGCGCTGTGAGCAACAAAAGCATCCACGATTTTTTCCACCGCATCTACGGTTTTTGAAGCAGGAACAGTCGCAACCGGTTCATTAAGCCTCGGTGTACCCTGGAAAATATCGCCCCCCAGAGAAACCTCAAACGCTTCCACAGAACCATCCGGAGTGGGTAGTCGCATACCCCGCAGCCCAATATCCGCAATTTTATGCTGCCCGCAGGAGTTCGGACAACCATTGATATTGATCAACAAACGACGAAAGGTCTTGAGATAGAGTGGGTTTCCAGAAAGGCGTTCGATAATCTCGTTGTACAGCAACGGCGTATTGGAAACCGCATAATTGCAGTATGTCGTTCCCACACAGGAAACCGCATCCGCCAGATGCATAAACCCTTCGGTTGCCAGCCCGATACGATGCACTTCCTCTTTCACTTTTTCCACATCCGATTCGGAAAGAGAATGCAACTCAGCGTTTTGACGGTGGGTGAAATACACATTTCCATCCCCATACTGCAAAGAAAGATCCGCCAACGCTTTCAACTGAAACGCTTTAATGTCCCCACGACGAACAAGAATTTGCAACAGAACTTTCCCTGGTTGCTTCTGCTCGATAACCCCCTGAGTCCGGTCAAACGGGAAAGGAACCGAAGAAAGTGGCTGCTCATCGGCCACCACGATGGTTTTTAGCTGTTTCTCACTCACCCCTTCTTTAGCAATATACTCCATCAGCATCGTTTGATATTTCTTCACCCCGAACTCGTACAGAACATATTTGCTGCGCGCCAGAGAGCGGTTCTTCCTATTTCCCCAATCCTGAAAAAGTCGAATACAAGCCCGACTCGTCTGCACCACAAGCTCTTGGGGAACAAAATCCAACACCAACTTCGCAAGAAACGGCCGTGCACCAAGACCGCCACCAGAGTACAGCTTGAAACCAGCCTTCCCGTCGCGTTCTGTTCCCACCCAACCCTGGTCATTCATGTACGGCTGGGCGCAGGCAACTTCGCATCCCGAAATATTAATTTTATACTTCCTCGGAAGATTGCGGATTGCTTCATCCTTGAGAAATGTTGATTCCAGCTTGTTTAGCGCATCCCGTGCGCTAGATTTTTCCAGCTTACAGACTCCCGACCATGGGCACGCACAAATATTTCTGGTCACATCGCCCGCAGCATTTTTAGTCGACAAACCGCTTTGTTGAAGCGCAGCTAGCACATGCTGAAGATCTTCGAGTTTCAACCAGTGAAGCTGAATACACTGCCGCGTTGTAATGCAGACATCTCCTTGCGCATACCTATCTGCCAGCTCCGCCAGCACCAGGCAATGCTTTGCAGAAAGCATCCCACCTGGAGCCCTCACCCGCATCATATGAAAACCCTTTTGTAATTGAAAATAAATCCCAGTCCACTTAAAAAGCGTTTTATGAAAACCCGTAAGTTCCTTATCATCCAGCTTCGCCAGCTCTTTCCAATCAAAATCAAACCCCGCAAGCTTTATCTTTTCCTCACCAGAAAGCCCCACAAGGTTATTCAGATCAAATTTTCTATACATAGTTCTTCTCCTAGCTTGGTCAATTATAGATTTTTTCCAGCTCGCTTGCCAAGATCATTACGTTTGTATTACTCTGGAAAACAACTAGAGGTACAATAACTCCGAAAACAAAATCTATTCATCCCATGAAAACATTTCCAGTCAATCTCGTCCTACAGCAGATGCCGATTCTAGTCGTTGGTGGCGGAGCCGTAGCAGAGGAAAAAGTCGCAAAACTACTTCACTTTCTTCCCGCAATAACATTGGTAAGCCCAGCTATCAACGAATACTTTGAACATATTGTAAACGAGGGAAAAGTTCGTTACATCAACGATGTGTACCGAAAAGAGTACCTCGAAGGACAGCTGCTAGTCGTCGCTGCGACCAACGACAGTGCAGTTCACGAAACTATCCACGAAGACACCCATCAAAAAGGTATTTTGCTCAACACAGTTGATGTTCCCTCGCTCTGTGACTTTATTTTTCCCGCCATGATCAGCGGGGAACACTTTGTTATTTCCATCTCGACTAACGGCAAAGTTGCAGGCTACTCAAGAATAGTCAGAGAAGAACTAGAACAAAGCATCAAAGCCGAAGACGAGGTTGTCGAAGCCATCGAAAAACTGAGAAATTACTTCAAAAGAAAATATCACACTGTGGAAGAACGAAAAGGAAAACTGATGAAGATTCTTCGAGAGTTGGAAGAGCAGGAGTAGGGCGTAACCCCTACCCGACTACACTGGCGAGAGGAAAAAACAGTCCTCCTCATCCAAAAGAGCACCAACTCAAAAAAAGGAGAATCCCATGCTCAAAAACACGCTTGTCAAAACCGCCGCCGCCGCCGTCCTGCTCAGCTCGCTCTCAGGGCTTACCGCCTTTGCCCAAACAGCCGATTCGACTCCCAAACCTCAGATAGCCAAGGTGGAAAAGCCGCAAAAGGTTGTTGAACGCTGTGAGATTGGAAAGCAACGTTTACAAGAAGCCATCACAAGGCAACAAGAGCGAAAAGTCAGTGAGTCAAAAAAGATGGATAAACTCACCGAAGAAATAGCAAAAAGAGCCGCCAAAGGTGCTGATGTCACCAAGTTGAGTGCCGATAAAAGTACACTTGAAGAAAAAC
>Ga0194060_10002092_pt1 | contig 14269 bp, 13 predicted proteins | sample SepL225m_MetaG_FD_163427 | JGI IMG/M metagenome (GOLD analysis project Ga0194060, IMG submission 163427) | Anoxic zone freshwater microbial communities from boreal shield lake in IISD Experimental Lakes Area, Ontario, Canada - Sep2016-L222-5m | ecosystem: Environmental > Aquatic > Freshwater >... | reverse complement strand
CTAAGGCATGGTTCAAACCAGCTTAACAATTCAGCGACGAAACGATGACGCGGTGAGGCGCTCCGTATCGCCTCATCGCCTCATCGCCTCATCGCAAGACGGTAAAGCTGAATGTGCCCATTTTGAACCATGCCTAAGGCATGGTTCAAACCAGCTTAACAATTCAGCGACGAAACGATGACGCGGTGAGGCGCTCCGTATCGCCTCATCGCCTCATCGCCTCATCGCAAGACGGTAAAGCTGAATGTGCCCATTTTGAACCATGCCTAAGTGATCAATTTGTAACCTCCTTACGCATCTTATAGCTGCATTGTGCATCTTGCATTGTGCATCTTGCATTCCCATGCTCTTCGTCTACGGCATCATTCAGCTTATCGCAGTTGTGAGCGGGTCGCTGGCGCTGGCCCTATGGGCGCTCAACCGGCTCTTCCCGCCAATTGAGCGTGCGCGTGACACGCGGGCGAGTGTGGTCGGCTCGCCGACTCGGGCGCTGGCTATATCTGGGGCTGGGGCGCTTGCGCCACCACACCGCCGACCTGAGCAGGTCGCCCCGGTCGTCCCGGTCGCCCCGATTACACATGCCGATCCCACCACCGCTTCCCCGCCCGTCTGGCTGGCTGCCTACTGGCAGGCAAACCTGCGGCTGATTGGGCCATACCTGCTGATCTGGTTCTTCAGCTTCACCATGCCGGCCGTCCTCGCCCCGGCTCTTAACCAGATTAACGTCCTGACTGGATTTCCCCTGGGTTACTACATGGGTGCCCAGGGTTCGCTGATCATGTTCATCCTGCTCGCGGTACTTTTCAACTGGCGCATGCGCCGCCTTGACCGTGCGTATGGCCTGGAAGCTGTCATCACGCCAGAGGAGCGCGGTCGGCGGCGGCGTATCCTCGGTTTCTACGTCGCCTTCACCGTCGGCTTCATCCTGCTAGTTGTGGTCGTGGCGATCCTTGATGCCATCTCCTACATCCCGCCGGGGGCGATCAGTTGGCTTTTCCTCATCCTCACAGTGGGTATCTATGCGGTGATCGGCCTGCGCATGCGTACCAAGGATCTGGACGAGTACTATGTGGCTGGACGGCGCGTGCCCGGCCTGTTCAACGGCCTGGCCACCGGCTCGGACTGGATGAGCGCCGCGTCGTTTATCAGCATGGCCGGCGCGCTTTACCTGCTGGGCTACGAGGGTCTGGCCTATATCACCGGCTGGACCGGCGGCTACGTCCTGCTGATGCTGCTGCTGGCCCCGTACCTGCGCAAGTTCGGCCAGTTCACTATCCCCGACTTTATCGGTGCCCGCTACCCCGGCGCGTACACCCGCGTGATCGCCGCCGTGATCAGCATCATCATCAGCTTCACCTACGTCACCGCCCAGGTTACCGGGGTCGGTATCATTATGAGCCGCTTCCTCGGGGTGAACTACATGATCGGCGTGGTGGTCGGGATGGCGGCGGTGCTGTTCTGCTCCTTCCTCGGCGGCATGAAGTCGATTACCTGGACTCAGGGCGTGCAAGGGATTATCCTGGTGATCGCCTATGTGGTGCCGGTGGCCTGGATCTCCTTCAAGCTCACGGGTGTGCCTCTACCCCAACTCATGTACGGCGTGGCCCTGCGCAACATTGAGACCCTGGAGGCAGCCCAGGGCATCCAGAGCTACACCGAGCCTTTTAACGACTGGACGCCCTGGAACTTTGTGGCTCTCACCCTCTGTCTGATGCTGGGCACCGCTGGCATGCCGCACATCCTGGTGCGCTTCTACACCACCAGCACCGTGCAAGAAAGCCGCAGCAGCGTGGGCTGGGCGCTGGCATGGATCAGCATCCTCTACCTGACCGCACCGGCCTACGCGGCGTTCTCGCGCTGGGAGATCCTTCAGGATGTGGTCAATAAACCAATTGTTGAACTGCCCCAGTGGGCCGCGAACTGGTCAACCACCGGACTGCTGACCATCACCGACAGCATTGCGTCCGGCGGAAATGGCGACGGGCGGCTCCAGTACAGCGAGCTAAAAATCGACCAGGATCTGGTGGTGCTGGCCACTCCCGAGATCGCCGGCCTGCCAGCCACGGTGGTGGCTCTGGTGGCGGCGGGCGGCATGGCCGCCGCCCTCTCCACCGCCGACGGGCTGCTCATGGTGATCGCGTCGGCGGTGGCCCACGACATTTACCACCGCACCCTGAACCCGCAGGCCACCGAGGCCGAGCGGCTCTGGCTCGGGCGCATGATGATCCTGGTGGCGGCGGTTCTGGCGGCCATCACCGCCATTCAACGCCTGGCGATCATCGTGCAAATGGTGGCATGGGCCTTCTCACTGGCCGCGTCAAGCCTCTTCCCCGTGCTCGTGTTGGGCATCTTCTGGAAGGGCACCACCAGTCGTGGGGCCGCCGCCGGCATGATCTGCGGCACCACCGTCACCGCCGCGTATATGGTGATGAGCTACACCTACCCCGGCTGGGGACTGCTCGGCATCAGCCACAGCGCCGCCGGGATCTTCGGCGTCCCGGTGAACTTTCTGGTCACCTGGTTGGTCAGTCGCCGTGGCCCGCCGCCCTCCCCCGAGACTCAGGCCCTTGTCGACTCGCTGCGCCACCCGGCGGCGTAGAGTCTCTTCTGTCTGGCTCCTCTTTTTGTGGGAGGACAAAACTTCAATCCAGCTTGACAGTTCAGCGACGAGGCGAGGATGCGAGGACGCGCTCGTATCGCCTCATCGCCCCATCGCGTCCTTGTCCGACTGTCACGTTGAATGTGCCCATTTTGAACCATCCCGAGCGAACGATAGCAATCCTCGTGGGGTTATGAAAACGTGGCCTAGGGCATGTGCAAAGTCACCCTCCGGCCCTCACCCCCTGCCCCTCTCCCTCACGGGGAGAGGGGAGATTCCGCAACAGGATGACTCCGACTCCCCTTCTCCCGTTCAGGGAGAGAGGGCTGGGGGGTGAGGGCTGCCCGGCGATCACACGACTTTGCACATGCCCTGAAAACGTAGACCTAGCATCTTTGACGCCGCCTGTTGCAGCGTGCTATCATAGGTCATGATTTACGAGTGCTACGCTCCACTTTATGATGCGAGCGGTCAGGTGCGGTTCGCTCTGCTGGTGACAGTCTATCTACGTGAATTGCTCACACATCACCCCGTCGTTGGCCAACGTATGCTTGACCTCGCCTGTGGCACCGGCACCCTGGCTCTCTGTCAGGCCGATGAGGGCTGGCAGGTCGTCGGCCTCGATAGCGCCCCGGCGATGATTGCGCAGGCTGAGGCGAAGTTGTCCGGCGCGGCGCTCGTCGGCAGCGCCCGCTTTATCCTCGGTGACATGCGCCACGCTGATATGTTGTTTCCGCCCAACACGTTCGATCTGGTGACATGTACCTACGATAGCTTGAACTATATGACCAGCGAGGCCGATCTGCTGGCCTGCTTTACGTCGGCGGCCCACGTTCTCGCTCCGGGCGGCCTCTTTATCGGTGATATGAACACACGCCATTTTCTGGAGTTCGAGTGGGACACGTACGCAGTGCGCGAGCACGCAGGCTTTGTCCAGATCGAGCAGAGCTACTTTGACCCACAGCTCGCCACGTCCACAATGGTGCTAACCGGCTTTGTGGGCGATGATGCGGCGGGCTATCAGCGATTTGACGAAGTACATGTAGAGCGAGCTTACCCATCTAGGGTGGTTCACCATCTGATGGAGCAGGCTGGCTTGCGCGTGGAAGCTCATTATGATAGCTTCACTACCAGCCCTCCTGGCCCACACACGCAGCGAATCTTCTGGGTGGCGCGAAAACCTGCCGGGGCGCATTACGCTGCGCCATTACAAGACAACACGACTACGCCATGAAACGAATTGTTGTAATCACCACAGGCGGAGCAATCGGGGCGCGGCGCGGGCCGATGATCGGCGGGGCAGTGCCCTCGCTGAAGGGCGATGATTTCCTGGCGATGCTGCCGCGCAGTGGCGTTGACCTCGTCTTTGAGGAGTTTGCAAACTTGCCGGGTAGCCACTTCACCGCCGTGAGCGCCCTCGATCTGTCGCATCGGGCCGATGGCCTGCTCGCGAACTCCGATGTTGACGGCGCGGTGATCCTCCACGGCCCAGATACGCTGGAGGAGACGGCCTACACGCTCGATCTGACGCTGGTCTCGACCAAGCCGGTGGTGTTCACTGGAGCGATCCGCAGTTCGGCCAGCGCCGGGTACGATGGGGTGGTGAACTTGGCAAACGCCATCCGTCTAGCCGCCGCACCCGAGGCCCAGGATCTGGGAGTGGTGGCGATCTTCGACGAGGAATTTCACGCGGCCTCGGAGCTTCAGCAGGTGCATAGCCAGGCTCTCGGTGCCTTTGCATCGCCGGGGAGCGGCCCCCTCGGCCAGGTCGAGGGCGAGCGAATCTTCCTGCGCCACCGGCCTGCCAGTCGTCAGCGTATCGTCTGCCAGCGCCTTGAGGAAATGGTGGATCTGATCCGGGTGACTCAGGGTGCCGACGTGCGTCAGTTACGCCACAGCATTGAGGATGGCGTGGCCGGTGTGGTGATCGAGTCCTTTGGCGGCGGGCGTCTGCCACCCTGGTGGCTGCCGCTGATCACTGACGCGATCCAGCGACGCACGGCGGTGGTGATCGCCACCCGCTGTATGGCGGGCGGACTCGGCGATGAGTTTGGCTATGTGGGAGCCTTCCACGATCTGCGCCGCCTGGGGGTGCTTTTCGCCCAGCAGTTGAGTGGCCCCAAGGCGCGGATTAAGCTGATGGTGGCCCTTGGCGCCGCACGGAATACGAACGAGTTGCGCAGTTGGTTTACGGCGTAGGACAAGGTTCGCGGATACTTTACAGTTTGTCGCCGGGCAGCCCTCACCCCCAGCCCCTCTCCCTCACGGGGAGAGGGGGCTGGGGGGTGAGGGTCATACGAGACTGTCATGTAAAATTGGGCATTCTGAAACCATGTCTGGGGAAAGAAATGTCTTATGGGAGAAAGTCGTGAGCGCCCTACCAGATAGTGACGAGAAGGCTACCTACGTCGAGCGGATGTTCGCACGGATCGCCCCCGGCTATGATCGGGTCAACCGTGTGATGACCTTCGGCCTTGACCAGGGCTGGCGGCGGCGGATGGTGACGATGATCGCGCCGCCAGTGGGTGGGGACGCCCTGGATGTTGGTACGGGTACGGGCGATTTTTTGCCTGAACTGGCTGGCTGGCTGCGCGACGGGCGGGCGGTGGGGGTGGACTTTACTCTGCCGATGATGGTGGCCGGCCTACCGAAGATCGACGCCTTGGCGAACGCAGGCCGAGCGGCCTTTGTGGGTGGCGATGCTCTGCATTTGCCCTTTCCCGACGGTAGCTTTGATGCGATCACCACCGGGTTTATGTTGCGCAATGTCACCGATATTGGCCAGGCTCTCGGCGAGATGTACCGGGTGGCTCGTCCGGGCGCGATGATGGCATGTCTGGAGGTGGCTCGCCCGCGCAGCGCCCTGCTGCGCCTGGGCCACCGGATCTACTTCGAGGGCGTGGTGCCCTGGATCGGCCAGCTTCTCGGCGGCGACCGGCGGGCCTATACGTATCTACCGCAGTCGGCGCGGAATTTCCCTCCGCCCGAGCGGCTGGCTGAGTTGATGCGTGCGGCAGGCTGGGCGCATGTGCGCTACGAGCTTGTCGGCCTGGGCGCGGCGGCTATCCACACTGGGGCGAAGGTGTAAGACATCATGCGCTACGATGACGAGCAGCGACGTCGGCCTGAAAATATTATGCAGCAGCGGCTGCGCAAGTCTCGCGGCGAGGAGATCGGCGAGGAGATCGACGACGACCGCTACGATGATGACGACGACGGTGGTGTCCCGCGCACCTTTGGGCGGGTCAGCGCCTCTCCTCGGTTTTCCCGTGATCTGCGCGGCGGCGGCGGGTGCGCTCCCGCCACGCTCTTCCTGGCGTTCGGTGCGCTGCTCTGCCTGCTTGTCGTCGTTTTCTACGTGAACCAGACGGCCAAGGGCTTCGGTAGTTTCTTTGGTGGGGTGCCGAGTCTGGCTAGCATTATCCAGACGCCGACCCCGGTGATCAGGAGCGGCGCGGCGGTGATCCAGCGCATCCAGCAGCTTAGCCGCCTGGAAACGGCGTCGTACACGGTCGAGCAGGTGATCGATGTGCGTCAGGGACAGGGTAATCCGGTGTTCGATTTTTTCGCGGGCGACAACCTGCTCCTGATTGCCCACGGCACGGTGGTTGCGGGGGTAGATCTGAATAAACTTGATGCGGGTGCCGTGACGATCTCGCCCGATGGCCGCACAATCACCCTGCGCGTGCCGCCCGTCCAGATCTTTGACTCGCACCTCGATAGCAGTAAGACGCGAGTCTATAGCCGGGATCAGCGCATTCTTGCACCTGAGAACAAGGATCTGGAAACACAAGCACGTATTGAGGCCGAGCGACAAATCCTCCAGGCTGCCTGCGAGGACGGGGTGATGAGCCGGGCCACTGACGAGGCAACAAAGTCGCTGCGCCAGTTCCTCAGCCTGCTCGACTACAATACGGTTGATGTGATCGCCAGCACACCAGCCGCCTGTGTGGCGCCCGCTGGTGGGTCACAAGCGACGCTAACGCCATAGAGATCTCTGTCACACCATTTATCCCCTCTCACATGTCCACGTAGCGATTGAGGAATAGCGCACATGGCCTTTTCCCACACGGTTCTGGTTGCCGGTCTCGGAAGTCGGATTGAAGAATTTCTTGGGTCGGTACTCACCGACCATGGCTACACGATCCGCACCGTCATCGGCCCCGAGGCAGTCTTCGCGTCTCTGAACGAGTGGTTCGACCTCGTTCTGGTTGATCTGCCATCCGAAGATGAGTTGGGCTATCTGCGTCCCCTGCGCAATCGGTGCGCCTGTGCGATGATTGTGATCGGCCCGCCGCGCAACGGTAAGCTGCTGGTGGCCTCGCTAGAGCAGGGTGCCGACGACTATGTGCAGCGGCCATATCGCATCGATGAACTCATGGCCCGCATGCGCGCCCAGATGCGCCGGACTCCGCACACCCGCCCGCCTAGCAATGAGCGGTAACCCGCTCACCCCTGGCGCGCCACTCCTGTCACCACATTCATCAGGTAGCTGACTCGTACCGCGTCCCCCGGCCTCGCTCCGATGTAGATGCTCTCGGCCCCTACCCGCGTCCGCCGGATCTGCTCTCCCTCCCCGCTGTGTATGTACACGAGGTCGTAGAAGATTGTGCCGTGGATGTCCACGGTCTGGATGGCCTGGATGGTCGCCTCGCGGCTGCCGGACATAATCATGGGCTTTGTTCCTTCGCTCGATCATACTCATATGTGTGGTTGAAATTGTCAGCGAAGCTGGCAATTTCAATCACACATATGAACATGCACGTCACACCGGCCCGGCAACGGCCAGGACGTATACTTCAGTGGAGAGGTACTTCTGGGCGGCGGCGATCACCTGCTCGTGGTCAATGGCAGCGATGATTGCTGGGTAGCGGGCGATGTAGTCGGAGCCGAGCCCGTGACGCTCAATGCCGAGCAGACTGCCGGCGATGCCGTCACTGGTCTCCAGGCCGATCACTAGGCTGCCGGTGAGGTAGGCGTGGGCGTCGTCAAGCTCCTCGTCGGTCGGCCCATCCTGACGAAATAGGTCGATCTCCTCAAGAATGGCCTCAATGGCGGGTTCGACATTCTCGGGACTTACACCGGCGGCAGCCATCCACGGCCCGGCACCCAGGTCGGCCTCAATATCGCTGTAGCAGTAGTAGGCCATGCCCTGCTCCTCACGCACCTGCTCGCCTAGCCGTCCGCCCATCCCGATCTGGCCGAGGATCATGTTGGCAACCATGGCCGCGTAGTAGTCTGGGTCAGCCCGGCGTAGCCCGTGAACGCTCCAGATCAGGTCGGCTTGCACCTTACCGGGCATCGGGATGTCGCGGCGCTGAATGCCGGTGAGGGGCGGCGCGTCAGGGATGTACACGGCCTCGGGCGCATCCGTGATCTGCCAACCGGCGAAGCGGCGCTCAAGCTCGGCGACCACCGCCAGCGGATCGATGTCACCCACCACGGCGATGCTGGTCAGGGCGGGATGGTAGCGCCGGTGGAAGCGGGCCAGGTCGTCGCGGGTGATCGCCGCGACACTATCCAGGGTGCCGCCCGATGGTTGGCTAAAAGGGTGACTGGCTGGGTAGAGCATGGCCTGCGCGGCGATACTGGCGCGGTAGCCGGTGTCCTGCTCGCTCTCGCGCAGGCCGCTGAGAAACTGGCTGCGCAGCCGCTCAACCTCGACCGCCGGGAAGGTGGGCCGGATGAGCATATCGGCCAGTACCTCCAGGATGAGCGGCAGATCCTCAGAGAGAGCCTTGCCCGCGAACCCGCTGGCCTGGACGCCGCCTCCGGCGCTGACGCTACAGCCACGGCCCTCGGTTTCGGCCACGATCTGTTGAAAGCTGCGCTCGCCTGCCCCACGGATCAGGGCCGCGCCGGTGAACACGGCTAGTCCGCCCTGCTCGACCGGCTCCATGGCCGCGCCGACGCGGATCTCGCCACGCACGCTCACCGTGGGCGCGCCGGGGTTGCGGCGGATGAGGGCGACCATCCCGTTCGGGAGGACGTGACGCAAAGTTGTGCCAGGTTCTATTGATGACATAGATTTTTCTGCACCTCTATGGTTAAAATCGCCAGCAAAGCTGGCGATTTTAACCATAGAGATGATCACTATCGGCTACGCGGATTCATCCGGTACGAAGTACCCCACCGTGCGTCGGTGTGAGGTCAAGTAGGTCTGTGCGACCCGGCGCACGTCCTCCGCCGACACTGAGGCCAGTTCGTCGAGCAGGGTATCAACGCGCCGGTAGCTGTCCAGCGCCTCCCACATGCCGAGTTGCATGGCCTGGTTGGTCACGCTCTCGCCGCTGTAGGCCACCTGGGCGCGCATCTGCTTGCGGGTGCGGGCCAGTTCAGACTCCGCGATGCCGTCCTGCTGGATCTTCGTCACCTCCGCAATCAGGGCGGCCTCGACAGCGGCGGGGTCTACACCTTCGCTGGCGGTAGCCCCCAGTTCAAAGAGGTAGGGGTCGCGGCTAGGGGTGACACCGCTCCACGCCGAGGCGGCCAACCCACTCTCCACGAGGGCCGGGTAGAGCCGGGCACTGCGGTTGGTCTGGGTGCCGCCGCCCATAAAGGTGAGCGACTTAGCCCCGCTAAGGGCCGAGTCAAGGATGGCCAGCGGCGCGAAGTCGGGGCTGCGGCAGTCGGGGGCCAGGTAGCCGATCTGCACGTAGGCGGCTGGCCCTGGGCGGCGCACGATCACCCGGCGCTCGGCCTGCGGCGCGGGTTCGGCGGTGGGAGCCTGCGGCAGGGGCGGGCCAGCCGGGAGATCGGCAAAGGCCGCCTCGGCCTGGCGCAGCATCGCGTCGGCGTTGAAGTCGCCTACCAGCACCAGCACCGCGTTGTTCGGCATGTAGAAGGTCTGGTAGTGATCGTACAGGTCGGCGCGAGTCATCGCTTCCAGGTCGGCGCGGTAGCCGATTACCGGGTGGCGGTAGGGGTGCCGAGTGAAGGCGGCATCCTTCACCGCCTCGTCAAGCCAGGTCTCTGGCTCGTTAGCGTAGCCCTCCAGTTCTGAGATGATCACCGTGCGCTCGCTCTCGACCTCCTCCTCCGCAAAGAGCGCGTTCACCATGCGGTCGGACTCGATCTGCAAACCGAGGGCGATTCGGTCGGCGGGCAGAGTCTCGTAGTAGGCGGTGTAGTCGATCCAGGTGAAGCCGTTGAAGACGCCGCCGTTACGGGCGACCAGGCGGTCGAGGTGACCGGCGGGGATCTGCGGCGTGCCCTTGAAGAGCATATGCTCAACCCAGTGGCTGATCCCGGTGCGCCCAGATGCCTCGTTGCGTGAGCCGACGCGGTACCAGATCCAGCTCGTGGCGACCGGCGCGCCGTGGGCTTCCTTCAGCAGCACCAGCATACCGTTGGGCAGGGTGTGGGCAATGACGCTGTCGCTCATAGCGTTCCTGTGCGTGAAAGTTATGCGCCATAGATGCGCAGTCTTCACGTAAATAACATGTGATTTTATGCTGCCACGGGCGGCAAGACCCGCTCGGCAACAAACTTTTTGACAAACTTCACCACCTGGCTGGGGCGTTCACGCTGGGGCAGGTGGCCGCAGCCGACCAAGGTGAGCAGGGCTGGCGCGGGCAGATTGTCGCGGAAAAACTCAAAGGAGCCAGCCGGAAGAAAGCGGTCAGTCTGGCCCCAGATGAGGCCCGAGGGTACGCTGATACCGGCCAAATCCTCAGGGCTGAGAAAGTCGTCCTCGCTGGCGGCGGCGACAAAGTGAGTCACCGAGTCGCGCAGAAAGAGCGTCTGGAAGCCACGCTGGCCGAGATAGAGGGCGAGCAGCAGGGGCGTAAGGCCGAACATCTGACGAAAGACCCGCCGGACTGCGCACAGGTCGGGCACGGCAACGGTCTGGATGAAGGGTTCCCAGGAAGGACGCCCGGCGAGCCTGGCCCCGCCGGGATCAATTACCACCATACCGCAGATGCTGGCGGGACTCTCGATGGCCAGGCGGGCCGCGATCCAGCCACCAAGCGAGTTGCCGATCAGTAAGGCCGGGCGTCCGATTACCTGCGCGATCAGGGCGCGCACCACGCCTACGTGTTCGTTGATACGCGCATAGCGCCGACCCTGGGGGTAGCCGCTCAGCCCAAAACCCGGCAGATCGATCACATAGACCGGGCCAATCTTGGCGAGGCCATGCAGCACAAAGGCCCAGGTGAGGGCTGTCGGCGATGCCGTGGATCAGGATGATCGGCAGTTCCGGGTCGCTGCCGGGCGCGCCGTCGAGCCGGTAGAAGTGAACAGGGATACCCAGAAGTGTGCGTTCCTCCTCGGCGACCCCGGTGCGCAGCAGCAGATGGCGCGTGATCCCGTTCACCATCGGGATCAGGGCGGAGGAGAGCGGGTCAAGGAAAGGAGTAAGTTGATGTTTCATAATATGTGATGTAGGGGCGCAGGAGGTATACCATCGGGGGCGCAGGACACTGCGCCCCCGATGGTATACCTCCTGCGCCCTTACACCGCCGTCGTCCGGCTGACACCCTCGGATGGGCGACAAACCAGGAGGTCGGCGTCACGACCGGTTTCGGCCTTATATCTCGTGCCAACCTCGGCCACGAAGCGATCCACCGCCGAAATCGTCACCAAACTGACGGTGCTGCCACCGAATCCGCCGCCGGTAAGGCGCGAGCCGTAGCAACCAGGCACAGCGCAGGCCAACTCGGTGAGCAGGTCGATCTCGGGCACGCTGATCTGGTAATCGTCGCGCATGCTGACATGCGACTCGTTCATCAGCCGACCGAAGGATACCAGATCAGCCCGCTCCAGGGCGGCGGCGGCGTTCAGCGTGCGCTCATTCTCCGTCACCACATGGCGAGCGCGCTTCAGGATGGTGGGCGGTAGCAGATCCGCGTTGGCCTCTAGGTCTCTGGGGCTCACATCGCGCAGGGCGCTGACCTTGGGCATACGCGCTTTGAGCAGGCGCACGGCCTCGTGACAGGCAGCCCGGCGCTCGTTATACTCCGATTTTTCCAGGTTGTGGTGAACGCCGCTGGTGCAGACGACCACGCGCACATCGGGCGGAATCGGCAGCGACCGGTAGCTCAGGTCGCGGCAGTCTATCAGCAGGGCGTGGTTCTCTTGACCGAGGACCGAGATAAACTGATCCATAATGCCGCACTGCACACCGACAAAGCTATTCTCCGCACCTTGGGCGATCAGGGCCAGTTCCTCGCCGAGCAGGTTGATGTTGTTGAGCATCTGCATAGCGTAGCCGACGGCCACCTCCAGGGATGCGGAGGAGGAGAGCCCACTGCCGATGGGTACGTCGCTGCTGATCAACAAATCGGCCCCGGTGATCGGCAAATCACGTGCACGGATGCCCTTAACGACGCCGCGCACATAGTTAGCCCAGAGATGATCGGGGCTGCGTTCGATCTGACCAATATCGAAGCTGTCCTCCTGTCCAAACTGAGAGGTGTACGTGCGAACAATAGTGTCCGGGCGACTGCGGGCGGCCACAAACGTCTCGCGGTCGATTGCGATGGGGAAGACGAATCCCTCGTTGTAGTCGGTGTGTTCGCCAATCAGGTTGACCCGACCGGGGGCGCGGACGATCATGCGCGGGCGAACGCCGAATCGCTCGGTGAAGGCGTCACGAATAGCATGAGGGTCTTGCATACCACAGAACCTTTGGCAGTGCGTCAGAGCTAGTGCCTGTTCCTTGTTCCCTAGCCCCTAGTCTACCACACTGCGCGAGTGCAGTAGAATACGTGTGGTAGGTGCAAAGTCGTGTGATCGCCAGGCAGCCCTCACCCTCCAGTCCCCTCTCCCTGAGCGGGAGAGGGGGAGTCGGAGGCGTCCTGCTGAGGAATCTCCCCTCTCCCCGTGAGGGAGAGGGGCTGGGGGTGAGGGCCGGAGGGTGACTTTGCATCAGCTTTGGCATGGCGCATCATTCACACGCGGAGGTACACGATGGCACAGCGGGTTGGCGCGCTGGCGGGGAAGGTGGCGGTGATCACGGGGAGTACGCAGGGGCTTGGTTTTGCGATCTCCCAGGCATACGCGGGCGCGGGGGCTGCGGTGGTGATCTCAAACCACCAGCCTGACGATCTGGCCCGCGCTGTGGATCTGCTGCGCGACCAAGGGGCGCAGGTGACCGGCTACCCCTGCGATGTGCGCGACCGCACCCAGGTGTTCGCTCTGGCTGACGCCGCCCTGGCTGCCTTCGGTCGGCTGGACATCTGGGTGAATAACGCTGGGGTGACAGCGACCCAAGGGCCGACCGTGGCCGTGGCCCCCGCCGTATTTACCCGTGTGGTGGAAACCAACATCCTCGGTACCTACTACGGCTCGCTGGCGGCCCTTCGGCATATGTCGCCGCGCCGTGCGGGCAAGCTGATCAACATCGTCGGCCAGGGCGAGCAGAAGCCGAACCCCTACGGCAATGCCTACGGTGCCAGCAAAGCCTGGATTCGCAACTTCACCCTGGCCCTGGCCGAAGAGGAGCGCGCCGCCGGTCTCGGCATCTTCACCCTGAACCCCGGCTTGCTCGATACCGAACTGACCCGGCGGATGCAGGTGGTTGCCGGTTACGAGTCGCGGGCACGAGCCTTCAACACCGTCGCCCGGCTGATGGCGGTGTCGCCCGAAGAATCGGCGCGGCTCGCCTTGTGGCTGGCTGGCCCGGCCACCGACGGGCGCACCGGCATTCAGCTACGCGCACCCGTATTCAGCCGCCTGTTACGTGGCCTCGCCCGCGCCATCCAGCGCCGCTCGCCCAGCCACCGAGTAAGCTATGTGAGCGTGCCGCCAGATGATGATTAAAACAAAAAAACCAGGGAGAGCGATGGCGCTCTCCCTGGCAACCCTCGTCGCTTACGAACTGCAGCCGCCGCCGCAGCCGCCGCTGGCAGCCGTATCATCATCGCTCTGGTCAGCCGTGCGAAACGAGTGCCCGCAACCGCAGCTCGACACAGCGTTGGGGTTCTCGATCTTAAAGCCGCCGCCGATGAGGCTCTCAACATAGTCAATCGTTGCGCCCGTCATGTGGCCGGCGCTGACGGGATCGATCACAATGCGCAGGGTGCCTGCATAAAATTCGTTGTCGCTCTCGCGCACATCGTCGTCGAAAGCCATGCCGTACTGCATACCAGAGCAGCCGCCGCCCGATACAAAGACACGCAGGGCGTAGCCATCCAGTTCCTTCTCGTGCATCATCGCCAACAGCCGACTGGATGCCGTCTCGCTCACCAGAATTATTGGCTGGGGTGCGGCCGGCTGCAGTCGGATGAGATCCTGCTCGATCATCGCCATAACTCAATCCTGCTACTTTCTAGATGATCACGTGTGATCATTGTAAGATTCCTGCTTCATCCCAGTGTGCCATCCGAAGATGGTCTGACCACTAGTCCACAGGCCGGGTTTACGCTTCGACGTAGCCACTACGAACGGTGGGGTTACACCACGGTGCAGTATAGCAGATCTCTGACATAATTACTAGTGTTTAATTGTGTAAGTCAGGGCATGAGCAAAGTCAGCTCCGGCCCCCTCACCCCCTGCCCCTCTCCCGTTCAGGGAGAGGGGAGATTCTTCATCAGGATGCGCTCGGCTCCCCCTCTCCCGTTCAGGGAGAGGGGGCTGGGGGGTGAGGGCTGCCCGGCGACCACACGACTTTGCACATGCCCTGTTGTGTAAGTCTACCCCGCTCACCCAAGCGGGGTAGACTTACAC
>Ga0194060_10002091_pt1 | contig 14269 bp, 12 predicted proteins | sample SepL225m_MetaG_FD_163427 | JGI IMG/M metagenome (GOLD analysis project Ga0194060, IMG submission 163427) | Anoxic zone freshwater microbial communities from boreal shield lake in IISD Experimental Lakes Area, Ontario, Canada - Sep2016-L222-5m | ecosystem: Environmental > Aquatic > Freshwater >... | reverse complement strand
TGACAACACTTTCCGTTTTGCCTGAAGTCACTCGAGATGCCGTTGTTGCGGCCTTGGGAGACAAGATAAAGAGCATTTCTGTCGAATTTGGTGAGGTCACTGTGCTGGTCTCTTCAGAAAACTATTGCGCATCCGCCTTGGCGCTGCGCGTTGCGCCTGGTTGCCAGTTCGAGCAGCTAATCGATTTGTGTGGTGTAGATTACTCGGAGTATCCCGGTGGGTCACCCGATGGTTTGCGGTTTTGCGTGGTCAGTCACCTGCTTTCTGTGAGTCTGAACCAGCGTTTGCGTTTGAAGGTGTTTACTTCGGATGATTTGGCACCTATGTTGCCATCGCTGATAGATGTCTGGAGTTCTGCCAACTGGTTTGAGCGGGAAGCCTTTGACTTGTTTGGAATCGTTTTTGATGGGCACACTGACTTGCGCCGGATATTGACAGACTACGGATTTGTCGGACACCCGTTCCGCAAGGACTTCCCTCGCGCTGGTCATGTCGAAATGCGGTTTGACGCCGAGATGGGGCGGGTCATTTACCAACCAATCACGATCGAAGAGCGCGAAACAACCCCTCGCGTCATTCGTGAAAGCAATTATGGAGGCCTGCAGTAAGCAGTTGGATGCATGGCTGAAATACAGAATTACACACTCAACTTCGGTCCGCAGCACCCTGCTGCGCACGGAGTATTGCGTCTGGTGCTCGAGCTTGATGGCGAGGTGATACAACGCGCCGACCCGCACATTGGGCTATTGCATCGCGCCACCGAAAAGTTGGCGGAAAGCAAGACCTACTTGCAGGCTCTGCCTTACATGGACCGCCTTGATTACATGTCCATGATGTGTAATGAGCACGCCTATTGCCTTGCATTGGAGAAAATGCTCGGTCTGGATGTTCCGGTGCGTGCGCAGTACATTCGGGTGATGTACGCGGAAATCACGCGCTTACTCAACCATTTGCTGTGGGTGGGGGCCCATGCCATTGACTGCGGCGCAATGACGGTGATGTTGTTTGCTTTTCGCGAACGTGAAGACCTTTTGGATATGTACGAGGCCGTGAGCGGTGCGCGCATGCACGCAGCTTATTTTCGTCCTGGCGGTGTCTACCGCGATCTGCCCGACACCATGCCGCGCCATGCGCCCAACAAAATTCGCAGTGCCAAGTCCACAGAGGGGCTTAACCGCAATCGCGCGGGGAGTTTGCTGGACTTCATTGATGACTTCACCCAACGATTCCCAACGTTTCTGGGTGAGTACCACACGCTGCTGACCGATAACCGGATTTGGAAGCAGCGCACTGTGGGGATTGGTGTGGTCACGCCGGAGCGTGCATTGAACCTGGGATTCACCGGTCCCATGCTGCGGGGTTCAGGTATTGCTTGGGACCTGCGCAAGAAGCAGCCGTACGACGTATACGATCAACTCGACTTTGACATTCCGGTGGGTGTTACGGGTGATACATACGATCGTTATCTGGTGCGTATGGAAGAGATGAAGCAGGCGAACCGCATTATCAAGCAGTGCGTGGACTGGTTGAAGGCAAACCCTGGTCCAGTGATTACGGATAACCGCAAGATCGCTCCGCCTGACCGTGAATCCATGAAAACCAACATGGAAGACTTGATCCACCATTTCAAGCTGTTCACTGAAGGATTCTGTGTACCTGAAGGTGAGGCCTATGCGGCGATTGAGCACCCCAAGGGTGAGTTTGGCATCTATTTTGTAAGTGATGGCGCGAACAAGCCTTACCGCATGAAGATTCGCCCTCCCGCCTTTGTGCACTTGGCTGCGCTGGATGAAATGGGTAAGGGTCACATGATTGCGGACGCTGTTGCCATTATCGGCACCATGGATATTGTGTTTGGGGAAGTGGACCGATGATTTCCGAAGAATCCAAAGTGCGCTTCGATCGCGAAGTTGCCAAATACCCGGCGGATCAAAAGCAATCCGCGGTGATGGCCTGTCTGGCCATTGCTCAGCAAGAATTGGGCTATATCAGTGAAGAGACTGAACGCCACATCGCACAGTACCTAGGTATGCCGGTGATGGCAGTCCACGAGGTAACCACCTTCTACAATATGTACAACCAGAAGCCGGTTGGCAAGTACAAACTCAATGTGTGCACTAATTTGCCTTGCCAGTTGCGCGAGGGTGTTAGCACCCTAAAGTATCTTGAGAAGAAGCTTGGCATCTCAATGGGTGAGACAACGCCGGACGGCATGTTTACGCTGCAGCAAAGCGAATGCCTTGGCGCATGTGCCGATTCACCTGTGTTGTTGGTGAATGATCGATCGATGTGCAGTTTCATGTCCCCCGAGAAGTTGGATCAGCTGGTGGATGGCTTACGTGCGGCGGGAGATAAATGATGATGGCGCAGCACATACTTTCGCAGTTCCGATCCAACGGTGTCCAAACCTGTTTCCATGGGCGCCATATCAAACCCCATATTCTGGCGGACCTGAATGGAGCCAACTGGCGACTGAAGGACTACGAGGGGCGTGGCGGGTACCAGGCTTTGCGCAAGGTGTTGGGCAAAGATGGCGGCGAGGCCATGACGCAGGATCAGGTCATTGCTGTGGTCAAGGAGTCTGCTCTGCGTGGGCGGGGTGGTGCCGGATTTCCAACAGGGTTGAAGTGGAGCTTCATGCCGCGTCAGTTTCCGGGTCAAAAGTATCTCGTTTGTAATTCCGATGAAGGTGAACCGGGTACGTGCAAAGACCGGGAAATCCTGGAGTTCAATCCTCACATCGTCATTGAAGGCATGGCGATCGCCGCCTATGCGATGGGGACATCTGTTGGTTACAACTACATCCACGGCGAGATTTTTTCGACCTACGATCGTTTTGAAGAGGCGCTAGAAGAGGCACGTGCGGCAGGGTTGCTCGGGAACAACATTCTCGGCAGCGGCTTTAGTTTCCAACTTCACGCGGCGCATGGCTTTGGTGCCTACATTTGCGGGGAAGAGACGGCGTTGCTCGAGTCAGTCGAAGGCAAAAAAGGACAGCCTCGCTTCAAGCCACCTTTCCCCGCTAGCTTTGGTTTGTACGGAAAACCGACCACCATTAACAACACCGAAACCTTTGCCGCTGTGCCATGGATCATTCGCAACGGTGGTCAGGCCTACGTTGAATGCGGAAAACCTAACAACGGCGGTACCAAAATTTATTCCATGAGTGGTGATGTGGAGCGCCCCGGGAATTATGAAGTACCAATGGGCACTCCATTTGCTACGGTGCTGGAACTTGCTGGGGGTGTCCGCTCAGGACGCAAACTCAAGGCGGTTATTCCCGGCGGATCTTCGTCTCCCATTTTGCCGGCTTCGCTCATGATGGACTGCACCATGGACTACGACTCGATCGCCAAGGCGGGCTCCATGCTGGGATCGGGAGCGGTCATTGTGATGGACGATAGCCGTTGCATGGTAAAGAGCCTCCAGCGTCTTAGCTACTTTTATGCACATGAATCCTGCGGGCAGTGCACACCGTGCCGCGAGGGCACGGGCTGGCTCTGGCGGGTGGTGGATCGCATAGAGAATGGTCACGGTAGAGTTGCGGATATCGCTTTGCTTGACAGTGTCGCAGACGATATTCAGGGTCGCACCATCTGCGCTTTGGGTGACGCTGCAGCCATGCCTGTGCGCGCCATGATCAAACATTTCCGACATGAATTTGAGTACCACGTTGAGCACAAGACCTGTATGGTCCCTGCATACGTTTGAGCGAGTCCCAAGATGATTGAAATCGAACTCGACGGCAAGAAGGTTGACATTGTTGAAGGCAGCATGATCATGCATGCGGCTGAGAAGGCAGGAACCTACATTCCCCATTTTTGCTACCACAAGAAACTCAGCATTGCTGCGAGTTGTCGCATGTGTTTGGTGGACGTGGAGAAAATGCCCAAGCCCATGCCCGCCTGCGCGACGCCCGTGACCAAGGGCATGGTCGTCCGCACCCAGAGTGAGAAGGCACTCAAAGCGCAGAAGTCGGTGATGGAATTTTTACTGATTAATCATCCGCTCGATTGCCCGATTTGCGATCAGGGGGGTGAATGCCAGTTGCAGGATCTGGCAGTGGGATACGGTGGCAGCAGTTCGCGTTACGAGGAAGAAAAGCGTGTGGTTTTTCACAAGGATGTCGGACCGCTGATATCCATGGAGGAAATGAGCCGTTGCATTCACTGCACTCGCTGCGTTCGTTTTGGGCAGGAAGTTGCGGGGGTCATGGAACTGGGCATGTCACATCGCGCTGAGCATGCAGAAATTGAGACCTTTGTGGGGCAGTCCATTGATTCCGAGTTGTCGGGAAACATGATCGATATTTGTCCGGTCGGCGCCCTGACCAGCAAACCGTTCAGGTACAGCGCTCGTACCTGGGAGCTGTCGCGCCGCCGCTCTGTGAGTCCACACGACTCCACCGGTGCCAATCTGATTGTTCAAGTGAAAAGCAACCGGGTCATGCGCGTGGTTCCGTTCGAAAATGAAGCGGTCAACGAGTGCTGGATTGCAGATCGCGACCGGTTTTCATATGAAGCGCTCAACGGTTCCGAACGACTGACAACGCCAATGCTGAAGCAAGGCGGCGAGTGGAAGAGTGTGGATTGGAAAACGGCGCTCGAGTACGTAGCGCATGGATTGCAGAGCATCAAAGCAAACCATGGAGCGGCCGCAATCGGGGCCCTGGTAAGCCCGCACAGCACATTGGAAGAGCTGCATCTGACTGGCGCTTTGGTGCGCGGTCTGGGTAGTGAGAACATCGACTTTCGTTTGCGCAACTCGGAGTTCGAGGCGACACAGAAAGGCGCACGCTACCTTGGCATGCCAGTTTCCGATCTGTCAAATTTACAACGGGTGCTTGTGATCGGCTCCAATCTGCGCAAGGACCATCCCTTGTTTTCCCAGCGCATACGCCAGGCTGCACGCTTGGGCTGTACTGTCAGCGCAGTCAATGCGAAGGAAATGGACTGGGCCATGCCTGTGCGCAATCTCGCACTGGCCCCAGCATCCGGGTGGCCGCAGCTACTTGCAGACATTGCGACAGCAATTGCGCAGGAGAAAAACGTAGCTGCACCCCGGACTGGACAGGCAACAGACGTTGCAAGGGCCATTGCCATTTCTTTGTTGGGCGGGGAGCGTAAAGCTGTGTTGTTGGGCAACGCGGCTGCCCATCACGCGCAGGCGAGCCAGATACTTGTTTTGGCGAATTGGATTGGTGCGCAAACTGGTGCTTGTGTAGGCTACCTCACAGAGGCAGCGAACACGGTAGGAGCCCAATTGGTAGGGGCACTGCCTGGCAAGGGTGGTTTGAATGCAGGCCAGATGCTTGCAGGAAACCTGAAGGCGACGATCTTGCTCAACAACGAGCCTGAGTTTGACTCGGCCGGGGGTGTTGCTGCAGCGCGTGCCCTCCAGCAGTGCGAGATGGTTGTGACCATGAGTCCGTTCAAGGCAAACACGGAGTTTAGCGATGTGTTGTTGCCCATCGCGCCGTTTACTGAAACGCCTGGAACCTTTGTCAATGCTGAGGGTCGGGTGCAAAGTTTCCATGCGGTTGTTAAGCCCCAGGGTGATGCGCGACCCGCGTGGAAGGTTTTCAGGGCACTGGCGGATATTCTGGGTCTCACAGGTTTTGATTTTGACTCTTCACAGGAAGTTTTGTCATTCATCCATTCCGCCAATGAGGGGGGTGTGCCGGAACATGTTCCTGCTAATCGGCTCAGCAATGCGATCGAAGCCTCTTTCGAGCCGTCAGCACCATTGCAAGGTGAGCCGTGTGTAGCGGCTATCTACCAGCTTGACGGTATTGTTCGCCGCGCTCCTTCGCTGCAGTTGACGGCGGATGCCAAGACAGCTGGGAAGCAGGAGGTCACAGCATGATCGATATGATTTTTGCCTTGGGTCAGGGCCTGCTAGACGCACCGTGGTGGGCCAGCATGGCGTGGCCAACGATTTGGGCGCTTGTCAAAGTGTCTGTGGTATTGATGGTGGTCATGGGAGCTGTGACTTACGCCACGCTGTGGGAGCGCAAGTTGCTGGGTTGGGTGCAAATTCGCCTTGGCCCAAATCGGGTTGGACCGTGGGGTTTGTTGCAACCTATTGCCGACGCGTTGAAACTAATGACCAAGGAAGTGGTTATTCCAACGCTGTCCGACAAGTCGCTGTTCTACCTTGGCCCGGTGTTGACCGTTGCGCCAGCGTTGGCGGCATGGGCTGTCATCCCCTTTGGTCCTGAAGTGGCTGTCGCCAATTTGAACGCTGGACTGTTGTTCCTGATGGCGATCACCTCGATGGAAGTCTACGGAGTGATCATTTCCGGCTGGTCGTCGAACTCCAAGTATGCGTTCCTCGGTGCATTGCGCGCCTCGGCTCAAATGGTGAGTTATGAAATCGCCATGGGCTTTTGCTTTTTGATCGTACTGATGGTGTCCGGTAGTCTGAACATGACAGAGATCGTGGTGGGGCAGGGCAAGGGGTATTTTGCGCAAATGGGACTCACCTTCCTTTCTTGGAACTGGTTGCCACTCCTTCCCATTGTGGTCATTTATTTTGTTTCCGGTTTGGCTGAGACCAATCGAACACCCTTTGATGTGATTGAGGGCGAGTCTGAAATTGTGGCAGGGCATATGGTTGAGTATTCGGGCATGTCGTGGGCGATGTTTCAGATGGCCGAGTACGCCAACATATGGTTAGTCTCGATTCTGGCCAGCGTGATGTTCTTTGGGGGCTGGATGTCGCCGATTGACAGCGCCCTGTTCAATTGGATTCCGGGATGGATCTGGATTGCCATCAAGACCTTTTGTGTGATGACCTTATTTATATGGGTGCGGGTAACATTTCCACGTTTCCGGTATGACCAGATCATGCGTTTGGGGTGGAAGATCTTCATTCCGGTCACGCTGGTGTGGCTGGTGGTGATCGGGGTGTGGATGCAAACCCCGTGGAACATTTGGAAGTAATTCGAGTTGTCTATGTCTACCCCAACTTCAAATACTGTTCAAACCTCAACGGCAAGTGCCTTCTCATTGAAGGATTTTCTGTCTAGTTTCCTACTGACTGAACTTTTTAAGGGCATGGCGCTTACCGGCAAGTACGCCTTTAAAAGCAAAATTACTCTTGAATATCCGGAAGAAAAAACGCCACTGTCGCCGCGCTTTCGGGGGCTGCACGCCTTGCGCCGCTATGAGAACGGTGAAGAGCGTTGCATTGCTTGCAAGCTGTGCGAGGCAGTTTGCCCTGCCATGGCGATCAGCATAGAGTCAGAGGTGCGCGACGATGGTTCGCGACGCACAACACGCTATGACATCGACCTGAATAAGTGTATTTTCTGCGGTTTTTGCGAAGAAAGCTGCCCGGTGGATTCCATTGTGGAGACACACATTCTTGAGTACCACGGCGAAAAACGCGGTGATCTGTATTTCACCAAAGAGATGCTGTTGGCCGTTGGTGATCGGTATGAGTCCGAGATTGCTGCCAACAAGGCCGCTGATGCCAAATACCGTTGAACCGTCGGAAGAAAGAATCTGAATCATGAGTGTCACGACTGGTCTTTTTTACGTGTTTTCGGCAGTGTTGCTGATTGCGGCGTTTCGCGTGATAACCGCGCGCAATCCTGTACATGCAGTGCTGTTTCTTGTTCTGACCTTTTTCCAGGCCGCCATGTTGTGGATGTTGTTAAAGGCAGAGTTTTTGTCAATTTCGCTGGTACTAGTCTACGTTGGTGCAGTGATGGTGCTGTTCCTGTTTGTGGTGATGATGCTGGATGTCAACATAGAGGGTTTGCGCGTCGGATTCTGGAACCATTTCCCGCTGGCGGCCGTGATGGGCGTTGTCATCGCACTGGAGATGGCGGCTGTACTGATGGGGGGATTTCGCGTGTCGGACCCAACCGATCTCGTTCCCGCTGCCACCCAGATTTCCAACACCAAGGCGCTGGGTCTATTGATGTATACCCATTATGTCTACCCGCTTGAAATTGCTTCAGCCATTTTGTTGGTAGGCATGTTTGCCGCAATCGCACTGACCTTGCGTACCCGTAAGGACACCAAACACATCAATCCTGCGGATCAGGTGCGTGTCAAAGCGCAGGATCGCATGAAGGTCATCAAAATGGCTGCAACCAGGGCGGCAGTGGAACCTGCGCCGGTAGCTTCGAACGCGGAGACGAAAGCATGACTTTGACTCTAGGGCATTTTCTTTCTTTGGGTGCGATGCTGTTTGCGCTGTCGGTGGTTGGCATATTTTTGAATCGCCGCAACCTGATTGTCTTGCTGATGGCGATTGAACTCATGTTGCTGGCGGTGAACACCAATTTCATTGCGTTCTCGCACTACCTGAACGACATGCACGGCCAGATTTTTGTGTTTTTCATCTTGACGGTTGCAGCTGCTGAGTCCGCCATTGGGCTGGCAATTCTTGTGTTGCTGTTCAGGAATAAGTCCAGCATCAATGTGGATGAACTCAATACGCTCAAGGGTTAAAAAGATATGAGTCAGACCCTGTCTGTTTCCAGCTTGCTGATGGTGCCGATGGCACCGCTGCTCGGTTCCGTGCTCGCCGGTGTTTTTGGCACCAAATTTGGCGGCAATCGCATTGGCAGGACTGCCAGTCACTCGCTCACCATATTAGGCGTATTGATTGCTTTCGTCCTGTCCGCGATGACGCTTAAATCGGTGGCACTCGATGGCGCTCGTTTTAATGAAACGCTCTACACCTGGATGGTGGTGGGTGATTTGAAAATGGAGATCGGATTCCTCGTCGATGGGTTGACCGCGATGATGATGTGTGTGGTGACATTCGTGTCATTGATGGTTCACCTCTATACCGTGGGCTACATGGAAGAGGACGCTGGCTACAACCGCTTTTTCTCGTATATCTCGCTGTTCACTTTCTCCATGCTGATGCTGGTGATGAGTAACAACATGCTCCAGTTGTTCTTTGGCTGGGAGGCCGTCGGGCTGGTGTCTTATCTGCTGATCGGTTTCTGGTTCAACAAGCCCACAGCGATCTTTGCCAACATGAAGGCATTTCTGGTCAACCGGGTGGGTGATTTCGGATTCATTTTGGGCATCGGCTTGATCGCCGCATTTGCCGGCACCTTGAACTACACAGAAGCCTTCGCAAAGTCGGCAGAACTAGCGGCCATAAGTTTCCCCGGAACCAACTGGATGCTGGTCACTGTGATTTGTATCTGTCTTTTTATTGGTGCAATGGGTAAGTCGGCGCAATTTCCATTGCACGTTTGGCTTCCGGACTCGATGGAGGGTCCAACCCCCATTTCGGCATTGATTCATGCCGCAACGATGGTGACGGCGGGTATCTTCATGGTCACACGCATGTCGCCGCTTTTTGAGCTGAGCGAGACGGCACTGAACCTGGTGATGGTGGTTGGCTCCATTACCGCTCTATTTATGGGCTTTCTGGGAATCATCCAGAACGATATTAAGCGCATCGTTGCCTACTCTACATTATCCCAATTGGGGTACATGACAGTGGCACTCGGCGCATCCGCTTACTCGGTGGCCGTATTCCACTTGATGACCCATGCGTTCTTTAAGGCACTATTGTTCCTGGCGGCAGGTTCCGTGATCATGGGTCTGCACCACAATCAGGACATTCGATGGATGGGGAATGTTCGCAAGTACATGCCCATCACCTGGATCACATCCCTGCTAGGTTCACTGGCGCTTATAGGAACTCCGTTTTTTGCTGGTTTCTATTCCAAGGACAGCATCATCGAGGCGGTCGCGGAAAGCCACCTGCCGGGTGCCGGATTTGCACACTTTGCCGTCCTGGCCGGGGTATTTGTCACGGCGTTTTATTCCTTCCGCCTGTACTTTCTGGTGTTTCATGGCAAAGAGCGGTATGACCAAAATCCGGATGCACACCATGGCCATGATGATCACCACGGTCATGGGCATGAGCCGCATGAGTCACCATGGGTTGTCACGGTTCCGTTAGTGCTGTTGGCTATACCTTCGGTCGTCATTGGCTACCTGACCATTGGACCGATGTTGTTTGGCGATTTCTTCAAGGACTCGATCGCTGTTAACGCAGAAAAGCATCCTGTGATGGAGGAACTGGCGCATGCATTCCACGGCCCGCTGCAGATGGCTATGCATGCATTTGGCACAATGCCGTTCTGGCTGGCATTGGCGGGTGTTGTGTCTGCATACTACATGTACATGGTCAACCCGGCTTTGCCTGCTGCTATCAAGCGCAACTTCATGCCGATTTTCACGCTGCTGGAAAACAAATACTACCTGGACTGGTTCAACGAGAACATTCTGGCGCGTGGGGCGCGGGCTTTAGGTACCGGTTTGTGGAAGGGTGGTGATCAGGCGCTGATAGATGGTGCGCTGGTGAATGGTTCTTGGAAGTTGGTGGGCTGGATTTCTGGTGTTGTGCGCAAGATGCAGTCCGGCTATTTGTACCACTACGCACTGGCGATGATCATGGGTATCCTGGTACTGATGACGTACTTTGTTGTGCTCAACAAGTAGGAGAAAAAGAAAATGGGATTGTTGAGCCTTGCAATCTGGACGCCCGTTGCGTTCGGAATTGTTTTACTGGCACTTGGGCGCGATGACCAGGCTCCAATTGTGCGTTGGGTTGCCCTCGTTGGTGCGATCGTGAGTTTTCTGGTGACATTGCCTCTGTATGGTCAATTCGATGTTTCGACCGCCGCCATGCAGTTTGTCGAGAAGTCGTCCTGGATCGAGCGCTTCAATGTGAACTACCACCTGGGAGTCGATGGTATTTCCCTGTGGTTTGTGCTGTTGACTGCGTTTATCAATGTCGTGGTCATCATTGCGAGCTGGGAAGTAATCAAGCGTAATGTTAGTCAGTACATGGCCTCTTTCCTCATCTTGAGTGGCCTGATGATCGGCGTTTTCTGCGCGTTGGATGGCTTGCTCTTTTATGTGTTCTTTGAAGCGACCCTGATCCCGATGTATCTCATCATTGGTATTTGGGGCGGGCCCAACAAGATCTACGCGGCCTTCAAGTTCTTCCTGTACACGCTGCTGGGTTCGCTGTTGATGCTGGTTGCGTTGATCTACCTGTACACCACATCAGGTGGAAGCTTTGATCTCGCAGTGTGGCACCAACTTCCACTGGGGAGCAAAACTCAAACTCTGTTGTTCTTTGCCTTCTTTACGGCATTCGCCGTAAAGGTTCCCATGTGGCCAGTGCACACATGGTTGCCCGATGTGCACGTGGAGGCACCGACGGGTGGCTCGGCGGTGCTGGCGGCCATCATGTTGAAGTTGGGTGCTTACGGGTTTCTGCGGTTTTCGCTCCCGATTGCACCAGATGCCGCCCACGAATGGGCGGGAGTCATGATTGCACTTTCACTGATCGCCGTTGTCTACGTGGGACTGGTGGCGATGGTGCAGCAGGACATGAAAAAGCTGGTGGCCTACTCCTCTGTGGCGCACATGGGATTTGTAACACTCGGATTCTTCATCTTCAGCTCGCTGGGCGTGTCTGGCGGCATTGTGCAGATGATCTCGCACGGTTTTGTGTCGGCCGCGATGTTCCTTTCCATCGGCGTCTTGTACGACCGCGTTCATTCACGTGAGATTGCCAGTTACGGAGGCGTGGTCAATACCATGCCCAAGTTCACTGCCTTTGCGCTGTTTTTTGCAATGGCCAACTGTGGTTTGCCAGGAACCGCGGGTTTTGTCGGCGAATGGATGGTGATTTTGGGTGCAGTGAAGTTCAATTTCTGGATTGGGTTTGCTGCAGCGAGTGCGCTTATTTTTGGTGCTGCTTATACGCTGTGGATGTTCAAGCGGGTGTATCTGGGCCCAGTGGCAAACGACCATGTGAAGGAGTTAACGGATATTAGTCCGCGAGAGTTCTTGGTGATGGCTTTGCTGGCGGCGGCTGTTCTGTATATGGGTGTCTATCCCAAACCCTTTACCGACGTCATGGATGTTTCGGTGGCGCAACTGCTCAAGCATGTTGCAATATCAAAACTGAATTGATCAAACTGAATTGAGAGACGTAAGATGATTGACAACATCAGTTGGATCACGGCCTACCCCGAAGTCGTGTTGTTGGTGATGGCGTGCGCTATTGCAATGATTGATCTCGGTGTCAAGACACCGTTGCGTGGCACAACGTATTTGCTAACCATGCTCACTTTGGCTGTAGTGGCCTGGATGCAGTGCGATCTCGCTTTAAGCGGCGAGACCCATTATGGCTTCGAGAATATGGTGGTCAGCGATGCCATGGGCAATTGGCTGAAGTGCTTTGCCACGTTGGCGGTGATGGTGACCATGGTGTACGGTCGGCCCTATGCCGCATCGAGGGACATGCTTCGCGGTGGCGAATTTTTTACCTTGAGCATCTTTGCGTTGCTTGGAATGTTTGTCATGATCTCCGGCAACAACTTTCTGGTGATCTACATGGGATTGGAGTTGCTGACGCTTTCCAGTTACGCCTTGGTGGCGTTGCGTCGGGATCATGTGACTGCCACGGAGGCCGCCATGAAGTATTTCGTGCTGGGTTCGATGGCTTCGGGCTTCTTGCTGTACGGTATGTCCATGATGTATGGCGCCACCGGATCGCTGGATGTGAATGCGGTATTCAAAGCCATTGCGTCGGGTCAGATTCGCCATCAGGTACTGGTTTTTGGGCTGGTGTTCATCGTTGCCGGACTTGCTTTCAAGCTCGGTGCGGTACCGTTTCACATGTGGCTTCCCGATGTCTACCAGGGCGCACCCACGGCTGTTACGCTGATGATTGGCGGCGCACCTAAATTGGCCGCATTTGCCATCACCATGCGCTTGCTGGTGGAGGGCATGTTGCCGCTGGCTATCGATTGGCAGCAGATGCTGATGGTGCTGGCGATCGGCTCGTTGCTGATCGGTAATTTGGCGGCTATAGCGCAGACCAACGTCAAGCGCATGCTGGCCTTTTCTACCATCTCGCAAATCGGTTTCGTGTTGTTGGGCATCATGTCCGGTGTGGTCAACGGCAACGCGCTGTCGTTCGCCGCCAATGCCTACAGTTCAGCCATGTTTTACATCATCACCTATGTGTTGACGACGCTGGCCAGCTTCGGTATTTTGATGCTCTTGTCGCGTGAGGGTTTCGAGAGTGAGGAAATCGCCGATTTTGCTGGATTGAACACGCGCAGCCCTTTGTATGCAGGTGTCATGGCGGTGTGCTTGCTGTCACTTGCCGGCATTCCTCCACTGGTTGGCTTTTATGCCAAGTTGGCGGTGTTGCAAGCACTCATCGCGTCGGGTCAGCCACTGTATCTTGGCTTGGCCATTTTTGCGGTGATCATGTCGCTGATTGGTGCCTTCTACTACCTGCGTCTGATCAAGGTCATGTACTTCGATGAGCCGATCACTGCCAGCAGCGTTGTGGCGCCGCTGGATGTGCGGGTAGTCTTGTGCGCCAATGGCGCGCTGGTTCTCATTCTGGGCATCTTGCCCAGCGGTTTGATGGCGCTGTGTGGCAACGCAATCCGGCAGATGCTGGGAACCTGATAGCTTTGCACATGAACGATCGACACCTGGTCGAAGTTCAGCGTTCGAGTAAGGAGCTTTTTCGGGGTCGCTTGCTGCATGTTTTGAGCGACGAGGTCGTCCTCCCCGATGGCAATGGCGCGATACGTGAATACATCGTTCACCCCGGCGCAGTGATGGTCATCCCCTTGCTGCAAGACCGGGACGGCTCATGCCAAGTGGTTCTGGAGCGACAGTTTCGCTACCCAGTAGGCCGTGTGATGATCGAGTTCCCCGCGGGTAAGCTCGATCCGGGTGAATCACGATGGCAGTGCGCTCGGCGCGAATTGCGCGAGGAAACCGGATATAACGCTGCCCAGTGGGCGCATGCAGGTGTATTGCATCCTGTGATTGCCTACTCGACGGAAGTTATTGACATCTGGTTTGCACGGCAGCTTGTGCCCGGGCCAAGGAACCTTGATGGCGGCGAGTTTTTGGATGTTTTTACTGCTTCGCCCAAAGAACTGTTGCAGTGGTGCTGCGAAGGAAAGGTCACGGATGGCAAGACGCTTACGGGTGCGCTATGGCTTCAAAATGTGCTGGACAGTAGATGGCAGCTCGATTGGCACAGCGCCGAGGTCTTGGAAGCTCTTTGAATCTTACGCATGAAAGTTCTGGATCTTCAATGTGGTCAGCGGCATGTCTTTGAAGGCTGGTTTGCCTCGGAAGAAGACTTTGCGTCTCAGCGCGAGCGCTGCCTGTTGATGTGTCCGGTGTGCGGAGACGGTTCTATCGCCAAGCGTCTGAGCGCGCCGCGGCTC
>Ga0194060_10002090_pt1 | contig 14270 bp, 25 predicted proteins | sample SepL225m_MetaG_FD_163427 | JGI IMG/M metagenome (GOLD analysis project Ga0194060, IMG submission 163427) | Anoxic zone freshwater microbial communities from boreal shield lake in IISD Experimental Lakes Area, Ontario, Canada - Sep2016-L222-5m | ecosystem: Environmental > Aquatic > Freshwater >... | reverse complement strand
CGGTAGACCTTGAGCTTGCGATAAAGCTGCCGTCCGAGGGAGTTGTGGGGGAGCATCCCCTTGACAGCGTGCTCAATGATGCGCTCTGGAAGACGGGCCTGAAGCGCCTGAAAGCTCTCGGTCTTCATGCCGCCCGGCCGGCCGGAGTGACGTCGGTAGACCTTCTCGGTCGACTTGTTGCCACTGACCCGCACTTTCTCGGCGTTGATGACGATCACGAAGTCGCCGGCGTCGAGATGGGGCGTGAAGCTGGGCTTGGTCTTTCCACGCAGAATGGAGGCCACTTCAGTAGCCAGGCGACCAAGGCATTGGTTCTCCGCATCGACCACGTACCAGACGCGCTCGAGGGAATCGATGGAGGGGACGACTGTTCGGTTCATCTCACCGGTGGGCCGGACTCACGGGACGGGGCTGCCCCCCGTCGGCTGGCCGGGGACAGGAAATTGAAGAACCATCAGGAGGTCCCTGACCATTCTTCGGGGTCACTCTCCTGACGCTACCTCAGCGGATGTCCGCGCTCGGTCCAGAAGGTGATTGCACAGCAGCAGGGGGCGGAGGATCTCGCGCCTCCATCTGATACCGCGGTTGTCCAGCGTACCACGCGGTACCGCTGAACACCTGACTGGGATAACCCACCCTGAGCAGGCAAAGGCCCTGGGGTGGCGCGGCTTCTCGCACCTCGTCACGCCGCCCCTCCTGCCAGCGTCGCTCGAACGCCTCAAGGGCAAGGGTGCCCTCTCCCAGGCAGACAAGCTGTCCCACCAGAAGGCGCACCATGCCGTAAAGGAATCCCGATGCCTGGATCTCAAGCGTGAGCAGATCCCCCTGGCGTCGCAGCTCGACATCCTGAATGGTCGTGCGAGCATGTGCCCTGCGACTGCCCGACCGCTGAAAGGCGCGGAAGTCATGTTCACCCAGTAGCCCCTGCAAAGCGGATGCCATGGCCCTGTCGTTCATCAAAACCTGGTAGCGATGCCAGCTCCAGGGAGCGAGAAAAAGGTTGGGCGTCCGCCCGTTGTAGATCGTGTACCGGTATCGCCGATGCAGGGCTGAAAAGCAGGCATGCCAGGTGTCAGGGACTTCACTGGCGGCACAGATGCGAATGCTTTGAGGCAGTCGACCATTCAGCGCCTTTGGCCAACGCTGGGCTGGGACGGGACCAGTGGAATCAAAGTGGACGACTTGACCGGCTGCATGCACTCCTGCATCGGTTCTGCCTGCTGCGATGCAACCGGTGATGGAGGGATCCAGGGAGTGAAGTGCTTGTTCAAGCACACCTTGCACGCTCGGTTTCCCCTTCTGATGGCTTTGACGTTGCCAGCCGCAGTAAGGAGACCCGTCATACTGCACGCAGAGAGCAACCCTGCTGGGCTGCCCTGGGGAGCGCTTCAAACCAGTTCGATGATCGCCATCTCTGCGTTGTCACCACGGCGGTGAACGGTGCGGATGATACGGGTGTATCCCCCTTGGCGTTCGCCATAGCGCTCTCCGGCTTTCTCAAAGAGCGCATGGACCAGCTGTTTGTCATAGATGTAGCCAAGGGCGCGGCGGCGGGACGCCAGGCTGCCTTCCTTGGCCAGGGTGATCATGCGCTCGGCTTCATCCCTGAGGGCTTTTGCCCTGGCTTTGGTGGTGGTTACCCGACCCTCTCGGATCAGTTGGGTGGTCAGCCCACGCAGCATGGCCTTGCGCTGATCGGCAGGGCGACCCAGTTGGGGAACACGGCACTGGTGACGCATGGTTCTAGGCAGTCAGTGAATGATGATTGAGCGTAGCCTCAGGCCGACGTGCGGCTCTGGGGCAGGGTGATGCCGATCCGTTCGAGGGCTTCGATAACCTCGTCGGCCGACTTGGAACCAAAGTTCTTGATCTCCAACAGGTCTTCGTAGCTAAATCCCATGAGATCCGACACTGAATTGACCTGAGCCCTCTTGAGGCAGTTGTACGCCCGGACGGAGAGATTCAGCTCTTCGAGAGGGATTTGGCTTTCGGCTGATGGCTCGGGTTCCTGGCTCAGATCCTCAGCAACGGAAATCGTTGCCAGAGGCTGGAAAAGGGCGATCAGTTGATTGGCGGCTTGGGCTAAAGCATCATCCGGGCTCATCGAGCCGTTGGTGACAATGTCAAGTCGCAGTCGCTCCCTGGCTGAGCCGCCTTCTCCGACAGCGGTCTCATCGACGGTGTAGTTCACGCGGCGGACAGGCATGAACACTGCATCGATTTGCAGCAAGTCAAGAGCAACAGTGTCTTCTGAAGTCCGTTCGACTGGACGATAGCCGATTCCACGTTCCACATGGACCTCAAGTTCCAGGGAATGACCTTCCGCAATGGTTGCGATTGGACTGCGTCCGTTGATGACCTGGACCTGGGGGGAAAACTGCAGATCAGCTGCGGTGACCTCGGCAGGTCCATTGATCAGCAGTCGACCGATCTCCGTGTCACGACTTCTGCTGCTGAGGATCAGCTCTTTGCAATTGAGAAGGATGTCAAGAACATCTTCACGCACCCCCGGCACGGTGGCGTACTCATGGTTGACGCCACCGATTCGCACGGCGGTGACTGCTGTTCCCTCCAGCCCGCTCATGAGAACGCGACGCAAGGCGTTCCCAAGCGTGGTCGCCTGACCCCGGTCAAGAGGCCCGATGACGAAGACGCCTGTTTGGGAGCGGTCGTCTCCGACCTGAAGGTCGACTCGGTCAATCTGGAACTGCAGCACGGCAGGAAGATCGCAGGACGTGGTGTGGGCCATTGGATTGGCCCGTTGAAGGACTGGGAAGGGGTCAGACCCGACGTCTTTTCGGACGGCGGCAGCCGTTGTGAGGCAGTGGAGTCACGTCACGGATGAGGGTGATCTCGAGCCCGGCCACCTGCAGGGCACGGATGGCGGTTTCCCGGCCGGAGCCGGGTCCTCTCACGAGAACCTCAATCTGGCGCATGCCCTGGTCAAGGGCCCGTCGGGCCGCAGCCTCCGCTGCAGTCTGCGCAGCGAAGGGGGTTCCCTTGCGTGCACCCTTGAATCCACTGGCCCCTGCTGAAGACCAGGAGATCACCTCGCCAGCCGTGTCGGTGATGGAGACGATGGTGTTGTTGAAGGTGCTCTGGATGTGCGCAACCCCATTGGGGACGTTTCGCTTGGCCTTTTTGGGGCCGGTTTTCTTGGCAGGTTTAGCCATGGCATTGGGCCTGGACGGGCAGGCAGGTGATCGGGAAACGGAGGAGACTCCGGTGACGCTCCATGGGGGAGCGGCGGAGCGGTGAAGGAGACTCTGGGGAGAGTCGTGGTCTTACTTCTTCTTACCAGCAACAGTCTTGCGCGCGCCACGGCGGGTGCGGGCATTGGTGCGAGTGCGCTGGCCACGAACCGGCAGGCCCAGGCGGTGGCGACGGCCCCTCAGGCAGCCGATGTCCTGAAGCCGTTTCATGGCCATCCCTTCCTGGCGGCGGAGGTCACCCTCGAGGGTGTAGCCCTCGGCGGCCCCGCGAAGCTTCTGGATGTCGCTGTCGCTGAGATCCTTGACGCGCGTGTCGGGGTTCACCCCGGTTTGCGAAAGAATCTGCTGGGCGCGGGTGAGACCCACGCCGTAGATGTAGGTGAGGGAGATTTCCACCCGCTTGTCGCGAGGGATGTCGACGCCGGCAATCCGAGCCACTGGTGAAAAGTCGTAGGAACAAGGGCCAGGCAATGGCCCGGCGGCAGGGCGGAGTCAGGGATGCTCCACCCCTGTGGACAGGGCTTAGCCCTGGCGCTGCTTGTGTTTGGGGTTCGTGCAGATGACCATGACGCGGCCGTGACGTCGGATGACACGGCACTTGTCACACATCCGCTTGACCGAGGCGCGCACCTTCATCGGTCAGCTCTCCTGTTGACAAACGACAAGCCTATCACATGACGACTCCCATTCCAGTCTGGATGGCCTGAGCCACCTCATCCACGCTTCCATGGCTCGGAACCCGTGTCAGCAGCCCACGGGCTTCGTAGTGCTGGATCAGGGGTGCGGTCTGTTCTCTGTACACATGGAGACGGTGACGGATCACGTCTTCGGTGTCATCGGTTCGACCGCGGTTCAGAAGCCGAGAGACCAAGGTATCGTCATCCAGTTCCATGAGCAGAACCCGTTGCAGGGGCTGTTCAAGATCGTCGAGAAGGGCGTCCAGTGCCTCCGCCTGGGCCAGGTTTCGTGGAAAGCCGTCGAGAAGCCAACCGCTGGCAGGTGTTTTCAGGCGTTCACCCACGATTGCCAGCACCAAAGCATCGCTGACCAGTTCTCCCCTGGCCATGACAGCTTCCACTTGCTGTCCGAGATCACTTCCAGCCCTCACCTCAGCTCTCAGTAGATCCCCCGTCGAGAGGTGCATGAGCTGGTGGTGCTCGGCAAGCCGCTGAGCTTGGGTGCCCTTGCCGGCACCGGGTGGGCCTAGAAAGAGAAGCCGATGCATCATTGTCGAACCATCCCCTCGTAGCGTTGGGAAATAACGTAAGTCTGAATCTGCTTGGCAGTGTCAATGGCAACACCGACAAGAATCAGCAATGAAGTTGCCCCGAGACCCTGAAATGTCTTGACGTTGGTAGCACCCTCTACGGCAGCAGGAATAATGGCAACTGCTCCAAGGAAGAGACTCCCTAGGAGGGTGAGCCTGTTTTGAACACCAGATATGTAGTTGGCTGTGGCGGTACCTGGCCTTACACCAGGGATGGCGACCCCACCTTTTTTGAGATTGCCAGCAATGTCAACAGGGTTGACAGTCAGTGTTGCGTAAAAGAATCCAAAGGCCGTAATTAATGAGAAGAAGACAATCGCGTAAAGCCAAGGTGTGCTGCTGTTAGGGTTCAGATACCCCGCAATCCGGATCAGCCATTCACTTTTCGTCAGGTTTGCCAGGGTTAAAGGAAGAAAGATGACTGCTGAAGCGAAGATGATGGGCATCACTCCACCGGCGTTGAGCTTTAGAGGTAGGTAGCTTTGGCGTTCGGGAAGTAGCGCCCCTGAACCGACTTGACGCTTGGCCGAGACAATGGGGATTCTTCGACTACCTTCCTGAACGCAAACAATCCCTAGGATTGTTGCCATGAATACCAGTGCAAGAATAATGATGCCCACAATGGTGCTGCGATCACCGCTTTGTGCCAGCTCAATGGTTGATGAAAGAGCTTTTGGCAGAGTGGCCACAATATTCAAGAATATGACGAGTGATGCACCTTGTCCGATACCTCTCTCCGTGATCACTTCCGAAATCCACATTACAACCATGGAACCTGCTACAAGTGCCAGTGCTGTCTGGAAGACAAAAACCGGTTCAGGTATAGAGGAAATACTGTAGGGTCTAAGGATTGTCGCGAATACAAGGCTTTGGAGAATGCCCCACCCAAGCGCGACATATCGGGTTAGCTGGGCAATCTTTCTCCTGCCAGCTTCACCCTCATTTTTTTGTAGGTCTTCTAGACTGGGTAGTGCTGCTGTTAGTAGCTGAATAATAATTGAAGCATTAATAAAGGGCAGGATGCCAAGTGCAAAAACGCCAAGCGCAGAAATGCCACCGCCTGTAAAGATGTCAAGAAAGCCGATGAGTTGGCCGCCTTGCTGAATGAACTGTTGAAAAGCAACTCTGTCTATTCCAGGAACTGGAATGTAGATGCCAAGCCTGACGACCACCAGCAGAGCCAGTGTTGTGAGCACGCGATCTCTCAACCCTTTCGCTTTGATCAGCTGGGTGATGATTTCGGTGGCTCCGGGCGTTCTGCCTCGACTGACAACCATTGGAGGAGTGAATGATGGAGTTGGAGTTGTCAGTCAACAATTTCGCAGCTGCCACCTGCAGCTTCAATCTTCTCTCTTGCTGTTGAGGAGAAGGCACTGGCTTGGACAGTCAGTTTGACCTTCAGATCACCTTGACCTAAGACTTTCAGCGGGAGCTTTGGGCTTGTGATGATTCCTGCTGCTTCCAGGCTGTTCAGATTGACGACAGCACCGTCTGAAAGCTCTGAAAGTCTCCCTACATTGAGCACCGTGTAAATCTTGGGATTCACAAGCGGGAAATGCTTCAGCTTAGGAACTCTTCTGTACAAAGGCATCTGGCCACCCTCAAACCCCGGTCGGGTCGGACGGCCTGAACGAGACTTCTGCCCCCTCATGCCGAAACCGCAGCTGGCACCCTGGCCGGCAGCAATACCTCGTCCCTTGCGGCGTTTAGCGCGTCGTGCCCCTTTTTGGGGTTGAAGGCTCTGCAGCGAGATGGTCATGGTTTCAGGTTCAGGAGTAAATCTGTTCGATCGAGATTCCGCGCTCCTTGGCGGTGTCGTGGTGGGTCCTCAAATCTCTTAGGGCCACCATGGCTGCACGAGCGTTGTTGAGAGGGGTTTTGCTTCCTAGGCGCTTGGCCAGAACGTTCTTGATGCCAGCCAGTTCAAGGACTGTTCTGATGGATCCGCCGGCGATCACCCCTGTACCAGGAGCTGCTGGTCGCATGAGAACACTGGCTGCTCCGTCGCGGCCGGTGCTCAGGGTCGGAATTGAATGGTGACGGGTGAGAGGGACCTTTACCAGGTGCTTCTTGCCATCGGCAACACCTTTTTTGACGGCACCTATTACATCGCCAGCTTTACCAACACCGACGCCAACTTGACCACGCTCATTCCCAACAACAACGATGGCTCGAAAACTCATCTTCTTGCCACCTTTGACAGTCTTTGAGACCCGTCGGATCTGAACAACACGCTCTTGCCACTCTGAATCCCGTTCTTGCTCGCGTCGATTACCCCGCCCGCGACGATCACCACCTCCACGGCGGTCACCTCCTCGGCCGCCTCCACGGCGTTCCGACTGGCCTTCAGCGGCTGAGGGGACATCAGCTGCACTTGGTACGTCCTGGGACAGGACCTGGTCGTTGGTTTCGGTCATGGTTGTGTGTTCAGAATTCCAGGCCCGCTTCCCGGGCTGCCTCGGCCAGTGCTTTCACACGGCCATGGTACAGATTCCCACCGCGATCAAAGACCACCTTGAGAATCCCTGCGGCAAGGGCTCTCTTGGCAAGCAATTGACCGACTGCCACGGATGCCTCGCATCCGGCCCCACTGGTGAGGCTTGTGCGCAGGTCCTTGTCAAGGCTGGAGGCTGAGGCCACGGTGTGCTGGGCCGCGTCGTCAATAACTTGGGCATAGATATGCTCGTTTGAGCGATACACGGCAAGCCGTGGGCGATCGCTGGTTCCAACCAAGTGACGACGCAGGCGCCGGTGACGGCGTTGGGTCTGTTGTTTGCGAGAAGTGGATGCCATGGCAATGAGGCGGAGATACAGAGCGGGGCTTTATTTCTTGCCGGTCTTACCGGCTTTCCGGAGGATTCGCTCACCTTCGTATTTGATGCCCTTCCCCTTGTAGGGCTCAGGGGGTCGTATGGCACGAACCTTGGCTGCTTCATTACCGACGACTTCTTTGTCTGCTCCAGAAACAAGAATCTGGGTGTTATTTTCAACCGCAAAGGTGACGCCTTGCGGGGGTTCCACCTCGACTGGATGGCTGTAACCGGCACTCACGACGAGAGTCTTTCCCTTGACGGTCGCTCGGTAGCCAACACCTACGATTTCAAGCTTTCTTGTGAATCCCTTTGAGACACCTTCAACCATGTTGGCCACGAGGGTTCTACAAAGACCGTGGCGCTCCCTTGACCGCCGCGATGCATCGGCTGCATCAACCTTCAACTCTGACCCAATCTGTTGGATGAGGACACCTTCAGGCAGTGTTCTGCTCAATTCACCCTTGGGGCCCTTGACCGTGACCGCCAAGCCTTGAATGCTGACGGAGACTTTGTCGGGAACAGGAATTGGATTTTTACCAATGCGTGACATTTTCGAGGCCTCACTCAGTAGATGTAGCATAGAACTTCGCCACCCACGCCTTCTCTGCGGGCGTCACGGTCGCTCATAATGCCCTTGGATGTGGAAATGATAGCGACTCCCAGTCCACCAAGAACCTTCGGCAGCTCGCGGCGGTTGCTGTAAATCCTCAACCCTGGCTTGCTGACCCGCTGGACTGATCGGATCGTGGGCTGACGTTGTTTGCCGTTGTACTTGAGCGAGAGTACAAGCTCTTTCTTCACGCCCTCGCCCTCTTCGAGGATTTCGGCTATGAAGCCTTCCTGTTGAAGAACTTTGGCAATGCTTCTGCTCATGCGCGACGCTGGAACCCGCGTTGTCTGATGCCGCTTTTCGCATGCATTGCGGATGCGGGTGAGCATGTCTGAGATGGGATCGTGGTTGGCCATAACGGTTTCCGGAATGAGGGCGATCAGTTGCTGCGGAAAGGCATCCCCATCTCGCGGAGAAGGGCTCGACCTTCGTCGTCGCTGCTTGCTGTGGTCACGATGGTGATGTCCATACCCCGAATTGAATCGATGTTTTCAAAGGAGATTTCGGGGAAGATGATCTGTTCTCTTATCCCCAGTGTGTAATTACCGCGTCCGTCAAAGCTGCGGTCGCTCACACCACGAAAATCACGGATTCGAGGGAGAGCAAGGTTGATCAGGCGCTCCAGGAACGCATACATGCGGTCACCTCGTAAAGTCACCGCAATGCCGATGGGCATTCCTGCCCGGATCTTGAATCCGGCGATGGCCTTCTTGGCTCTTGTGACCACAGGCTTCTGGCCAGTGATCGTGGCTATCTCAGCAAGAGAGGCTTCTAGTGCCTTGGCATTCTGTGCGGCTTCACCAAGGCCACGGTTGACAGTGACTTTGACAACCTTGGGAACTTGGTGGATGTTCGTGTAATTGAGATCCTTTAGCAGCTTGGGCTGGATCTTCTCCCGATAGTTTGTTTTGAGGGACATGGTTTGCGGGGAATGGTGAGCCTCTGGTCGGTGTCAGGGGCGAAGGAGCGTCTTCCGGGGATCAGTCAAGGAGTTCGCCTGTTTTCTTGAGGCGACGCTTCTTGTTCCCATCTTTATCTGTGACCAGTTCGACCCTGCTGGCAACTTTTTTGGTTGTTGAATAAAGCATTACATTTGAGGCATGCAGAGAGGCCTCTTCGGTAACAATCCTCCCGCTTTCTCCCTCTTGGGTCGGTTTTACATGGCGTGTGCGCATGTTCACACCCTGAACAACCACTCGATTGTCTGACGGAAGGGTTTTGAGGACTTCTCCAGTCTTGCCTTTGTCTTTGCCGGCAATGACTTGGACGGTATCGCCCTTCCTGATTCTCATCTTGACGCGCGCCTGGGCTTTCATGTCAGATCACCTCTGGAGCAAGGGACACGATTTTGGTGAAGTTGCGCTCACGCAGTTCTCTGGCTACAGGGCCGAACACGCGAGTACCCTTCGGATTGTTGTCATTATTAATGATCACGGCTGCATTGTCGTCAAAGCGAATGGAGTTCCCAGTGTCACGCCGTAGTGTCTGACGAGTGCGAACAACGACCGCCTTGACAACATCTGACTTTTTGACACCCATGTTTGGCATGGCGTCTTTGACTGCGGCGACAATGACATCGCCTACGTGGGCATAGCGACGATTTGTCCCAAGCACTCGGATGCATTGGATGCGCTTTGCACCGCTGTTGTCGGCGACATTCAGAAAGGTTTCTTGTTGGATCATGATCGTGTCCTCAACTGGTGGGCTGTGAGCTGGTCATGATTTCGGAGACTGTCCATCGCTTGGTGCGGCTGAGGGGTCTCGTTTCGGTGATCTTGACCCGATCTCCGACCTGACAGCGGTTGTCCTCGTCGTGGGCTTTGTACCGTGTGGTGCGACTGACGGTCTTTTTGTAGATGGGATGGGGAAAGCGGTTTTCCACCGCGACCACCACCGTTTTGTCCATCTTGTCACTGACGACTGTTCCTACCCGTTCTTTAATGGCCATGGCGTGTTGGAGGCTCAAGGAGTGTTGGTTGACTGAAGCCGCTGCTGGCGGACGGTCAGCAGTTGAGCCAATCGTCGACGGGCTTCCTTGAAGCGATGCGGCTTTTGCAGTTGGCGTGTTGCCTGCTGAAACCGAAGGTCGAACAACTCACGCCGAATCCCGTTGATCTTGTCGCTGATGTCGCTGTCAGACAGCGTGCGCATTTCAGACATGTCTGATTGTGCCATGGTCAAGACTCCTCCTCGGGTTGTGTTGAGACCAGCTGGGACTCGGTCGTTGCTTCCTCTTCCTTGACGATGAACTTCGTCTTGACAGGAAGTTTGTACTGCGCCAGACGCATGGCCTCCTTTGCTGTTTCTTCGGTGATTTCAGGTCCACCAATCTCAAACAGAATGCGTCCAGGTTTGATCACGGCGACCCAGAATTCCGGATTTCCCTTGCCGGATCCCATACGGGTTTCAGCTGCACGCATGGTTACCGGCTTGTCGGGGAAGATCCGAATCCAGATCTTGCCACCCCGTTTGGTGTACCGGGTCATGGCACGACGACTGGCTTCAATCTGGCGGGAAGTGATCCAACCGCATTCCTGTGCCTGAAGAGCAAAAGTTCCGAAAGCAATGGTGTTGCCACGGGTGGCGATGCCGCGCATGCGACCTCGCTGTTGCTTTCGGAATGTGACGCGACGTGGGCTCAGCATGGTTCAGTTCTCCTCACTCTTCGTTGGAACGGTCTTCAAAGTCCTGGGGGCGACGTGCTGTCTTGCGACGCGGCGCTGCCCCCACGGGCACCTGCTCTTTCTGGCCAGGCAACACTTCACCCTTGAATACCCAGACCTTGATGCCGAGCACTCCGTAGGTGGTGCTGGCCACCTTGGTGGCGTAATCAATGTCTGCTCTGAGTGTGTGAAGAGGCACTCGCCCTTCCCGGGTCCATTCGGTCCGGGCGATCTCGGCGCCATTCAGGCGTCCACCGACCTGAATTTTCAGGCCCATGACACCTGCTCGCTGAGCACGCTGAACGGCCATTCGGATCACCCGGCGGAAAGCAACCCTTTTCTCAAGCTGCTGGGCGATGTACTCAGCCAGCAGATACGCGTCTGCGTCGACTCTCTCAACTTCGACGACATTGATGCGCACCTGACGGCTGGCATCTCCGAGAGTGGTCTGGATGCCGATCCGCAGATCCTCAATGCCGCTGCCTTGCCGTCCAACCAGCACGCCAGGGCGAGCGGTCTTGAGCTCGACTTCAATCTGATCGGCCTTTCGGGCGATATGGATGCTGCTGATCCCAGCGGATGCGTACTTTTTGTTGACGAATTTACGGATCCGCTCATCCTCCTGCAGGAGTGTCGGATAGGTACGCGGGGGCGCGTACCAACGGGAGCGGTGCTCCTGGGTGATGCCGAGCCTGAGGCCGGTCGGGTTGATCTTGTGTCCCATGGTTTGGCGTCTTCAGGCTGCTTTGGGGGCCACACCAATGGAGATGTGGCAGGTGGGTTTCTTGATCGCATAGGCCCGACCCTGGGCCCTGGGCCGGAAACGCTTCATGGATGGACCCATGTCGGCACTGGCCTGGCTGATGATCAGCGTTGAGGGATCCATGCCCATGTTGTGCTCAGCGTTGGCGACCGCGGAGCGGAGCACCTTGGTGATAGGACCTGTGGAGCGGTAGGGCATGAACTCCAGCATGATCAGAGCCTCCCGGTAGGAAATACCTCGGATCTGATCCAGGACTCGACGGACTTTGGACACAGACCCTCGGACGTAGCGGGCGTGCGCAAGAGCTTGGCGTTCGGTGGTTGTCGTGGCCATGTCAGCGTGCTCCTTTCTTGTCCTTGATGTGGCCCCGGAAGGAGCGTGTTGGCGCAAATTCGCCCAGTTTGTGACCCACCATCTGTTCCGTCACGTAGACGGGGACATGGGCCTTGCCGTTGTGCACAGCAATCGTGTGCCCAATCATCAGCGGCAGGATTGTGGATGCCCTTGACCAGGTTTTAATGACGGGCTTCTCTCCGGCGGCATTGTTCTTCTCAAGCTTGCGCAGAAGACTGTCGGCAACAAAGGGGCCTTTTTTGAGTGATCGTCCCATGGTGTTTCAGGAAGTCAGCGTGTTCGGGTGGACCATCAGGAGTCGCGGCCTCCTCGGCTGCGCTTGGATGTCCGCCTCCGCTTGCGGAGAACGAACCGGTTGCTGGGCTTGTTCCTCTTCCGGGTCTTGAGACCGAGGGCTGGTTTTCCCCATGGGGTGACCGGGCCCGAGCGTCCGATCGGAGCACGTCCCTCGCCGCCACCATGTGGATGGTCGCAGGGGTTCATCACGCTGCCGCGCACCTCTGGACGCCGTCCAAGCCAACGCTTTCGACCGGCTTTCCCAAGACTCGTGTTCCGAACTTCGGCATTTCCCACCTCCCCAAGGGTGGCGTAGCACTCGCGGCGAACCAGTCGTACTTCTGTTGAGGGCAGCTTGAGCGCGACGTAGTCGCCCTCTTTGGCCATCACCTGTGCGCTGGCTCCGGCCGTGCGCACCAACTGACCACCACGTCCTGCATAGAGTTCAACGTTATGGACGCTCGAGCCAAGGGGAATGGCCGACAGTGGAAGTGCATTGCCCGTCTCGATGGGGGCGTCGGGACCTGAAACAACGTTCTGACCCACGGTCAGACCCGCCGGCTGCAGGATGTAACGCTTCTCGCCATCCCTGTAATAGAGAAGCGCAAGCCGGGCGTTTCGGTTGGGGTCGTACTGGATGGCGGCGACGCGAGCGATCACGCCATGCTTGTCACGCCGGAAATCAACGAGTCGGTAGACACGCTTGTGGCCACCACCACGATGTCGGCAGGTGATCACCCCACGATTGTTGCGCCCCTTGCGGCGATGCCGGGAGACGACGAGACCCTTCTCGGGTTCACGCCGGGTGATCTCGCTGTAGTCACTGACGACCCTCGTACGGGTGCCAGGTGTGTAAGGACGGAAGGTGCGGATGCCCATGACAGATGCTCCTCAGGACTCGGGGAAAAGCTGAATGGTGTTGCCTTCCGCCAGGCGAACAATGGCCTTCTTGACCTGTGCGCGGTGGCCAGCAAACCTGCCCACTCGGCGGCTGCGTCGGGGCGGGTTCATTGTGCTGATGCCGATGACCTTGACGCTGAACAGCTCCTCGACTGCGGCTTTGATTGTGGGTTTGTCAGCACGAGGATCGACCTCAAAGGTGTACTGATTCAACTCGAGGGCACGTGTAGCCTTCTCGGTGATCAGTGGTTTGCGGATCACATCCGCAAGCCTGTTGGTGAATCTCTCAGCCATTTCCGTACACCTCCTGGATCTTTACTAGGGCGTCTTCGCTGATGACAAGCTTCTGGGCGTTCAGCAAGTCAAAGACATTCAGTTGATCGGCCGCGATCAGCTTGAGGTTGGGCAGATTGCGCACTGACAAGCGGATGCTGTCGGGCAGGTCTGCCAGGATCATCAGGACTCTCTGGCCATCGGCCACACCCCAGCGCCCCAGGGCTGCCACCACATCCTTGGTCTTGGGTGTGCTGAGCTGATCGGCGAATGGTTTCACCACGATCAGGTCCTCCTGCCGGCTCATGAGCGCCGTACGCAGGGCCAGTCTCCGCTCCTTGCGGTTCATGGCGATGGAATAGTTGCGCGGCTTGGGCCCGAAGACAATGCCGCCGCCTGGGCGAAGCGGTGTGCGGATGGACCCCTGGCGGGCCCGGCCGGTCCCCTTCTGCTTGTAAGGCTTGCGACCGCCGCCCCGCACCTCGGCACGCGTCAGGGTGCTTGCCGTGCCTTGTCGGGCATGGGCGAGCTGACGGACCACGGCGCGGTGGACAAGATCGTTGGCCGAGGTTTCGCGGGCGACCGCCAACTCGATGGAGGCCTTGCCGCTTTCCTTGCCTTGCCAGTCGTGAACAATGCAGTTGACCATTGTGTCTTCCCTCACTTGGTGACCTTGTCACCCACCCGCCGGGCGGGTCGGATGCTGAGCAGGGCCCCTGGCTTGCCGGGCACGGACCCCTTGACCACGAGCAGGTTGTGCTCCACGTCCACTTTCAGGATCAGCAGTCCCTTGGCTGTGATCTGGGATCCTCCATACCGACCGGCCATGCGCTTGCCCGGGAACACCCGCCCCGGCGTCGTGCCGGCGCCGGTCGAACCGGGTTCGCGGTGGTTTTTCGAGCCGTGACTCATGGGTCCGCGGCTGAATCCATGGCGCTTCTGGTATCCGGCGAAGCCCCGGCCCACTGTGTCGCCGCTGATGTCGACCTTCTGGCCTGGTTCGAAGGTGGCCACGGTGACTTCTCCGCCCATCTGGAGCCCGTCGGTTTCGCCGACGCGGTATTCCTTGAGGTGGCGGAGGGGCTCGGTCCCCGACTTGCTCAGGTGTCCCCGGGCCGGTCGGTTGACGAGCTTTTCGC
>Ga0194060_10002089_pt1 | contig 14270 bp, 11 predicted proteins | sample SepL225m_MetaG_FD_163427 | JGI IMG/M metagenome (GOLD analysis project Ga0194060, IMG submission 163427) | Anoxic zone freshwater microbial communities from boreal shield lake in IISD Experimental Lakes Area, Ontario, Canada - Sep2016-L222-5m | ecosystem: Environmental > Aquatic > Freshwater >... | reverse complement strand
ACATCAGCGCAGCCGACATGGAGCCGGATTCAGCCGCGCGCAGTTCGTTTCGGGACGCGTTTGTCGGGCTCGATGGGGTGGGGCGGCCGCTTGCCGACTACGGCCTGCGCCAGGTCAACGGCGCCGGTGTTGCGTTTGCCGCCGAGCGCGGTGGTGCGACACTGGAAAAGAATATCGCGGTCAGCGGCGATTGCATCAACGTAGCTTACCGATTTGCCGGCGCGTTTCAGGCGGCCGGGGTATCCGGTTTCAAGACCACGATCGATCTTGCGATGCCGAGCTGCGACGGTCCCGGGGCGCGCTTCGTCTATCGCGGCGCCGTCGCCGGCGGACTGGGCCAGCCGCTCGATCTGGATGATGCGACCGAACTCGTTCTGGACGACAGTTTCATGGGCGGAAGCGTCACCCTGCGTTCGAACGTACCCGTGGGGCTGAGCGCCGCGCCGTGCTACACCGTGTCGCAGTCCGAAGGCGGTTTCGAGAAGATCATGCAGTCGGTCACGCTGACCCTGTCCTGGCCGCTGGATGCGGCGCATCGGGAGGTGAATCTGTCGCTGGAGATACGCAAGGTTTCCAGCTAGAGTTCCCTCAATAAATTGAGGGGATGCGTTCCCCCATCCCCTCCGTCGATAGCGGGCGGCGATTCTGCCTACAGCAGTTTGCACGCCTCGTCGAATGCGAGCCGCGGATTGCGCGGCATCACCTTGGCTGTGTCGCCGTAGCCTATATTGCACAGAAAATTCGACTTGATGCCGGTGCCGGCGAAAAATTCGGCGTCGACCTTGGCGTTGTTGAATCCGGACATCGGGCCGCAATCAAGGCCGATCGCGCGCGCGGCGAGAATGAAGTAGCCACCCTGCATCGAGCCGTTGCGGAAGGCGGAGGTCTCCGCGTGCGCCTTCTTGTCGTCTCCGGCAAAAATTGCGCGCGCGTTCGGATTGTTTGGAAACACTTTCGGCAATTGCTCGTAGAACTGCGTGTCGTAGGCGATGATCGCGGTCACCGGCGCGGACATCGTCTTGTCCACGTTGCCGGGATTGAGTGCGGGTTTCAGCCGCTCCTTCGCTTCCGTGCTGCGCAGGAACACGATGCGCCCCGGCTGGGTGTTCATGGTCGTCGGCGCCCATTTCATCACTTCATAGAGGGTGCGCAGTTGCTCATCGCTCACGGGCTTCGCCTGCCAGCCGTTCTGACTGCGTGCGTTGCCGAAAAGTAGGTCCATCTGCTCGGGGCTGAGAGTCATGATCGTCGTCTTCGCTTGAATTGAAAGGAAGCGATTATAGGCGAATGCGTTCACGCGGCAGCGTGCCATGTCGGGCGTGCGCGCAAGTTCGCGTATGGGGTGGGATTGCAGCGGGATTCCGTGCTTCCGCCTTTTCGCTCAGAGTGGGCTGAAGGGCGGCCATGATCTTCATAAGTTACTTTTGATATATATTTTATCTAATTGTTTTTAAATATATTTACTTATTGAAAAATAGCTGGCAAAATCGCTTTTAAGTCGTTGTCGCAATTGGAGAAATCTCCAAATTAGTGCTTGACCTGAAGAATTAACTCCTCTAAAGTGGGAAATAGTAGCGTTTAGTGGGAAATTATGGGATTTTCCGCTTGGACGGCTCACGTAATAAAAGGGGATGGGATGTTTCAGGGTGCTGCAGCCTTAAGCCTCGATGCCAAGGGACGCCTGACCGTTCCCTCGCGCCATCGCGACGCGCTGCAGGGGACATCCGCTCCTTCCGCCTCCAGCCTCGTTCTTACCGCGCATCCTGACGGCTGCCTGTTGCTCTACCCCTCCGCCGCCTGGGAACCGATACGCAGCAAGGTCATGGCGTTTCCCTCGCTGGACGCGCGCTTCTCTCTGTGGAAGCGCCTGCTCGTCGGTTTCGCCGAAGAGATCGAGATCGACGCCGCCTGGCGCGTGCTGATTTCGCCCGAGCTGCGCAAATTCGCCAACCTGGAGAAGCCGGTGATGCTGGTCGGGCAGGGCAGCCATTTCGAGATCTGGAACCAGGACATCTGGCAAAAGCAATTGCAGCAGCTGTCGGCGCAGTCGCAGTTGCCGCCGGGGATGGAAGACTTTGCTCTGTGACCGCTCTTGGGGCTGAGGACGTGCGCCGAATGTCGGCGCAGGACTCGCACCAGACGGTGCTGTTGCGGGAAGCGGTCGATGCTCTGGCAATGCGGCCGGACGGGGTGTACGTCGACGCGACCTTCGGGCGTGGCGGTCACAGCCGGTTGATTCTGGAGCGCCTGGGTCCGGGCGGGCGGCTGGTGGCGCTGGACAAGGATCCGCAGGCGATAGAGGTAGCGACAAGAATAAGCGATGCTCGTTTCAGTGCGGTGCACGCGAGCTTCGCCGAACTGGCAGGGGTGCTGGAGCGCCTCGGCCTGGAGGGTGTGGATGGGGTGCTGCTAGATTTGGGCGTGTCTTCGCCGCAGTTGGACGACGCCGGGCGCGGTTTCAGTTTTCGCCGCGACGGCCCGCTCGACATGCGTATGGACACGAGCCGGGGGCAAACCGCCGCACAGTGGCTGGAAACGGCCGGTGAATCCGAGATCAGGGAGGTGATCCGCGATTATGGTGAAGAACGGTTTGCTAAACAGATTGCAAAGGCGATTGTTGCTGCTAGGCAAAGAGAGCCTGTTGTCACCACAGGGCAACTTGCCGATATCGTGGGTGCGGCCGTCCGCACGCGGGAAAAAGGCAAGGATCCGGCGACGCGCACCTTCCAGGCTGTACGGATTTACCTCAATCAGGAGCTTGCGCACTTGTCGTTAGCCCTGCCGCAAATCCTGGAGTTGCTGACTCCGCCGGGGCGCCTGGCGGTGATCAGCTTTCATTCGCTCGAGGATCGCATCGTGAAGCATTTCATGCGCGACGCGGCGCACGCCGACGTGCCGATACGCCTGCCGCTGCGCGAGCGCGAACTGCCGCAGCCCCGACTGCGGCTGGTCGGAAAAGCACTGCGGCCGTCGGCGCAGGAAATCGCCGCCAATCCGCGCGCGCGCAGCGCCACGCTGCGCGTCGCCGAGCGCACCGGGGCCTGAGTTGGCGCGCCTCAACCTCATCCTGCTCATCGTGCTCACCGCGTGTGCCCTGGGTCTCGTGACCTCGCAGCACCATGCGCGGAGGTTGTTTTCCGAACTGGAGCGCGAGCAGGAGCGTGCCAAGCAGCTCGACGTCGAATGGGGGCAGCTGCAGCTTGAGCAAAGCACCTGGGCGATGCATGCGCGCGTGGAGAAAATCGCGCGCGAGCGCCTGCGCATGAGCCTGCCCGACGCCAGGCGCACGCAGGTGGTGATGCCGCAGGCCGAGCCGAAAGCGGGGCCGGAGGGCGGCCGATGAATTACGCCGCCAGTCCGGTGCTCGCGCTGCGCCTGCCGCTGTGGCGTTCGCGCCTGCTGCTGGTGCTGATCGCCGGCGGTTTCCTGGTGCTGGCCGGGCGCGCGGTCTACCTGCAGGGGATGAACAACGATTTCCTGCAGCAGAAGGGCGAATCTCGCTACAGCCGTGTGCTCGAAATCAGCGCCAATCGCGGGCGCATCACCGATCGCCACGGCGAGGCGCTCGCCATCAGCACGCCGGTAAAGTCGGTATGGGCCATTCCCGAGGAAGTGCAGTTTTCATCGCAGCAGCGGGCCAAGCTCGCCGCGCTGCTGGAGATGCCGCCGCAGGAAATCGACAAGCGCCTGAACGATTCGACTTCGTTCGTCTATCTCAAGCGCCAGATACCGCCGGACGCGGCCGAGCGCGTGAACGAACTGCATATTCCCGGCCTGTTCCAGAACCGCGAGTACCGCCGCTATTACCCCGGCGGCGAGGTGATGGCGCATGTGCTCGGATTCACCGGTGCCGACGACGCGGGACAGGAAGGCGTCGAACTCGCATTCCAGTCGACGCTTGCAGGAAAATCCGGCAGCCGGCGCGTGATCAAGGACCGGATGGGACAGATCGTCGAGGACATGGAGTCGATCCGAGAGGCGCAGAACGGCCGCGATCTGGCGCTGGCACTCGACGCGAAACTGCAGAACCTCGCGTTTTCTCAGCTAAAACTCGCGGTGGAGAGCAACAAGGCCAAGGCGGGCGCCATCGTCGTGCTCGACGCGAAGACCGGCGAAGTGCTGGCGCTCGCGAATCTGCCCACCTACAACCCGAACAACCGCAGCCGCCTGTCGGGCGCGCAATTGCGCAATCGCGTCATCACCGACACCTTCGAGCCCGGTTCCACGCTCAAGCCTTTCACCGTGGCGCTTGCGATCGATCAGGGAAAGATCACCCCGGAGACGATGATCGCTACGGCCTCCGGCAGCCTCACTATCGGCAAGGCGAGCATCCACGATGCGCACAGGTTCGGCGACATGAGCGCGGCGCAGGTGATCCAGCGCTCGAGCAACGTCGGCGCGGCCAGGATCGCGCTCAGCCTGCCGGCGGAGGCGATGTGGGGCATGTTCGACCAGGTCGGATTCGGCAGCCTGCCGCGCATGGGCTTTCCGGGAGAGGTCACGGGCAGGCTGCGCGCTTACAAGAGCTGGCGGCCGATCGAGCAGGCCACCATGTCCTACGGCCACGGCATCTCGGTATCGCTGCTGCAGCTCGCGCGTGCCTATACGATTTTCGCCCGCGACGGCGAGCTGATGCCCTTGTCGCTACTGCGCGTCGACGCCCCGCTAGCAGGCAAGCAGGTGATCTCGCCGGATACCGCGCGCAAGCTGCGCGCGATGCTGGAGATGGCGGTGGAAGTCGGGGGGACGGCACCCAAGGCGCGGGTCATGGGCTATCGCGTGGCAGGCAAGACCGGCACCGCGCACAAGGAAGAAAACGGCAGCTATGCCGCGCACAAGTACGTGTCCTCGTTTGTCGGCCTGGCGCCGGTCTCCGATCCGCGGCTGGTGATCGCGGTGATGCTGGATGAACCTTCAGCCGGACAGTACTACGGCGGTGCGGTCGCGGCGCCGGTGTTTTCCGCGGTGATGGGCGGGGCGCTGCGCATGCTGGGCGTGCCGCCGGATGCGCCGCTGAAGCCGCTCGAACTTCCGCCCGAGGGCTCTGAAATAAGGGAGGGCGTATGAGCCTAGGAGCAGGGGCCGCCGTAGGGCGGAAGAGGGGCCCCGGCGTACGCCGGGGATCTGACCCCGTAGGCGGCCATAGGCGGCTTGCGGCCCCATGCGTCCGGACTCAGGTCGCATCACCAGCCTTCGGCTGTGGCCCCTGCTCCGCTTCGTCGGCCGCCCCGCGTAGCGGGGATGCGACCCGGGCGAAGGCGGCCGGACGCCGACAGATCGGAGTTTGTACAGAGTTATCTGCGAGGAGGCGGCGCGTATGAGCAAGGCGGCGCTCGACGTCCTCGCACAGTTGCGGCAGCAGGGGGTCGCGATCGGCGGCATCTGCGCCGACAGCCGTGCTTTGCGCGCGGGCGACCTATTCGTTGCTTATCCCGGCGCGAGCGCCGACGGCCGGCGCTACATCGCCGAGGCCGTAGGCCGCGGCGCGCCCGCGGTGCTGTGGGAGCGGGAAGGCTTTTCCTGGAACGAGTCCTGGCGCGTGCCTAACATTGGCGTGGAGGGCTTGCGCGCCCTCGCCGGCGAACTCGCGCACGAAGTCTATGGCCGGCCGTCGGAGAAGTTGTGGCTGGCCGGCGTTACCGGCACCAACGGCAAGACCTCCTGCAGTCTCTGGATTGCGCAGGCTTTGAGCGCGCTCGGACGAAATACGGCGGTGATCGGCACGCTGGGCAGCGGCTTCCCTGCTAGCGCCGGCCCGGATTCGACGAAGACATTCACGCCCGCGATGAACACCACACCGGACGCGCTCGAATTGCACCGCCGTCTGGCGGAGTTCTTGCAGTCGGGCGCGCAGGGCGTGGCAATGGAGGTGTCCTCCATCGGCCTTGACCAGGGGCGCGTCAACGGCGCGCAGTTCGATGTCGCGCTGTTTACCAATTTCTCGCGCGACCATCTGGATTACCACGGCGACATGGAGCGCTACGCCGCAGCCAAGGCGCGATTATTCGACACGCCCGGATTGTCCGGCGCAGTGCTGAACATGGACGATGTTCTGGGCGTGCGCATCGCGCAGAAGCTTGCCGGCGGCAAAGTCGCATGCGCCGGATACAGCGCCCATGCGGGGGTCGCCAGCGCCGCAGGACTCGAATTCTTCCTCGAGGCCGAGAATATCCGCCTGACGCGGGAGGGTCTCGCCTTCGGCCTGGTGAGTTCCTGGGGGCGCGCCGAGGTGCGCAGTGCCCTGCTCGGACGGTTCAATGTGGCCAACCTGCTCGGCGTACTCGGGGTGCTGCTCGGCGCCGGAATCGAACTCGCACCGGCGGTCACAGCGCTCGCAGCGCTCACGCCTCCGCCCGGACGCATGCAGCGCCTAGGTGGCGGCGGCAAGCCGCTTGCCGTGGTCGACTACGCCCACAGTCCCGATGCCCTGGAAGAAGTGCTCATGAGCCTGCGCCCGCTGGTGGGCGCGGACGGGGGGCGGCTGATTTGCGTCTTCGGCTGCGGCGGCGACCGCGATCGCGGCAAGCGCGCGCTGATGGGCGCGATTGCGGCACGCAGCGCCGATCAGGTCGTGTTGACCAGCGACAACCCGCGCAGCGAAGACCCGCTCGCGATCATCACCGATATTCTGGAAGGCGTGCTGGGCGAGGAACAGCATGCCGGGCGGGCACCGATGGTGGTCGCCGACCGGCGCGAGGCGATCGTCGCGACCATCTCCAGCGCGGTCGCGGGCGACGTCGTGCTCGTCGCCGGCAAGGGCCACGAAGATTATCAGGAGACCGCCGGCCGGCGTATCCCGTTCTCGGACGCCGCAGTCGCCGCAGAGGCGCTCTCGGCATGGTCGCGATGATGGACCTGCAGGAGGCGGCGGTGGGCGCGGGCGGCGAAGTGCGCGGGGCCAACACGTGCTTTGCGGCGGTGTCCAGCGACACGCGCACGATCAAGCAGGGCGCGCTCTTCGTAGCGCTGCGCGGCGAACGCTTCGACGGCCACGAGTACCTCGCCGCAGCGCGCGAGCGCGGCGCGGTGGCTGCCATGGTGGACCGTGGCGCGCCGGAGCCCGCTGCGGGCGGCGAGCCGCCCTTGCCGCTACTCGTCGTCGACGATACGCGGCTCGGCCTGGGACGGCTTGCAGCCTACTGGCGCGGGAAGTTCAAACTGCCGCTGATCGCGGTGGCCGGCTCCAACGGCAAAACCACGGTAAAGGAGATGATCGCCTCCATCCTCGCCGATCACGCCGGGCCCGGGCGTTCCTACGCGACGCAGGGCAATCTCAACAACGACATCGGCCTGCCCCTGACACTGCTCGGCTTGCGCGCCGCTCATAACTGCGCAGTGGTGGAACTGGGCATGAATCATCCGGGCGAGACCGCCTATCTCGCCGGCATCGCGCAGCCGACCGTGGCGCTGGTGAACAACGCCCAGCGCGAACACCAGGAATTCATGCGCAGCGTGGAAGACGTCGCACATGAGCACGGCGCGGTGTTCTCCGCGCTGTCGAAGGACGGCGTCGCCGTCATCAATGCCGACGATCCTTACGCCGGCTATTGGCGCGGGATCAGCGCGCCCAGGACGGTGCTGGACTTCGGCATCGACCGGCCGGCGGCCGTGCACGGCCGCTACGAAATGCGCGATTTCGGCAGCGAAATCGTATTGCGCACACCGGACGGGGAAACTGCGGTCAGCCTGCGCGCGGCGGGCGTGCACAACGTGCGCAATGCGATGGCCGCGGCGGCGGCGGCCTCGGCCGCGGGCGTGGGTCTGGGCGCAATCGCCCGCGGACTTGCCAGTTTTTCTCCGGCGCCGGGGCGGCTGCAGCAGAAAGCGGCGAAGAGCGGCGCCACCGTCCTCGACGATACCTACAACGCCAACCCGGATTCGGTCATTGCCGCCATCGATGTGCTCGCGCGATTTTCGGGCAGGAGATTCCTGGTGCTGGGTGACATGGGGGAAGTCGGCGCAAACGGCGCGGCGTTTCACGCCGAAGTCGGCCGCCATGCCCGCGCCGCCGGCATCGACCGGCTGTTCCTGCTGGGGGAGCTCTGCACCCATGCGGCGGAAGCGTTCGGCGAAGGTGCAGGGCATTACGCCGACATCGAGGCGCTGCTGGCCGCGCTGGCGCCCGGCCTGGGCGCCGGCATGACGGCGCTCGTCAAGGGTTCGCGCTTCATGCGCATGGAGCGCGTGGTGCAGGCGCTCACCGGCGTGCAGGCGGGAGGGCACTGATGCTGCTCGAGCTCGCCCAGTACTACGCCAAGGACATCCGCGCGCTCAACGTGTTCAACTACATCACGCTGCGTGCGGTGCTCGCCTGCCTCACGGCGCTGGCGATCTCGTTCATCACCGGGCCGCTGGTGATCCGCAAGCTGACCGCCTACAAGATCGGCCAGTCGGTGCGCGACGACGGCCCGCAATCGCACCTGACCAAGGCGGGCACGCCCACCATGGGCGGGGCGCTGATCCTGGTTTCCATCGGTATCACCACATTCCTGTGGGGCGATCTGTCGAACCGTTTCCTTTGGGCGGTGCTGGTAGTGACCCTCGGTTTCGGCGCGATCGGCTGGGTCGACGACTATCGCAAGGTGGTGGAGCGCAACCCCAAGGGGCTGTCGGCCAGGACCAAGCTCTTCTGGCAGTCGCTGATCGGTATCGCCGCCGCGGTCTACTTGGCTTTCGCCGTCTCGGCGCCGAGCAGCGCCAAGATCTTCGACCTGTTCATGGCCTGGGTGGCGAGCGGCTTTTCCATGACCCTGCCGCCCAATGCCGACCTGATCCTGCCCTTTTTCAAGAACATCGCCTACCCGCTGGGGGTGTGGGGCTTCATCGTGCTGACCTACTTCGTCATCGTCGGCACCAGCAATGCGGTCAATCTCACCGACGGGCTGGACGGCCTGGCGATCATGCCGGCAGTGATGATCGCGGGCGCGCTCGGCATTTTCGCCTACGTCGCCGGCAACACGGTGTATTCGAAATACCTGCTGCTGCCCTACATTCCCGGCGCGGGCGAACTGACGGTGTTCTGCGGCGCGCTCGCCGGCGCCGGCCTCGGATTTCTCTGGTTCAACGCCTATCCGGCCGAAGTGTTCATGGGCGACGTGGGAGCGCTCGCGATCGGCGCGGCCCTGGGCATGGTGGCCGTGATCGTGCGCCAGGAAGTCGTCCTGTTCATCATGGGCGGCGTGTTCGTCGCCGAGACGCTGTCGGTGATGGTGCAGGTGCTGTATTTCAAGTGGAGCGGCGGCAAGCGCATTTTCCGCATGGCGCCGCTGCATCACCACTATGAGCTGTCAGGATGGAAGGAATCCCAGGTCGTGGTTCGCTTCTGGATCATCACCATGATGCTGGTGTTGTTCGGCCTGTCGACGTTGAAGCTCAGATGAATCTGGCCGGAAAACAGGCATTGGTGGTGGGTCTGGGTGAAACCGGCCTGTCGATGGCGCGCTTTCTCGCCCGCCGCGGCGCGCGCGTGCGCGTCGCCGACAGCCGCGAGGCTCCGCCCAAGGTGGCGGATCTGGCCCGGGCGGTGCCGCAGGCCGAACTCGTGCTGGGTGCTTTCCGAGATGAATTCTTCAGCGGCGTCGATCTGGTCGCCCTCAGTCCGGGTGTGCCGCTGGAGACGCCGCAGGTGCGCGCGGCGGCCGCGCGCGGTGCGGTCGTGCTCGGCGATATCGAACTGTTCGCACAGGCGCTGCGCGCCGGCGAGCGCGGCACGCAGGCTGCGCCGCAGGGCGCTCGGGCACAGGTGTTGGCCGTCACCGGCACCAACGGCAAGACCACGGTGACGGCGCTGGCCGGCGCGATGTGCAAGCGCGGCGGGTTTGCGACCGAGGTCGCAGGCAATATCGGTCCGGCTGCGCTGGACGCGCTGATGCAGTGTGAAGATATGCAGCGCAAGCCCGAGGTGTGGGTTCTCGAGCTTTCCAGCTTCCAGCTCGAAACCACGCGCAGCCTGAACCCGGTCGCGGCGACCGTGCTCAATCTCAGCGAAGATCACCTCGACCGCCATGAGGGCATGGCCGGTTACGCCCGCGCCAAGTCACGTATATTCCGCGGCGAAGGCATACAGGTGCTCAACCGGGACGACGCGGGAAGCATGAGCATGGCGCTCGCCGGCCGCAAGCAGGTGACCTTCGGTCTGGATGCACCCGGGCGCGCCGGTGATTTCGGCCTGTTGCGCGCCGAGGGCGAACTCTGGCTGGCGCAGGGCACGACGCCGCTCCTGGCCTTGAAGGAAATGCGCCTCGCGGGCCTGCATAACGCCGCCAACGCGCTCGCGGCGCTGGCACTGGCGCGCGCGCTGGGCGAGCCCTATCCGCCCCTGTTGAGCGCGCTGCGCGAGTTCAAGGGGTTGCCGCACCGGTTGGAGAAGGTTGCGGAAATCGGCGGCGTCGCCTTCTATAACGATTCCAAGGGAACCAACGTCGGCGCGACCGTTGCGGCACTGAACGGATTCGGTGAACTCACGGCGCGCGGCGCGCGCGTGGTCCTGATCGCGGGCGGGGAAGGCAAGGGCCAGGAGTTCGCGCCGCTTGCCGGGCCGGTGTCGCGCCATGCGCGCTCGGTGATCCTGATCGGGCGCGACGCGGGGCTGATGGCGCGCGCCCTGGCCGATAGCCGCGTCGAACTGCTGCACGCGGGCAGCATGGAGGACGCGGTGGCACAGGCCCGTGTCCAGGCGCGGCCGGGCGACGCGGTGCTGCTCTCGCCCGCCTGCGCCAGTTTCGACATGTTCCGCAATTACCCGCATCGCGGCGAAGTGTTCACCGATTGCGTCAGGAAGCTTGAGCATGCTCAGCTACATTAAAGCCGAGCGCGCATCGCCGGCGGAATTCGACGAGGCGCTCGTCTGGACGGCGCTCATCCTGCTGCTGCTGGGGATGATGATGGTGTACTCGGCGTCGATCGCGACCGCGGAGGCGAGCCGTTTCGCGGGCAACCAGCCGACCTACTTTCTGTCGCGCCACGCGCTTTACCTCGGCGTGAGCCTGGTTGCCGCGCTGATGGCCTTCCAGGTGCCGGTGAACGCGTGGCAGACGTTTGCGCCGTGGCTGTTCCTGCTCGGCATCCTGGCGCTCGTTCTGGTGCTGATTCCTGGCGTGGGGCGCGAGGTGAACGGCGCGAAGCGCTGGCTGTCCCTGGGCGTCGCCAATCTGCAACCGTCCGAATTCATGAAGTTGGCCGCCGTGCTCTACGCCGCCGACTACACGGCGCGCAAGACGGCGCTGATGCACAGTTTCAAGAAGGGATTGATGCCGATACTCGGCGTGATGTTGATCGTCGGCGGCTTGCTGCTGCGCGAACCCGATTTCGGCGCCTTCGTCGTGATCGCGTCGATCGCCATGGGCATCCTGTTTCTCGGCGGCATGAACGGCAAGTGGTTCGCCGGCCTGTTCGTTATGGCGTTGGGAGGATTTCTGGTTCTCATCTGGACGTCGCCTTACCGCATGCAACGCATTTTCGGCTTCATGGACCCGTGGGCCGACCCCTACGGCAAGGGCTACCAGTTGTCCCACGCACTGATCGCCTTCGGCCGCGGCGAGTGGCTGGGCGTCGGACTGGGGGCGAGCGTGGAAAAGCTGTTCTATCTGCCCGAAGCGCACACCGATTTTCTGCTCGCGGTGATCGCCGAGGAACTGGGCCTGGTCGGCGTGGTGGCCGTGATCGCCCTGTTCACCTGGATCATCCTGCGCGCCTTCGCCATCGGGCGGCAGGCGGCCGCGTCGGAGCGCTACTTCGCCGCACTGGTGGCGCAGGGTGCCGCCGTCTGGCTCGGGGTGCAGACGCTGATCAACATGGGCGTCAACATGGGCGTGCTGCCGACCAAGGGGTTGACCCTCCCACTGATGAGCTTTGGCGGCAGCGGCATCCTCGCCAACTGCCTGATGCTGGCAATCGTGCTGCGCATCGATTATGAAAATCGAGCTCTCATGCGGGGGCACCCCGCATGAATTCGGCGACTAAAGCATGGCACGCACGATCATGATCATGGCAGGCGGCACCGGCGGGCACGTGTTTCCGGCACTGGCGGTGGCGGAGCATCTGCGCGGGCTCGGCTGGCGCGTCGTCTGGCTGGGGGCGAAGACCGGAATGGAAGCGTCGCTGGTGCCCAAGTACGGCTACGACATGGCCTGGGTGCGATTCTCCGGCCTGCGCGGCAAGGGCCTGCTGCGCGCGCTTGCGCTGCCGGCGAACCTGCTCCTGGCCTTCTGGCAGAGCGCGCGCGCGATCCTGGTCCAGCGTCCGGACGTGGTGCTGGGCATGGGCGGATACATCAGCTTTCCCGGCGGCATGATGGCCTCGCTGCTGCAGCGTCCGCTGGCGATTCACGAGCAGAATTCGATCGCGGGCCTGGCGAACAAAGTGCTCGCGCGCGTGGCCGACCGCGTGCTGCAAGCGTTTCCCGATGCGCTGCCCGGCGCACAACTGAGCGGCAACCCGGTGCGCAGCGAAATCGCCGCGCTGGCGCCGCCGCAAGCACGCTACGCCGGGCGCAGCGGCCGCATCAGACTGCTTGTCCTCGGCGGCAGCCTGGGTGCGCAGGCGCTGAACGAAACCGTGCCGCAGGCGCTCGCCCTTCTGGACGAAGAAGCGCGGCCCGAAGTCACGCACCAGGCCGGGGCGAAGCATATCGAGTCCTTGCGCGCGGGCTACACCGCCTGCGGCGTAAAGGGCGAGGCGCTCGCCTTCATCGACGACATGGCGCAACGCTACGCCGAGGCGGACCTGGTGATCTGCCGCGCCGGCGCGTTGACCGTGGCCGAACTCGCCTGCGCCGGGGTCGCCAGCATTCTCGTGCCGTTCCCGCACGCGGTGGACGACCACCAGACGGCGAACGCGAAATTCCTGTCGGCGCACGGAGCGGCGGTATTGCTGCCGCAAGCCGAATTGTCCGCGACCAAGCTGGCCGAACTGCTGCGCGGCCTCACGCGTGAACGCCTGCTCGATATGGCCGAGAAGGCGCGCGCGCTGGGCAAGCCAGATGCGACCGAGGCCGTGGCGCGCGTCTGCATGGAGCTGGCACGATGAAACACAAAGTCAAGCGCATTCATTTCGTCGGGATCGGTGGTAGTGGCATGAGCGGCATCGCCGAGGTGCTGCTCAACCTCGGCTACCAGATCACGGGATCCGATCTGGGCACCAACGCCGCGACACGGCGCCTGGCGGAGCAGGGCGCCGAGGTCCATATCGGACACGCGGCCGAGCACGTGGCCGAGACCGATGTCGTGGTAGTGTCCACCGCGGTCGGCAACAACAACCCGGAAGTGATGGCGGCGCGTGCGCGCCACATTCCGGTCGTGCCGCGCGCGCTGATGCTGGCGGAACTGATGCGCCTGAAGCAGGGCATCGCCATCGCCGGGACCCACGGCAAGACCACCACCACCAGCCTCGTGGCGAGCGTGCTCGCCGAGGCCGGGCTCGATCCCACTTACGTCATCGGCGGCCGGCTTACGAGCAGCGCTTCGAACGCGCGCCTGGGCGCCGGCGAGTTCATCGTGGTCGAGGCGGACGAATCCGACGCGTCGTTCCTGCACCTGCAGCCGGTCGTGGCCGTGGTGACCAATATCGACGCCGATCACATGGAAACCTACCAGCATGATTTCGCACGCCTGAAGCAGGCGTTCGTGTCTTTCCTGCAGAACCTGCCCTTTTACGGCTCCGCCGTGCTCTGCGCCGACGACAAGCATGTGCGCGAAATCCTGCCGTTCGTGTCCAAGCCGATACTCACCTACGGTTTCGCCGCCGACGCGATGGTGCGCGCCGAAAACATGACCCATTCCGGCGGCAAGATGCGCTTTCTCGCGCTGCGCGAGGGCAAATCGAAGGTGCTCGACGTGACGCTGAACCTTCCCGGCCGCCACAATGTGCTGAATGCGCTTGCCGCCATCGCGGTGGCGACCGAACTCGGCATCGAGGACGCGGCCATCGTCAAGGCGCTGGCGGAATTTCGCGGCGTCGGCCGGCGTTTTCAGAGCCATGGCGCGATCCCGGCGAAGGGCGGCGGCAGCTTCACCCTGGTCGACGACTACGGCCACCATCCGGCCGAAATGCAGGCGACGCTGGAAGCGGCGCGCGGCGCGTTTCCAGGGCGACGCATCGTGCTCGCGTTCCAGCCGCACCGCTACACGCGCACGCGCGACCTGTTCGAAGATTTCGTCAAGGTGCTCTCGGGGGCGGACGCCCTGCTCCTCGCCGAGGTCTATCCGGCGGGCGAGGCGCCCATCGTTGCCGCCGACGGCAGGACCCTCGCGCGCGCAGTGCGCGTCGCCGGC
>Ga0194060_10002088_pt1 | contig 14272 bp, 15 predicted proteins | sample SepL225m_MetaG_FD_163427 | JGI IMG/M metagenome (GOLD analysis project Ga0194060, IMG submission 163427) | Anoxic zone freshwater microbial communities from boreal shield lake in IISD Experimental Lakes Area, Ontario, Canada - Sep2016-L222-5m | ecosystem: Environmental > Aquatic > Freshwater >... | reverse complement strand
GCGCCGGCAGGGCCGGGACGAAAAACTGGATCATCTGCGCCAACCCGATGCCCAGCAGCAGGCCCACCACCCCCCCGATCGCGGCGAGCGCCACGGCTTCGCCGAGGAAGAGTCCAAGAATGGTCTGCCGCCGCGCGCCGAGCGCCACCAGCAAACCGATTTCATTGGTCCGTTCGGTGACGGCGATAGTCATGATGGTGACGATGCCGACGCCACCCACCAGCAGCGAAATTCCGCCGAGCGCACCGACAGCCATGGTCAGCACGTCGAGAATGCCGCCGAGCGTGGCCAGCATTTCCTCCTGGCTGATGATGGTGACGTCTTCGCGGCCGTGGCGCGCCTTCATCATTTCCTTGACTGCGGCCACCACGCTCGCGGAAGGAATTCCCTCGACCACGGCGACATCAATTTCGTTGAGGCCCTCGCGATTGAACAGTTCGAGGGCCCGCGCCGCCGGAACGAAGGCCGTGTCATCGAGATCTATGCCGAGGAACTGTCCCTTCGGTTCCATGATGCCGATCACGCGAAACTGCAGACCGCCGATGCGTACCCTCGTCCCGAGAGCGTTTCCGCTGCCGAACAGTTCGTTCTTCAACTTGGGGCCCAGCACCACCTGGGCGCGAGCGCTGCCTACCTCGTCCGCCGGCAGGAACTGGCCGCTGCGCACCTTGCCCTTGAATACCGTGAGCATGCCCGGACCGACTCCATAGACCGAGACACGTCGCACGCGGCCGTTGGCGTTGACTTCCGCATTGCCCCAGACACTGGGAGTCACCGCCACGATGTTGGGCAGGCGCGCCAAGGCCTCGGCATCATCCAGCGAAAGCGGCCGGGCACTGCTCGGCAGGCCGGACATCGAGGCACCGCCGGTCTTGGTGCGCCCCGGATGAATGCCGATCACATTAGTGCCGAACTGAGTGAACTCGTTCAGCACGTAACGGTGGATGCCCTCGCCGATCGAGGTCAGCAGTATCACCGCGGCGATGCCAACCGCGATGCCGAGCAGAGTCAGGAAACTGCGCAGTCGCTGGGAACTGATGGCGCGGATGGCCAGCGTGAGGGCGTCGGTGATCAGCATCGTCCCTCCGCCGGACCGCCCCAAGGAGGGACGAAGCGTAAGCCATGAAAGCCGCAAAGCGGCTGAACCGTGCTCACCCCTTTCCGATGGAAAGGGGTTGGGGGACAGGTAGCCATGGTCAGTGCTTCATCAAGGCCTGCACGGGATCCAGCCGGGCTGCGCGCCGCGCCGGCATGATGCCGAACAGCAGACCGGTGGACAAGGCCGTGAGCAGGGCGGCTACTACCGCCCAATCCGGCGGATAGGCTGGAAACACCGGGTACATCTGGCGCAGGACAAAGGCGCCAGAAAGGCCAAGGCCGTAGCCGGTCAACGCACCGACCAGCGACAGCATGGCGGCTTCGGCCATGAAGGCATTGCGGATGGTGACGCCGCGTGCGCCGAGCGCCTTGAGCAGGCCGATTTCGGCCGTGCGCTGGGTCACGGCAACCAGCATTACGTTCATGACCAGAATGCCGGCTACCGCGAGGCTGATCGCGGCAATACCGGCGACAGCCGCGGTGAGCGCACGCAGCAACTTGTCGAAGGTAGCCAGCACGGCATCCTGCGTGATGACCGTGATGTCTTCCTCGCCGCTGTGACGAACCTTGAGGAGGGCGGCCACTTCGCGTTTGGCCGCATCGATCTGGTCGCGGCTCTTCGCCTCGACCAGGATGCGAAACAGGGTATTGGTGTTGAACATGCCCTGGGCAATTCCCACCGGTACAAACACCACTTCGTCGGTATTCATGCCCAGCCCCTGTCCGGTGGACTTGAGCACGCCGACGATGCGCAGACGCCGGTCGCCGAGACGAATAAGCTCCCCCAGGGCGGGTCGGCCTCCAAAAATCTCTTCCTGAATCTTGGCGCCGATGACGGCCACAGGTGCGCCACGGTTCCAGTCGGTCTCAGGCAAGAACTGGCCCTGCGCCATCTTGAAACTGCGAATCTGCAGATAGGTAGAAGCCGTGCCCGCCACCAGCGTTTCGCGCAGCCGGCCGTTGGCATTGATCTCTGACGTGCCGGCGGCCAGCGGAGCCACCCGTTGCACCGAAGGCAGGCGCGCCAGCGCCGCCGCATCGTCCACGGTCAGATCGCGCGGCGTGGTGGTGATCGCGTTGGCCGGACTGAAACCTCCGGTGGCCGAGCGTCCCGGCAAAACGATGACGAGATTGCTGCCCAGCGAGGAAAACTGCTCGACCACATAGCGTCGCGCGCCGTCGCCCAGCGCCGTGAGTACCACCACGGCCGCCACGCCGATGGCCATGGCCAGTACCGAAAGAAAGGTGCGCAGCGGATAACCGGCCGCCGCATCGCGGGCAAAACGCAGGATGTCAGCGCTACGCATGGCCTCGCCTCAGTTCACTGCGACTGCTTTTGGCGGCCGTGCGCTGTCGCTCTTGAGCAGCCCATCTTCCATCATCAGTTGCCGCCGCGCCCGCGTGCCAATCTTCGGGTCATGAGTGACGATGATCAAGGTCATGCCGCGTTGGTTGAGGCCCTCCAGCAGATGAATCACGTCGTCGCCGGTGGCGCGATCCAGGTTGCCGGTCGGCTCGTCCGCCAGCAGCACGGCGGGCTGCATGATGGTGGCGCGGGCAATCGCGACGCGCTGCCGCTGGCCGCCGGAAAGCTGGTCGGGGCGATGGTCGGCGCGCTGATCGAGACCGAAGTCCTTCAGCGCCTGCGTGACACGCAGCGCCCGCTCGCTCGCCGGAATGCCAGCGAGCATCATGGGCAGGGCAACATTCTCCGCCGCCGTCAGGCGCGGCACCAGATGAAAGCTCTGGAACACGAAGCCGATCCGCCGGCTGCGCACGGCGGCCTGTTCGTCCGGCGTCAGCGTGGTGACATCGCGGTTTTCGAGACGATAGGAGCCGGCATCGGGACGATCGAGAAGCCCCAGCAGGTTGAGCAAGGTGGATTTGCCCGAACCGGATGGCCCCATGATCGCCACGTATTCGCCGGCTTCGATGCTGACGTCAAGACGACTCAAGGCGTGCACCACGCTATCGCCCAGATGAAAAACGCGCTCGATGCCGGCCAGTTCGATTACCGTCATGCTATTTCGATTTTTCGTCCGTAGCCGCCGTAGCGCTAGCGCCGACTTTTACGCCCTCGCGCTCCAGCGAAATGACGATGCGCTCACCCTCGGCCAGACCGTCGACGATTTCCGTGAACTCCCAGTTGGCGATTCCGGTCCTGACCTTGCGCTCTTCGAGCTTACCGCTGTCGGCGTTGAGCACCAGCACCCGGCTGCCTTCTATCAGCGCTGCCGTCGGCACGCGCAGCACGTTCGGCCGACCGCCGAGCACGATCTCCACGTCGGCGCTATAACCGACCAACAAGCGGCCACTGGCCGGCATGTCGAAATCGACTTCGACATCAACGGTGCGAGCCTGCTTTTCCACTGCCGACACATAAGGCGCCACACGCCGCACCTTGCCCTTCAGAGGTTGCTTGGGCAGCGCATCGAGCGAAACACGCACCGGCAGGCCGGTCTTGATCTTGGGCGCATCCACTTCATCCATCGGTGCCTTGACGTAGAGGCAGGTGTCGTCGATCAGGTCGATCGCGGGCGGTGTCGGCACTCCCGGCGGCGAAGGCGTCGAATACTCGCCGAGTTCGCCAACGATCTTCGCCACCGTGCCGTCGAACGGGGCATAGAGCACCATGCGGCCCTGCTCGACCCGCGTCACGGCGATCCGTGCATCGGCCTGCACGATGTCGGCGCGGGCCGTATCGCAGGAGGCGCGGCGGGCATCGGCTTCGCTGCGAGCCGCATCCTCCTTGGCCTCCGAAACATAGCCGCGGGCACGCAGCGAGGTCTGACGCTCGGCTTCGCGCAGGGCACTGGCAGCCGTGGTGCAGACTTCCCTCACCCGCTGGGTCGCCGAAGCGCGCTGAGCTTCGGCAAGGGTCTGCTGCGCCTTCTGGTCATCATTCCACAGCTTCATCAAAAGCTGGCCCTTCTTCACCCGGTCGCCTTCCTTGACACCGAGGAATTCGATACGGCCGCCCATGATGGTCGACAAACGGGTACGCAGACAGGCTTCGACCGAGCCGGCGCGGGTATTGACGACCGTGGACTCGACATTGCCGCGATCAACGACCTTCAACACCACGACCACCGGCTTGGCCCGCGTGGTCCAGACGAAGCCGCCGATGATGAGGGCCAGCACAAGTGCCGCCGGCAAAACCCGGCGCAGGAAGATGGATGTATTCATGGCAGGCGATTATGCCCCGTTTGTTATGATTCGGCTCCCCTTCCCTGATTCCTCTCCACGCACTGCAATGGTAAAAATTTACGGCATCAAAAACTGCGACACCATGAAGAAGGCTTTCGCATGGTGCGACTCAAACGGTATCAGCTACGAATTCCATGATTACAAGAAACTGGGCGTGCCGCGCGACCGGCTAGTCCTGTGGTGCCGTACGCTGGGTTGGCAGACGCTGGTGAATACCAGGGGGCCCACCTGGCGCAAGCTGACACCCGAGCAGCAGGCGATCACGACGCAAGGCCAGGCCGTGGCGCTGATGATGGAACACTCCAGCGTGATCCGCCGCCCGGTGGTGGAAAACGATGCCGGTCAAATCCTGGTGGGTTTCGATCCGACCGTGTTCGACAGCTTTGTGCGTTGATGGATGCTGTTCATGCCTTCCTGCTGGAAGACCTCGACATCCGGGGTGCGCTGGTGCAACTTGGCCCATCCTGGGCAGCGACGACCCGTCGCCGCAACTACGCGGCACCCGTGCGCGATCTGCTGGGCGAACTGGCGGCGGTCGCCACATTGATCGGCAGCAACCTCAAGACCCCCGGGCGCTTGAGCTTCCAGTTGCAGGGGCACGGCCCGGTATCGATGCTGGTGATGGACTGCAATGAACAGTTGCATTTGCGCGGCATGGCCAAGAGCGAATTGACCGCAGACGCGCCATCCAGCATTGGCAGTATTCCCGGTTTGCTCGGCGACGGTCAGTTGGTACTGACGCTGCAACCGAACACGGCGCAGACGCCCTACCAGAGCGTAGTGCCAATTGTCGGCAGCACGCTGGCAACAATCTTTGAACACTATCTCGCGCAATCCGAACAGCAACCGGCCCGCCTGTGGCTCGCGGCAACGGCCGACACCGCCTGCGGACTGTTCCTGCAAAAGCTGCCTGACGCCGATGAACGCGATCCGGACGGCTGGAACCGCGTCGAACACCTTGCCGCTACCGTCATTCCCGAGGAACTTGCGCTACCGCCAAATATACTTCTGACACGGCTGTTCGGCGAGGAAACCGTGCGCCTCTTTGCGCCGCGGCCAGCCACTTGGCATTGTCCGCGCGACGAAGAAAAGGTGCGCAGCATGCTGCTCACGTTGGGTCGCGAAGAACTCGAAGCGATGCTCGCCGATGCCCAGATGATCGCCATCGAAGACGAGATCTGCGGCCACGAATACCGCTTCGGCCCGGGAATTATCGATGAGCTGTTCCCGCCCGACGGGCGGATTCTGCATTGAACATCGACATCAGCGAGGAAGCAGGCGTCCGCTATCTGCATTTCGGTTCAAGCTGGGTGCAGGGCGCGATGCGCATTGCGCGGCCCTTCGCGCTTGAACTCGACTACACCCGCGAGATGATGACGCCGCTGCTGCTGCACGCCGACGACTGGCCGCGCAAGGTATTGCAGGTCGGACTGGGGGCCGCTTCGCTAACCAAGTTTCTCTACCGCTACCGGCCACAGGCCAGGCTGACGATCGTTGAAATTGACCCTCGTGTCGAAGCCGCCGCGCGGCAGTTTTTCAAGTTGCCCGACGACCCTGTCCGGATCGACATTCGCTACGGCGACGGCGCCGACTTCATGATCGAATCGAAACAAAGCTACGACCTGATTCTGGTCGACGGCTTCGATGCCGACGCCCGCACCGGCCGGCTCGATACCCTGCCCTTCTACCTCGACTGCCGCGCCCGGCTGGCGGATGAAGGCCTGCTGTGCGTCAACCTGCTGTCGCGGCGCAAGGATTTCAGCAAGAGCGTGGCGCGCCTGCAAGAAGCCTTCGACGGCCGGGCCATCGCCTTTCCCTCCTGCGACAGCGGCAATGCCATCGCAATGGCCACAACAGCAGCATCGCCAGCGCCGTCCCACCAGGGGATACCGCTTCGCATAACTCTTGAGCAACTGAAGACCGAGGCAAAACTTCTGAAGCAGACGACGAACCTCAATCTGCTGCCGACACTGACCCGGCTCGCCCAATCGCGACATCTCGCCGGCGGCATCCTCCAGCTTTGAGGCAGTACAAGGCGACAGCGCGGTCACAGTTGAAACTGACCATCGAAGATACGCTCGACTCCGGCCTGCCGCCGCATCGCCAGCGCCGACTTTTGCCGCCTTCAGGTCGTGAGGATCTTCACCGCCGCCGTGCCCGCGGCATAACGTGCCAGGTCGCGTCGCCAGCCAGAAATCGGCGAAAGCCGCGCCAGCCTGGCTGAGCGCAGGGCATCCGGCGTCGGCTGCCAGTTTTGCAGCAGGCTTGCCACCGAATCTGGCGCATTGCAGACCAGCAGCACATCGCAACCGGCGGTCCAGGCGGCTTCTGCGCGCTCGACAATGCCACCGGCGACACTGGCGCCTTCCATCGACAGATCGTCGCTAAAGACAACGCCGTCAAACGCGAATTCCTTGCGTAGCATGTCGATCCAGACCGGTGAAAATCCGGCGGGACGGGAATCGATCTGCGGATAGATGACATGCGCCGGCATCACGGCATCGAGCTTGAGATGCCGATAGGGTTGCATGTCGGGAGACATTTCGGCAAGGCTGCGCTCGTCGACCGGAATCGCCACATGGGAGTCCGCCGCGACCCAGCCGTGACCGGGAAAATGCTTGCCGCAACAACCCATGCCGGCATCCCGCAGACCGTCGATCAGGGCACCGGCCAGTTCCGTAACTGCTACTGGATCGCGGTGGAACGCGCGATCGCCGATCACACCGCTGGGGCCCCAATCGAGATCGAGCACGGGAGTGAAGGAAAAATCGACTCCGCAGGCACGCAGTTCAGCCGCCAGCAGGTAACCGATGTCGGCAGCGGCCTCGCGCGCAGTTGCTGCATCACGATCCCACAATTCGCCGAGGCGTCGCATCGCCGGCACCTGGGTAAAGCCCGCGCGGCAGCGCTGCACCCGCCCGCCCTCATGATCGATGGCGATCGGCAGCGCCGGCGCACGCAATCCGTGAATGGCAGCACACAGCGCCGTGAGTTGCTGCGGATCACGGTAATTGCGGGCGAACAGAATCACGCCACCGATCAGCGGATGCATCAGGCGCTGGTGGTCGAGGTCGGACAGTTCGAGGCCGGCGATGTCGATCATCAGCGGACCCAGATGCATTGCGTTCATGGCGTTTCCAGAATGACGAAAGCAACGGCATAGTCCCGCTCGTCGCTGATGGAAAGATGGGCGACCAGCCCTCGCTCGCCAAACTGCGTGGCGAGCGCCGGCGCAAAAACGAATCCCGGCTTGCCGTGTTCGTCATGGCTGATGGCGATGTCGGGCAGCAGCACGGGAGCGCGTATTCCGGTACCAAAAGCCTTGCCCAGCGCCTCCTTGGCAGCGAAACGCTTGGCCAGAAAACGCGCCGGATCATTGCTGCGGCGGCATGCGTCGCGTTCATCCGGCGCCAGCATTTTCTCCAGTCCGCGTTCGCCGTGGCGCTGCCAAAAATCGGCCATGCGCGCTACGGCAACAATGTCGGTACCAATGCCATGAATCACGAGTGCTGAGCTTCCCGCATCAACCGCTTCATCTCTGCGACGGCTTCGCGCATGCCGACGAAGATCGCCCGGCTGACGATGGCGTGGCCAATGTGGAGTTCGCGGATGCCCGGCAGGGACGCCACCGGCTGCACGTTGAAGTAGTTGAGCGCATGACCGGCGTTGAAGCGCATGCCGGCGCTGCGAACCGCGGTACCGGCACGCCGGATCTTTTCCAGTTCCGTGACCACCGTCGGGCTTTCAGCATCGCGGCCATGGCTGTAAAACGCGTGGGCATAAGGCCCGGTGTGGATTTCGCAGACGGCCACGCCGATTCGTGCGGCGGCTTCCACCTGAGGTAGTTCGGCATCGATGAACACGCTGGTGACAATACCGGCACCGGTCAGTTGCGCCACCACTTCACGCAGGCGCGCCTCTTGGCCCGCGACATCCAGCCCGCCTTCGGTGGTGATCTCATGCCGGCCTTCCGGCACCAGCATGGCCATCTCGGGCTTGATCTGGCAGGCGATGCCGACCATCTCGTCGGTGGCGGCCATTTCAAGGTTGAGCTTGATATGGGTCAGTTCGCGCAGCCGCTTCACATCGCGATCCTGAATATGGCGACGATCCTCGCGCAGATGCACGGTGATGCCGTCGGCCCCGCCCAGATGCGCCTCGACCGCCGCCCATACCGGATCGGGCTCATGGGTTTTTCGCGCCTCGCGCACGGTCGCCACGTGGTCTATATTTACGCCCAGTTCTATCATGGTTCCTCCGAAGAGCCGCCCCAAGGGGGAAAGGCCGTCATAGCTCTTGTAACTCCATTATTAAGCTACGTTATCTATTGTTAGAACTGCGCTGTCGAATTCTAATTAAGTTGTAGCTACTCAAATAACCATCACTAGAGACATTTAAGCACGCGCTGAACCGACATCATTGACCCAATTTGATTTATGTAACAGAATTCATCAATGGAAAAGTCAGTGCGCGGCGGTAGCCGTCCAGGTGCAGGGCGTCCGCCCTCTCTTGAATCAGTCGTAGTTCGCATTCCAAAGGCCCTCAAGCCTGCGGTGGTGCGTCTGGCTGAATCGTACAAGACTCCAATGCTTCCCGCGGGGGCACTACGCCCTGAGTTATCGGCACCGGTGGTATTGCTTCCCATGTTCGGCGACAAGGTGCCGGCCGGTTTTCCTTCCCCGGCAACGGATTACCAGGAAGATCGGCTGGACCTCAATCAACTGCTAATCCAGCACAAGGAAGCAACCTACTTCCTTCGCGCCAAGGGGAATTCAATGACCGGGGCCGGCATCCATGACGGGGATGTTCTGGTCGTGGATCGGACCAAGGAACCGGCACACCGGGATATTGTGATTGCCGTGGTGGATGGCGAATTCACCGTCAAGCGACTGCACAAGCGTGGCAATAAAGTGCGCCTGGTGGCTGAGAATCCCGATTTCGAGGACATCACGTTTAACGAAGGGCAAGAGTTGTTGATATGGGGTGTCGTTACCAGTGCAGTCCATATCTTCTAGCCGCCGCATCGCTCTCGTTGATGGCAACAACTTCTATTGTTCCTGTGAGCGGGTGTTCCAGCCCAAGCTGAACGGCCATCCATTGATCGTGCTGTCGAATAACGATGGCTGCGCGGTAAGCCGCAGTCAGGAAGCCAAGGACTTGGGCGTCAAGATGGGGCAACCGCTGTTCAAGATTCCTGCCGAGATCAAGCGTCAAGGCCTGATTGCGCTGTCGAGCAACTATGCCCTTTATGCCGACCTGTCCAATCGGATGATGCACTTGCTAGGGGAAGTGACGCCAGCGCAGGAGGTGTATTCGATTGATGAGAGCTTTATCGACTTGTCGCACCTGACGCATGCCCGCTCGCTTGATGCCTCATACGCACTACGGGCAAAGATATTGCAGTGGATCGGGATTCCTGTCTGCGCCGGGATAGGCCCATCGAAGACCCTTGCCAAGCTGGCGAATCATGTTGCCAAAAAGAACCTGCTCCCCGATTTGGCCGGAGTGTTTTCTTGGGAGTCTTTAACGCCCACCAGTGCTGATGCTGTTCTAGCCCGCATTCCGGTTTCCGAAGTTTGGGGCGTCGGTCGTCGCCTGACGGATGGACTTGAGGCGATGAATATCCGCACCGCACTGGATCTGAAGCGGGCAGATCGGCGGACGATAGCGAAACGGTTCAGCGTAGTGCTCGGGCGAACTGTCGATGAACTGAACGGGCACGCCTGCCTGTCTCTGGATGAGGTTGTTCCAGGCAAGCAGCAAATCATGACGTCCCGTAGTTTCGCTCAGACGGTGACAAATATTGATGCCCTGGCCTCGGCCATTGCGCGGTTTGCTTCCCGTGGCGCGGAGAAATTACGCCAGCAGGGCAGCATGGCGAACGCAGTGCAGGTCTTTGCACAGACAAACCGGTTTGCTGATGAACCGCAATACAACCCGTCGCTTACGGTGCCACTGTCAATGGCTACGGATGACACGCTGCGGATTACGCGGGCGGCGCTGTTCGGGCTGAAGCATTTCTTTCGTCCGGAATTCGCGTACAAAAAGGCAGGCGTGATGCTGACCGGGCTTGAGCAGCGCACAGGGCACCAGGGGGATTTGTTCTCTCGGTTTGATGAAGCCAAGTCGGCGAGCTTGATGGCGGCCATGGATGCGCTGAATTCCAAGTATGGTCAGGACACCATTCGACTTGCTATCACCACCGGGAAAATATCGAAGGCCAGCGCCATGCGCCGCGAACGCAAGAGCCCCAACTACACCACCCGATGGGATGAGATACCGATGGCGGTTTGTTGACGGCAATCGCTACTATCTCCCTTGCTTTTAGTTCGGCATCGGACAGCATGACGCGAGCCGAATCTTGATCCCTGGTGCTTCCTGCAACCGCTGAAGCCTTGAGCGGAAATGATCCCGCCTGATAGGGCTTCTTATAGTTCTTGCAACTCCATGAACACCCGCCGCGATTGCAGCGGTTTGCCTCCCATATGATGCGCGATCAATTGACGCATCAACTGCCTGCTTTCAATCCGCGTACGCGGATCGGAATAATCATCTGCGGCCATGTCGAGCAAGGTCTTGCCGGATACGGCCGCCGTCTCGCCAGCGCCGACCTTCCTCACCGGGCCGCGCTCGATCAGGTAGGTGTATTCCTCTTGCGGTAGCACCGGCAGCCCTGTCTCCATGTCCACATCCAGTGTCAATCCGTAACCCAGTTCCTTCAACAGCGTTTTCTCGAAGCGGCGCAGTTCCGGCGCATCCGCTCCACCGCCTGCCAGCGCCCGCAAGGCCGCCCCATAGGCGTCGAACAGCACGCCGTGAGCGTCCTCGCGCGGCAGCATTTTCAGCAGCAACTCATTGAGATAGTAACCGAGCAGCAGGCAACGGCCACCCAGCAACGGCATGCCGCCGAGCCATTCGGCCTTGGCCAGCGTCTTGACTTCGCCACCGCCAAACCAGCCAAGCTCGAGCGGCTGGAAAGACATCAGCATGCCGCGCATGGCCGAACGCGGCCGCCTTGCGCCGCGCGCCAGAAGCGGCACGCGGCCGTGATCACGGGTGAACGCATCCACCACGAGGCTGGTCTCGCTGTAGGGATGCAGATGCAGAACGTAGGCCGCCTGGCCGTCGACGCGCTTGCTCACTGGACTACCCTCCCCCCAACCCCCTCCCCAAGAAAGGGGGTGACGGTGGTTCGCGAACTGCGCTCGCTCCATTGGGTTGGCTGCGCCGTTCTTGGGGCGGCCCGGCGAACGGCGCTCAATCGTATCCCAGGGATTTCAGGGCGCGTTCGTCGTCGGCCCAACCGCCCTTGACCTTGACCCAGGTCTCGAGCCAGACCTTGCCGCCGAACAGGGTTTCCATTTCCTTGCGGGCATCGGTCGAGATGCGTTTCAGCCGCTCACCAGCCTTGCCGATGACGATTGATCGATGCCCCGCCTTGTCCACGATCACAGCGGCATGAATGCGGCGCAACTCGCCTTCCTGCTCGAACTTCTCGATTTCCACCGCGATGCCGTAGGGCAGTTCCTCGCCCAGATTGCGGAACAGCTTTTCGCGCAGTATCTCGGAAGCCATGAACTTCTCGGAGCGATCGGTAATGTCGTCGGCAGCGAACACCGGCGGCGCCTCCGGCAGGTAGCGGGCAACCGTAGTCAGTAACTCGTCGGTACCCAGCCCTTTTTCGGCAGAAAGGGGCACTATTTCCGCAAATTCATGCAGTACGGAAACCTTTGCGATGAAAGGCAGCAGTTCAGCCTTGTCAGCCAGCCGATCGATCTTATTGATGACCAACACCACGGGTGTTTCTCCGGGCAGCATCCGCGCGATCTCGGTCTCGCCAGCGCCCCAGCGACCTGCTTCGACCACCAGCAGGATCACATCGACGTCGGCAAAGCTTGAAGTCACACTGCGGTTCATCAGGCGATTGAGCGCATTCTTGTGCGTCATCTGGAAACCCGGCGTATCGACGAAAATAAACTGGGCATCAGCCGTGGTCAGGACGCCGTGAATGCGGTGCCGGGTGGTCTGGGCCTTTTTCGAGGTAATGCTGACCTTGGCCCCCACCAAGCGATTGGTCAGGGTGGATTTGCCGACGTTGGGACGGCCAATGACCGCCAGGTAGCCGGTACGAAATACTGAACTCATGGCTTGATCTCTGCAATGGCCCGCTGCGCCGCCTGTTGTTCGGCGATGCGGCGACTGCCACCGGTGCCTGTCGTTCGAATTTGAAGGTCCGGGATTAGGCATTCAACTTCGAACTCCTGAACATGCGCCTCGCCATGGGTGCTGAGCAAGCTATAGCGCGGCAGGGGCAAGCGCCGCCCCTGCAGAATTTCCTGCAAGGTGGTTTTGGGATCCTTGACGGTGTCACTGGGATCAATACGGGTCGTGGCCGGCTCGTACAGACGCTCGATGACGATCCGTGCCGCATCGAACCCGGCCTCAATATAAATCGCACCGAAAATCGCCTCCAGCGCATCGGCAAGAATCGAGGGGCGTCGGGCACCACCGCTCTTCAACTCGCCCTCGCCCAATTGCAGAAAGTCACCGAGAGTCAGGCTTTGTGCAATATCAGCAAGCGCTTCCTGTCTCACCAGGCTTGCGCGCAAGCGAGAAAGTTCGCCTTCCTTCATGCCTGCAAAGCGCTGGTACAGGAAGCCGGCAATGGCACAATTGAGCACCGAGTCGCCCAGAAACTCCAGGCGCTCGTTGTGGGGAGATCCAAAACTGCGATGGGTAAGCGCCTGACGCAGCAACTCCGGCCGGGAAAATCCGTGCCCGAGCGCTGCCTCAAGCTGCTGCGGCTTCATTGCTTGGCGCTGCTGCCCTCGAAATCGAAGACCAGGCTGACGTTGCTGAAAAGTGGCACCTTCTTCACATACGAGAACGAGATCACCAATTCGCCACCTTCCTTGGTGATATCCAGATCCTGCGGAGTAACGCTTTTGACATCGTCCATGTCGGCACGCCTGCCGAACGCTGCACGCACCTGCGCCACCGAGGCATCCTTGAGACTGCTGTCGGTGGCTGTTCCCTTGACCGCCTTCATCAGGTTGCCGTATTCGATCCAGGGCGGCAAAGCCTTCATCGCCAGCAGTGCGACCATGGCAAGAACTACGCCGCCGATCATGAGACTGTTCAGACTGAGCCCACGCTGAAGTTTCATGCTATCTCCTAGTGAAACGATCCGATCCGTTTCAGATCGCCAAAATTGAACCAGATGAAGAATGCTTTACCGACCAGATTTTCGTCAGGAACGAAGCCCCAGAAACGACTATCCTGCGAGTTATCGCGGTTATCGCCCATCATGAAAAAATGTCCGGCCGGAACCTCGCAACTCACGCCTTCGCTATTGTAGTGACATTTCTCGCTATACGGAAAACGGACAATTTGCCGAATAAATGGCGGCGCATCGGGTTCGACAAGAATGTTATGTTCAACGCTACTCAAGGTTTCCATGAAGCGCGGGGTATAGAACATACGGTCATGGTCGAGATAGTCATCGATCTTTTTTTGCGCGATCTCCTGACCATTGATGGTCAATTTCTTGTTGCGATAGACGATCTTGTCGCCCGGCAGACCGACCACGCGCTTGATATAGTCAAGCGACGGATCCGGTGGATAACGAAACACCACCACGTCACCCCGTTGCGGGGAGTTGAGTTCGACAATCTTCTTGTTGATCACCGGTAGACGCACGCCGTAGGTGTACTTGTTCACCAGGATGAAATCGCCCACCAGCAGGGTCGGGATCATCGAGCCCGAAGGAATCTTGAAGGGTTCGACAAGAAAGGAGCGCAACAGAAACACCGCCAGGATAACGGGGAAGAAACTGCCTCCATACTCAACCCACCATGGATCCTTGGAATCCGCCGGGCGTCTTTTCCTGCCGAACGCTGCACGCACCTGCGCCACCGAGGCATCCTTGAGACTGCTGTCGGTGGCTGTTCCCTTGACCGCCTTCATC
>Ga0194060_10002085_pt1 | contig 14283 bp, 16 predicted proteins | sample SepL225m_MetaG_FD_163427 | JGI IMG/M metagenome (GOLD analysis project Ga0194060, IMG submission 163427) | Anoxic zone freshwater microbial communities from boreal shield lake in IISD Experimental Lakes Area, Ontario, Canada - Sep2016-L222-5m | ecosystem: Environmental > Aquatic > Freshwater >... | reverse complement strand
TATCCCAAGATATTCAAGACGGAATAAAAAAAGACTTCCTCGAATCAATTCAAGATAATACCTTTGTGGTGAAAGAGTGGGCAAAAACAGCAAGGGCTAATGAAAATCCTATTGAACGCCCAGTGATTAAATCCACGTTTGTGCTGTTCTTGATCAATCAAAAAAATTGCCTGTAAGTGTCGATAACTCGCCAATTGTAAGTTTTTAAACCGCTAATCCTATATGTAAATGTACTTAACAGCTACTAGATAGCTATCTAGTAGCTACCAGATAGCTATTGTGCATAATTAGGGCTTTTCCAAAGCATCTAAAGCTCGTTCCAATAATTCTCCAAGAGTAATGTTCTCTTTATCAGCCAAACGATAAAATTTGTTAATTGTTTGCTCAGTCGCTTTAATGTTTAGCTGCTGGTTTCTACCAGTACGATACCGACGCTGTTGTTTTACTGATGTTGTTAAAGCCTCGTCTTCTTTATAAGTAGCTTGACGACTTGGAAAGTTATTGTCTTCAGCAATACGATCAATTAATTCTTTTTCGTTCTCAACAGACTTTTTTATCTGGTTTTTCGATTTTAAAGGAAACTCATCTGATAAGTTTTCAAATGGATTTATACGACTCATAATTACTAGCTCCTCATTATGACTAACTGCTCTGCTATTTACGGAGCGTCTCAATTACTTCACTTGCAAAACTTTCTGCATTGGCAATAGCTTTATCAAGATTTGCGACATCCTCTTTATTTAGGTTTTCCAGAGGCTGTCGAAAAGAAAATATTGCTCTGAACGCCTCTCGTTCATTTAGTTCGGTTCTAAAAACGGGTATTCCTGCATTAATTAATCCCTGTTCAATATGCTTTAAAGTTCTAGTACGAATGGCTGGATTAGTCCGAGTCAATAACACTGAATAAGGCAATTTATAATCAGGCTGTACTCTGCGAACAGATTTTTCTTGTTGCTGAATTACTCGAAAGGCTCTTCCTGCTTGTTCTGCATCAAGCTGTGAACCTTGTGTTGGTACAATCACAAAATCAGCACGACTAACAGCCATTATGACTATTTTTGAAGCAGTCCCTTCTAAGTCAACAATGACAAATGGAGTTTGTTCAGAAGCCTCTTCAATTTTTTCAGTAATATTATCTTCATCGACATCTGAAACAACAGTGAGATTGGTAGGCTTATTTTCGCCCATTGCCCATGCTTTTATTGGATGATTAGGATCGGCATCAATAATAGTAACTGTTGTTCCACGAGCAATTTGTAAGGCAAGAATTAAGGCTGAAGTGGTCTTCCCCGCTCCTCCTTTAGGGCTAACAAAAACGATTGTAGGCATAATGAGACTTTATATTTAAGTGAAAGTGTTTTTATATGATACTAAGTAGCTATCGGATATTCAATAGCTATCTAGTAGCTACTAGATAGCTACCAAGTATTAGAAGAGGGAATAGGTTCAACACAAAATTCCGAACACAGAGGTTTGGAGGATAATGGAACGGTAAATGCACTTAATTTGCTAAACGCACGAAATGGGGTACTGTTGCGTTAATTTCTTTCAAGCGCAGTTTTTCGGTTGCCCCACGGGTTTTTAAGCTACCAATGTTTTATTTTATCCTCCACACTGATAACTGCTTTGTTTAACAGGTATAGTTGTTTATCTTCCACAAACTACATCCCTAACGTATAAAAAATTGGCATCCAAAAAGGATTGATTAATAGCCCACCCAACAAACTTTTTGTAGTTCGCATCGGATTCTTTAATGGATTAAAGCTTTCAGCCAACGTATGATGTGGATGTTCTTTAAAAATATCAGTAATGGGTCGCAGTACCGATAACTCTTGGCTTTCAAGCATGATGATTGCGGTAGCCAATTTTCGTTGGATGCTATGAAAGTTTCGACGTGCGAAACAGACGGAAACAATAAAACTTAACGCCATGAGTGGTAAAAGAATTTTAGGGGCGGCAATCGGAGCAAAAAACGGTGCCATCAACACAGCACTGTAGCCCAACATCAAAATGTCTTCACCGCGTTCAACATCACGATCAACCCCCTTGACGATTGATACAACAGGATGATTGGTCAATCCCAAATACGACGGCTGCTGTTGCATGGAATATCTCCCAAATAACTATATGAAGTTATATTGCTTTTTACTCTATAGTGTAAAAATGTCAATTGGTTTGAGCTATTCACATTCACAACAAATATTTAGTATGTTAGGTCAACGCACGAAACGGAGTAAATACCACGTTAAGGAATTTTCAGAAACTCTATGACGACCTCAATACAGCTTACCACCTAAATCCAGACAGGTCAGATATAGCCGCACATCGAATTCCAATTGGTGATAGTTTGGCTCTATGTATTCACATAACTTGTAAAATGCTTTGTTGTGTTCTTTTTCGCGTAAATGCGCCAGCTCATGGGCGACAATCATGTTCAAAAATACTTGTGGCATATTTTTAAAAACTGACCCGATACGAATTTCATTTTTGGATTTTAAGTTACCACCCTGAACTCGCGATACGAAGACGTGTAATCCCAAGGCATTATGAACCACATCTATATTGTCATCGTAAACCACTTTACTTAATGGGTTAGACTGGCGTAATTGTGATTTTTTAATCTCCATAACATAAGCATAAAGAGCTTTATCGGTGCGAATTTCATGGCTGGATGGATATTTTTTTAACAGATAGTCTGCTAGTTTATCGTTGTCGATCAGTCGGTAAATTTGCTCTGTGACCGTTGCTGAATAGCCTGCTAAATATTTTAGTGTGTTTGCCATTGAAGAGTTTTCTTTAATTTCCCTAATTTTATTCGATAGTTTATGATGAAAACATTATCAATGCCACTGGGGCTGAACCGCTAGGAGCTTATTATGCCAACAAACATCCAAAGAATGCTGTTGATTATTGCCATTGTGTTTCTATGGGCGGTGCTTCAATCTTTGACTGGTATACCGCTGATGATGTGAATTGTTAAATCTCAATTTTTGTTACTGGGGTTTAATTAGGCTAACAAAGCCGCAATAGCTGACTTGGCATTACATTGTGCGATGACTTCTTCTAATTGAGCTTCATCCAGTTTGTGTTTAATTGCTTCAGACCCATTGAAGTCAAACACTTGATAATTCTTTTTGGCAAAAGTAACGATTTGGCATTTTTTGAATGGCTGATTTTCAAATGGCAACTTGGGTGCATTCAGATTTAAAGGTGCAGTCCCTTCCAAACTAGGCGCGTAAATCATAAATTCGCCTTTCATTGCCAAAACAGCACGGTATTGATTGGTGCTGGTCAAATATAAGTAGCTTACTTCAACGTCTTTTTCTTTTAATTTCATTTCGGTTTTATCGGTTATTTGTTTGATTCCACGTTAAACTCAAGACACGTTTTTTCGATGAAGATAGTTGTTTAACCTGGTATTCCAGTTTGCTTGCTTCTGAACGATTTTCACAGGGTTTAGTCGCCAGGATGTGAGAAGGCGGATTGATTTTGGTAAATTTCGCGCCTTTACCAGAACAGTGTTTTTTAAACCGTGTTTCAACATCAGTAGTAATCCCTGTGTATATTTTGCCGTTTAAGCATTCCAGCATATAGACGAACCAGATGGTTGTTGTTTGGGTCGTCATGGTCAAATCAAATGACATTTAACTTTGTATTGCATCCTTTAGGGGTTATCCACGATTGGCGATGTTTAAAACTTTGCGACAGGACTGATCATGGGTCAGAGAGTAGACTGGCACCTATGTTGATTGTCAACGCTAAAATCGTCATGTTGAAAAAAAATACAATGACACAATGAAGGGTCACAAGACGACGAAAGGATTTTGAGGTGATATTAATATCAGCCGTTTGTGCTGCCGTGCCAATAATAAATGAAAAATATATAAAATCCCAATAATCTGGTTGCAGGTTTTCATCGGGAAATTCTAGCCCTTTTTCCCGATTATTATAATATTCATGGGTATAATGCAATGCAAACATGGTCTGCATGAACAGCCACGATAAGACAATAGTAATTGCCGTTAGAATGATATGGAGATGGGTAGTGGCATATTGAGCTTTTGCAGTTACCAGTTCTTCCAAAATGGCGACCACACTTGCCATGACCGTAAGGATAGTGAAAACAAGGATTATTACAGCCCCCTCGTCTTGTTCAGCCGCTCGTGATTTTATCGTATTTACATCTGATCTACTCATCATGACTGAAATCAGTATAAGATAAAGGAGGATACCAAAATCCCATGCCGTCAATAATCTCGTAACGGTTCGCCAGTTTTCTGGCAACAAAAAGAAATGGATAATTCCTATAAACACTAATGCTGTCGTTAGTCGAGGACGTACCTTGAAATGTCGCAACATAATCCGATTATTTTTTTGTAGGGTGAAAATAAATTTGAATATCCCCCAGAACAAAGAATATACAGCTTGCCCCATAAAGGGTAGGTTTAAACAAACGATAGAATGATTTCATAGGTTTTTTGTAAAGTGTCAGAATAAAATGAACATAAAAATTTTAACACCTATAGCATTTGTCTTTTTTATAACCTTATCTGGGGTTGTTTATGCTGTTCAAATGGGTGGTGCAGGTCTAAATTATCAATTGAACCAATTAAATCAATTGAATCAGACTATTAATCAGCAAAACCAGATTAACCAAAATATTAATCAAATGAACCAGCTTAATCAAATGATTCAAATGAATGAAATGGAACAAATGAATCACAATATAAATCAAAGAATTCAAATTAACCAAGACTTAAATCAAATCAACCAAATGAATCAAATTTTGAATATACAACAACAGATAGCAAAGAAAAATAGAGCAGTAATAGCTCCTGTCACAAATGTTAAGCAATCAAAGCAAAAACACTAGACATTTCGTATCGAAGTGTCTAGTGGGCTTTTTACTCCTGCCATTAGAGAAATTAACCCTTATTACAATCATGCGGTATTAACCATGACGCGCTTGGCTTGGCATATCCGCAACTGGTATTTTTTCACCCGTAACACGCTTAATTTCATCAACTGTCACAAGGTAGCTGTCCAAATTCGCCAGTTTAGCATCTTGCGAGTTTTGGACAATCCACGCAATCGCTCGTTCATTTTACCCTTTACTCCTCACAACAACTTTCCAGTAAGCATCGGGTGTTTTCACTCCATCCGATTGCACAAAATAATCATTATTCTGGTTATTGTCCCAATCATAAACTAGATAAATATTTGTCAATGACAGGCGGTAGTTTTTTAGGCGACTTAATGCGCAGTTGTTTATTGACATTGAACCGACCAAACACCACTTCAATATCATGTTTTGTTACTCCAAATATCCCTGTCAAAAATCGAACCATGTGATCTGTTGCTTTACCTCCCACGGGTGTTGCAGTAACACTTATTTTAAGTTGATTACCTTTAACTTTGCCAATTGCATCCTGTTTTGCGCTAGGTGTGCCTAGAATATTAAGGACTAACGTTTCACCATCCCACGCACAGAAAGAACTCATTACCAATCGTTTATTACTCATCCCTGTTCCTCCAAATTCTGCACCATTTTTATGATCCTTATCTCTGCTTGGGCATTTTAAATATATGGCTACTTCCATTAAGCCCTACAATCCTCAGTTCTTATCGCCCTATTCTTTCATACTTCAAAGAATTGCTTTCTTTTCTTATCCCGAACTCAGGTTGGATATTGTGAAAAAACCGAATGTAATTACAAACAACAATACAGAAACGGCTTTACCCTTAGAAGATTGTCTTGCCAAAACTTACGATAAAAAACAGGCTGGACGACAGGTTTTAAATCATTGTCAGATTGTTGGTGAAGTGGCTAAAGAATTAATAAATCGAATGCCTGAATGGTTAGCCAATGATTTATTTCCTGTAGGTTCAGAACTCATTGCCGCTTGTCATGACATCGGCAAAGTAAGCCCAACCTTTCAAGCAAAAATCTACAATCACACAGCGGATTATCAAAATAACCAAAAGCCAGAATTAAAAGGTATTAAGTACGAGTTAGAAAAAAACTGGGGCGGTCATGCAGGCGTTAGTCAGGTTGCCGCTGATGCGTTAAACGTTGGAAAATTTATTCCTGAAATTTTAGGGCAACATCATGGTTATTCACCAACAGTATCCAATTTAGCAACGGATGCTGTTTTTGGTGGGGCAGCATGGCAACAACGCCGTGAAGAATTAGTGACCAGACTTAAAGACGACTTATTGAAATGTGATTTTCCTACTGTAAAAAGTCCAGAACACGCCCGTGTTTTAGCTGGATTAACCAGTGTTGCTGACTGGATTGGCTCATTATCTTTGTTTGATGATCCAACAATTACTGACTGGAAACCACGACTTATTGAACAAGCCTTAGATAAGGCTGGCTTTATTCGCCCAATATTCAAACCCAATTTAACCTTTAGCCGTATTTTTGATTTTGAACCCCACGACAGCCAAACAAAACTATTTGAACACGCCACTCAAGCAGGGGTTTATATTTTAGAAGCCCCGATGGGACTCGGTAAAACAGAAGCCGCGCTTTATGCAGCCTATAAATCGATGAGTAACGGACAAGCTACAGGCATTTATTTTGCTCTGCCAACACAACTTACCTCTGACAAAATCCATGATCGTGTGAATCAATTCTTGGAAAAAATTCTTGACGACAATAGTTCACATAAAAAAGCACTGCTACTACACGGCAATGCTTGGTTAAAAGAAATCGAATTAGGTAAAGAGGGTAATCCTGATAGCTCATGGTTTGATAATAAAAAACGTGGCATTCTCGCGCCGTTTGCAGTGGGAACAATTGACCAAGCTCTTATGGCAGTGATGAATGTGCGACATGGTTTTGTTCGTAGCTTCGGTTTGGCAGGAAAAGTGGTTATTTTGGATGAGGTGCATAGTTATGATGCTTACACTGGCACAATTTTAGATGCACTCGTTAAAGCGTTGCGTGAATTACAGTGTACGGTAATTATTTTGAGCGCGACACTCACACAAGAACGCCGCACTCAATTACTAACACACCCCCACGGGCGTGGGGAAAATAAGCCAAACCTTCGAACAAATCCGTGTTTAACAGAAACACCCCCACGGGCGTGGGGAAGCCAACATTATCCACTAATTTCTGCCCAACGAAACGGAGCTGAACTACTGGAATTAACCGTAGCCCCTTTAACCAATCATAATGTCAGTATTCATTGTTGTAAAGATGATAGCGAAGCGATTAAAGAAGCATTGGATCGCGCCGAAAACGGGCAACAGATACTTTGGATTGAAAACACTGTTGCGGAGGCGCAAGCAAAATATGGTGTTTTGGCAGCACAAGCAAAAGAAAGAAACGTAGCCATTGAATGTGGCTTATTACATTCACGCTTTTTAAAAACCAACAGAGAAGAAAACGAAAAAAAATGGGTCGAGTTGTATGGCAAAGACAACACAGAAGAACGACAAGCTAAAGGGAGAATTCTAGTAGGTACGCAAGTTTTAGAACAATCACTAGACATTGATGCTGATTTTTTAATTTCACGGTTTGCGCCTACCGATATGTTATTGCAAAGAATGGGGCGATTGTGGCGACACAAGAACCCTGATAGAAATAAATCAGCTCAATGTGAAGCATGGCTGTTAGTCCCAGAGTTAAATGCAGCGATAGAAAATACTGATTTATTTGGCAATAGTGCGAAAGTTTACAGCCCTTATGTCCTGTGTCGCAGTTTGAACGTTTGGCATGAATTAGAAAGTGTGAGTTTGCCGTCAGACATCAGAAAGTTAATCGAAGCTACTTATTTTGAGAATGAGGAAGTTAGCAAGATGCGCCGTTATAAATCCGAATTGGAAAAAAAGCGCGGTGAATTAAATCAACTCGCCTTATTCGGTTTATCAACAGCAGGAAAAACCTTACCCGAAACAGCCAGTACCCGTTACAGTGAACAGGATAGTGTGCAAGTTCTACTTTTGCGTGGGTTTAGACACAACGCCGATAAAACAGGTACTGAAATTACGCTACTCAATAATGAAAAAATTGTGTTACCGCGTAGCATTAAAGCTGAAGACAAAAGCCGCTGGCGTGAATTAGCGGCAACGATACTAAAAAACACTGTGCAAGTTGCTAACTATCTTGCACCGCAAGCCTTATCAATCAAAGAACTGGACTGGTTAAGAGAATATATTTATCTAGGTAATCCTGAGTTTGGGGAAAGCTTGTTACGAGTGGCAATTGTGAATGAATCAGATGAAATTAAGAGTTTGGTAGGTGGTGTGGCGTTAGAAAAGTACAAGTTAAGTTATAACAACCATTTAGGTTATCAAGCGGAAAAATAATTAGAACAAATCACTATGTGAGCCGATGCGGGCGAGTTGTAATTCATTTCGCTGTACTTGATAAATTAACAGTAAATCGGGTTTTATGTGACATTCTCTAAACGCAGCCCAATTACCGATTAACTCATGGTCTTTATAGCGTGGTTCAAGTTTTTGTTCTTGTTCTAATTGAGAAATTACATCAAAAATCGCTTTTAAATCGGCTAACGGCAAATTTCTTAGCTTTTTAAAGTCCTTCTTAAACTGGCTGGCATAGATGATTTCAAGCATGGGGTAAATCTATGTCCAGTTCAGCAAACAAAGCTTGGGTATTGGCTACTTTATGACCTTGCCCTTGTGCCAATTCTTGCATAGCTGCAATAGTCTCACTATTAGGCTGTTTAGCCTTCAGTTCAAACGGAATGCCGCCGTGATTAATGACTGCTTTGGCAAATAATTTAATGGCTTGTGATGGGTTTAAGCCAATTTCAGCGCAAATGTGGGTGAATTCTACCTTGAGGTCATGCTCAAGGCGGGTAGTGATAATATCTGTTTTCATAATCTTATCAATTGTGTTTTATTTGATAGCAATTGTAATACATTCACTATCAAAAATTAATCTAAATATTATCATGCTTAAAATTTTAAACTAATAACTTGAATTAAAGTAAACTCAATATATATTATTTCCATCCTCTAGTTTTTCCCCATGTTCGTGAGGGGGGGTCTGCTCCACAATTGTGGAGGTGTTTCTTAATAACTTGAGTTATTAACAAAAGGAATTGTTTTTTCCCCACGCCCGTGGGGGTGTTTCTGCGCGGTAATGCGGCTCAGTGAATATCTGCTTGTTTTCCCCACGCCCGTGGGGGTGTTTTTTGTAGAGACGTAACCTGTTTACGTCTCTACCTACCCAACTAAAAATTTTATTCAGGAATTTGCATGATAGAAAACCAATTTTCATTAATTGACTCGCCTTGGATTCCCATTGCCGATGTCGGCAGAGTAAGTTTAAGACAAATCTTCAGCCAATCAGATTACCGCGCATTAGGTGGCAATCCAGTACAAAAAATCGCTTTAATGAAGCTGCTTCTTGCTATTGCTCAAGCCGCTGCTACACCCCAAGATGATAATGATTGGAAAGATTTAGGCGCGGTAGGTTTAGCGCAAAAGTGCTTGGCTTATTTGGAAAAATGGCACGATAGCTTTTATTTATATGGTGAAAAACCTTTTTTACAAATGCCTTTGGTTGTCGATTTAATTGCAACAAGAACAGAAAAACGAACAGCCAAAGCTAAAAATGACAGTGAGCGATTAAAAGCGCAGGAGTCAGGAAAGCCTAAATCATTTGGAGCAGGTTTTTATCCTGATTTACCCTCAGAAAATAACACCATGCTTTCACATACGTTAGTTGAAAGAACGCTTTCTGACGCAGAAAAAGCCCTGTTCATGGTTTCAATTATGAATTTTGCTTTAGGAGGAAAACGGGTTGAAGCGGATTTAGTTAATTTATCAGGTGACAATTATGGTGGTCTTTATTCAGCAAAATCAGCCCCTAGCTTGGGTAATTACGTTGGTTATCTACATAGCTTTTTAACAGGTGAAAATTTACTCAGTACGTTATGGCTCAACTTATTAACTCATGAGCAAATACAAGGCAATAAATACTGGCAAGGCTTAGGCGTTCCGCCTTGGGAAGTGATGCCAAAAACTGAAACTTGTACAGTAGCAGAACAACTAAAAAATTCTTATATGGGGTGTTTGGTTGCAATGTCCCGTTTTGCTTTCTTAAAAGACGAAGGCGTTTATTACCTTGATGGCATTCAATATCCGAATCATAGCTCAGGCTGGCGTGAACCGAGCATAACAATCAATAGTCAACAAGGTATTAAAGTGTTATGGCTCAATCCAGATAAACGCCCTTGGCGTGAATTAACTTCGTTACTTTCTTTTATAAGTGCAATAACTCAAAGTGGTTTTGATTGCCAACAAATCAGTTTTGGATTTAACCGAGCAAGGAAAAATAACCAAGCAATAGGGATTTGGTCGGGTGGTTTAAAAGTAAGAGGCAATGCGGGCGATCAATCCGTTAAACAGGATGATGATTTTGTTGAATCCCATGTTTCCATTCCATCAAACAAAGAAATGGAAGAATCACGGTGGTTTGATAATTTAACGTCTGAAATGAAAGCACTTGATGAGCAACTATCCAAAAGTGTTTACGGCGCGACTATGAACTATTTCAAAAGCCAAAAAGCAGAAGGTAAAGCACAAGCGGCACAAGCAAGTCATTTATTTTGGCAACTATGCGAGCGTAAATTTCAAGATTTAATCAACGCTTGTGCCATAGAAGGCGAGGACGGGATGAATAAACGAAATTTTCTACGCAAAAACTTTTTCTCCCAATTTGCCAACACCGCTTACAACACCTATTGCCCTAATGATACCGCACGGCAATTAACGGCATGGGCTGAAAACCTACCTAATCTGGGCAAATATTTGCAAGATACCTATCAAAAGCATGAGGAAAACGCATGAAAACAGAATTACACAAACTAGAGGATGGTCAAAGCGTTTTAATTCCAAACGCTTTTTTGGAGGAATGCGGTATTAAAGATGCTATTGACATAAGCATAGAAAATGGGCGCATTATCATAAAAGCGATTAAATCAAAAAAAGACCGCCCTGAAAATTTTGTTAATCATGTGATGGACTTTTGTAACAAAGAAAATAAAGCTGCACTTGCCGCTTTAAAATGCGCTAATAACCTGCAAAAACAAGACAAAAGCCTGCCTTACCTTGCGACTTTTTACATTGATTTTGACAATCAAAACGAATTCCAGCCTTACGCCACGATTGCCTCAGCGATTGCTAAAGCCGATGCCAGACAAAATGGTTATGTTGGCATTGGTCGAGCAATTGCCCGCTGTTATGACACTGTTGCCAGCAGTGATAATAAAAAGGAAGTAGACCCACAAGCAAAAACTAAAATACGCCGTTTATTGGCTTGCGATTCAACCGATGAAGCGTGTCGGGTTTTACGTCCCCTGTTTAGTTTGATTGATGCCAAAGGTTTGGCTAAAACCATTGATTACATTTCACTACTGCGTGACTTAGAGGGATTTCATATTGACTGGCGACAAGAGCAAATTAAACAACATTGGGCGCGGGATTTTTACAAGCGTCTAGCTGATAAGGATGACAATAATGAATAATCAACCTGTGATGATAGCCAGCGTTTTGAGTCTCAGCCGTGCCGATGCAAAAGATTTAAAAATGATTGATGATTATTCGGTGCATCGTGTTGTTTATGATTTATTTAGCGATGAGCGTTCTGAAGTGGATAAAAAATCAAAATCCAGCGGTTTTTTATATATTGATAAAGGTTGGGACAAAGACAGTCACAAAATATTGATGCTTTCTAATAGAAAGCCAAACGAGCCGAAACAAGGAGAATTATCTAAATTTATAGAGATCACAGATAGCTTTTTGAGCCATTTACATTATCGCTTTGAAGTTGTGGTCAATCCTACAAAATGTGATGGTAAGCTGCGTAATCACCCTTCCAAGGAAAGCAAAACAATAAAAGGTAAAACAATTCCTTTGAAAACTCGCGAAGAAATTGCATCTTGGTTTGACAGCAAAGCCCCACAATGGGGTTTTTCAGTGAAGCCTGAATATTTAGAAGTGCGAGATATTGAAGTGAAGCGTTTTAAAAAAGGTGAGAACGAAATCACTTTAGCACAAGCAAAAATAGTTGGTGGTTTAACCGTAACGGATAAAGAAAAGTTTGTGCAAAGTTTTCAAAATGGCATCGGGCGCGGACGGGCGTTTGGCTGTGGGTTGCTACAGATTGTACCTATTTAAGATGTTTCTTTCTCCACGACCGTGGATGTATTTCCGTATGATTGCCAGTGCTTTACATTTAAACCGTGTCTTCCCCACGCTCGTGGGGGTGTTTTCTTTCCATTTTTTAATTTTAAGGGCTTCAAATGAATGCAAATAATTTTACTGGTCAAATTATCGAGTTTCACATTCTGCAATCTTTCCCAGTTACCTGTCTTAACAGGGATGATGTTGGCAGTCCTAAATCTTGCACAGTCGGCGGCACAACCCGCGCCCGTGTCAGTTCGCAATGCTGGAAACGGCAGGTTAGATTGGCAATGAATGAGATGGGTATTTCGCATGGCATTCGTACTCGTTCAGTTGCCGAATTAATTGCAATAGCTTGTGAAAAATTAGGTGCAACAAGAGAACAATCAGAATTGTGTGGACAACGTATTGACCAAATATTTATAGGTGAAAAAAAGGCAAAAGCAACAGCCAATAAAAAAAGAAAAACCGTTGATGAAAATTCAGAAGTTGAGGAAGTTGTTGCCGATAAAGGCAATGAAACGTTAATTTTTATCAGTCCAACCGAAGTTGATATTATTGCCAATGCTTTTTTAGCAGCAAATTTTAATCCTGAGCAGGTTATTAAAGATACGAAAAAAGCTAAAGAATTAGAAGACTTACTGGGTAAAGCCTTAATCGGTGACAACAAAGAACGGAAAAGTATTAATGCCGTCGATATTGCCTTATTTGGTCGCATGGTTGCCAAAGCACCCACCATGAATATTGAAGCCGCCTCGTCGTTTAGCCATGCAATTTCCACGCACAAAGTGAGCAGTGAAATTGAATTTTTTACCGCCGTAGCCGACTCAATTTCTGAAGATGACGCACCAATTCAAGGCTCAGCGCACATGGGGTCTTTAGAATTTTCCTCTGCCACCTACTACCGCTACATCAGCCTAAATCTAGGGCAACTTTACGATTCTTTAGCAGGGCAAAGTCTGCCAGAAGCGATTGAAGCCTTTACCACTGCCCTTTATTCAGCCGTACCAAAAGCGCGGCAAACGACTATGTCTGGGGCTTCACGTTGGGATTATGCCAAAGTGTTCGTGCGTAAAGGACAACGGCTACAAGCACATTTTGAAACACCTGTTAAAAAAGAAAACGGCGGTGGTTTCTTACAACCAAGCATCACAGCCTTAAACGACTATTTAAAGCAAATGAAACATCAAGACGGCTCACTGTTTGGTGAAATAGAAGCATTCACCATCGGTAAAGATGAACAGCACAATATTGATAGCTTAATAGCCGCACTCAAAAAACACGTTGAGGTGTAATTATGACACGCTATCTATTGCTGTGGTTGCAAGCTCCACTGCAATCATGGGGGAGCGACTCAAAATTCGGACGGCGCGATACGCTGAACTTTCCAACTCGCTCAGGTGTGATGGGCTTACTTTGTTGTGCCTTGGGTGCAGGTGGTGAGCAAAAAGAATTATTAGCCGAGTTCTTGCCATTTAAACAAACGGTTATTTCTTTCGTGCGCTGTAAAAATGAGCGAAAAACTGCCCGTGAACCATTATTACGCGATTTTCACATGGTCGGCAGTGGTTATGATGATAAAGACCCGTGGCAAACTCTATTAATTCCTAAGACAGCGGATGGTAAAAAAGCGGTCGGCGGCGGTACAAAAATAACTTATCGCTACTACTTGCAAGATGCCTTTTTTGCGGTGGTTATAGAAGTACCAAGTGAAAAAGCTGAAATGCTTACTCAAGCATTACAACAACCTGTTTGGGATTTGTATTTAGGTCGTAAGTCTTGTGTACCAACGGATTTAGTTTATCGCGATTGTTTTGCTACCGATAATGAAGCGATTGCTCACGCCTCTACTATTGCTCAAGAAAAGAGTTTACTTGAAGATTTCAGAGTAACAGATGGCGAACATGAAGGTGATGAAGGTGATGAAGTTTTAACTTTGAACGATGTGCCTATTTGTTTTGGTGAGCATAAAGTCTATCAGGATCGGCGTGTGACTGTTATCAATGCTTAACAACCTGCTCTTTAACAACTTGGATTTTCCCCACCTCCGTGGGGGTGTTTCTTTACCTTGCGTATATACGCGACCTTTCTAACCGTCTTCCCCACGCTCGTGGG
>Ga0194060_10002084_pt1 | contig 14286 bp, 9 predicted proteins | sample SepL225m_MetaG_FD_163427 | JGI IMG/M metagenome (GOLD analysis project Ga0194060, IMG submission 163427) | Anoxic zone freshwater microbial communities from boreal shield lake in IISD Experimental Lakes Area, Ontario, Canada - Sep2016-L222-5m | ecosystem: Environmental > Aquatic > Freshwater >... | reverse complement strand
CACCCAGTGGTGGTCCATGCCGGTGGAGTCGAACCCCACGGCCTTGCAGCCACTCGTGCCGATGTCTATGCCGAGAAAGTTCATATTACCACGCTTGGATATCATATTTCAGATACTTGGTGAACGCCTCGCGCACAGCGTGTTCGACGTAACCAGGCGTCATGCTGACGTGATGCCGGTAACCGCCCTGACCGATGACATGCAATTTGTCCTGTAGTCCCGCAATTTGTGCAACGCCGGCGCAACCGAAGAAGTCTTCGGCGATCTTGTCCTTGGTGATCTCGCCCTGGCCGAGGTAGAACGTGAGTTTGCCGTTTTCGGTCTTGCAGCTCGCGTAAGTCATCGGCATGGGCGCGATGCGGCCAACGTTTGGCCCCCAACCGCAGCCGGCGCCGAGCGCTTTCGCGAACATTGGATGGTCAACGACCTCGCCCTTGCCGGCCATCAACGATTGCGGCACTGGACCGCAATGGAAGAGGATGCACTTGTCGGCCTCGTCGCCGTAGTTGTTGTTCCAGTCAAGGCAGGTGCCGGCCTTGCCGGAAGCGAGCCGTAGCGCGTGCATGGCTACGGCGTTGCAGACGTCCACTTCGCAGGCGCAGGGGATGAGCCGGTCGTTAATCTCGCTGACGAGCAGACAGGGGGCGACTTTCAATTCGAGTTCCAATTCAAGCCAGCAGCGGATGGCGAGCGCGTCGAGCTTAAGGTTGACGATGATGTCGTCCAGCACCACGCCGAGTTTGGCCATGGTGAGCATGGCGGCGGGCGGCACGTTGCTGCAATTGGAATAGCCTTGCAGCCGTGCGGACTTGGTGACCACGCGCGCGTCGTCGTCTTTCAACCGCCGCACGGCACTGATGACGCTGGAGAGATCGAGCGTCTCGCAGGTGATGCCGTGGCGCTGAAGGGTGAGTTCGTCGAAGCGCACGGTCTTGAACGCCGTGGTGCGCGCGCCGATAGCGCCGACATTGAAGTTTTTCATACCCTTGACGACGCGGCAGACGCAGGCAAATTCATGCGCCTGTGCGACGAACGTCTCGCTCTGCGGATGCACCGTGTGCGGCGGGAACGTCGTGAACGGAACGCCGTATTGGCAGAAGACGTCCATGACGGAGAATTTGCCGCAGAACGCATCGCGGCGTTTCCTGAAGCCCATCTGGTCGAGTTCGTCCGGGTAGGCGTGAATCCAGATTGGCACGCCGGCATCCTTGAGCGCGGCCACCGCGCCGGTTTCGTCGCCGAAATTCGGCAGACAGAGAATCACACCGTCGAACTGGCCGCGCTTGGTGGCAAGCCAAGTGGCGTATTTTTCACCTTCCGCCGCCGACTCGACCGCGCCGTGCGGCGTGGCGTCCGCCGGCATCAGGATGGTGTCGTAGCCGAGTTGTTGCAGGCGGGCCTCCATTTCCTTCCGCGCCCCGGCGATGAGAGTTTCGGGGAAAAAACCCCGGTTGCCGAAAAATAATGCGAATGTGGTTTTGCTCATGACAATCCTTGTTGTTTATTCGGCTTCGGCCCAGACGAAGTGCATTTTCAGTCCGACGCCGAGCATGCCGATTCTGACGGGAGCGGGTTTGGCCAGAGGCGGCACGAGCGCGGCCACGGCTTTGGAAGCAGCACCGCTGCGAGAGAAGATAGTTTGCGCGTTCATATTTGATGCTGGTCAATTAGCAGTGTTAAGTAAACATGGTTCATTCGGCTGCCGCTACCCCGCCTTTGACAAATCCTTCCCGGATTTTTGCCAATGTGCTTGCTTCTGTGGGGGGTAAAGGACGATAAATATGATAGATAATGAATCCGCCACGCCTTGAACTCATTTCGCTGACCGAGGGTGAATCGTTCGCCTGGCGGGAGTTCATTGAACCGCGTTTCTCCAGTCCCTGGCATTTTCATCCCGAGCTTGAGCTGACGCTCATCCGGCGGGGCACGGGGCAGCTTTTCGTCGGGGACGCCATCTTGCATTTCAATGCCGGAGACCTCTTTTTTCTCGGCGGTGGACTACCGCATGTGTTTTATTCTGATGCGCCGCCCAGGTTAAGGGGCAAAAAGGTTCGCTCCCACGCCGTCGTCCTCCAGTTGTTGCCCGACGTTTTTGGGGCGACGTTTTGGGAGATGCCGGAACATCACGACCTGCGCGAGCTGTGGCGGCTCGCCCCGCGGGGAATTTCATTTGCGCCGGAAGCCCGGCCCGAACTGGCCGCGTTGCTTCAGGAACTTGGCCCTCAGAAAGGAGTGTCCCGGACACTCGCCCTGCTGGAGCTTCTCAACCGCGGTGCAAATGCGCTGCGATATTCCCGCCTGCTCTGTTCCGATGGATACGTTTTCCGGCCCGAAGTGTATGCCGAACGGCGGATCAATGCGGTCTGCCGGTATGTCTTCGAGAATTCCAATGGGCGCATCACGCTCGCCGAGGCTGCACGCCGCGTGGCCATGAACCCGTCAGCGTTCTGCCGCTATTTCAGCAAAGTTACCGGAAAACGGTTCATGTCTTTCGTCAACGAAGTGCGCATCGGGCAGGTCTGTCGCTCCCTGATCGAAACCGACTGCGATGTGGCGGAGATTGCGTTCGCGTGCGGCTTCGAGAGCCTCTCTAATTTCAGCCGCTGGTTTGGAGCGGTGCATGGGACAAGCCCCTCGCGTTTCCGCTCCGCCCACCACCAAACTCAACCGCAGTCACCCGCGCAGCGCTGAGTACAGGCGGGCGCGCAAAAACCAAATTCAGTTTATCAGTTAAAGTGGCCCAAGTTGGGGCGCGGCTTGGACGGCGGGTGTAATCCGGGTAGAGGGAAGGATCGAGCAGATGCGAATAGACGGTTGGTCGCGCCTCTACAATTGGTTGAGGCAAGCTCTCAATCGCAAACAGCAGTAATGCGAAGAGGATTCCCAGCGTTTTCATTTCAGCACGGGCCGGTTGCTGCCGACGCGCACGGTGCTTTCATAGGCTTGGTTTGGTCAGCGCGGGAATCGGCTTTAACCGGGCCACCGAGAGCGTGACCGGTCCCAGCAGGCCGGCGGGTGGCAGGGGAGTGCTCCAGCTATAGAATTTCCAAGTGGTGAAGGCATAGCGATTGGGCTGCGGGCGAGGGCCGCCGCTCCACACCCAGTCGGGAATGCGCCGGATGGATTGCCCCGTCAGGTCGTTGCAGTTGAAGCGAAGCGGATTCCACTCTCAGTCGTCGGGGTGCAGTTCGTCGCCCACCAGGCGGTTGGCCCAGAGATTGGTGACCTTGATCTCCAAACGGTTCCGGCCCGGCTTGAGCAGTCGGGCCAGCGGGACGCGGAACGGCGGCTTCCACAGGATCGCCGCGGAGGTTCCGCTCACCACCACCTCGTCCAGGTTCTTGACCGCGCCAAGGTCGAGCGCCGGCACGATGCCTTCGGCCAGAAACCTCGTCGGCAGATCAAATTCCCGTAGATAAGTCGCGGTGCCCGAGAAGTAACGGACACCGGCGTCCGATGCACGGTCCACGAGGTCAACTCCATGGCAGTCTCCGGAGGCGCGCCCCAGCCGGAGGGGAACTTGACCGTCCAGGCGCTGGCTAAGGGCACAGGCGACGGCACGTCCTTGACCTCCGCCTGCGCTTTGGCGCCGGAACTGCCGGTGATCTCATAGAGGCCGGCTTGGTCGGCCTCGATCACGATCGCATCGTCCGCACGCAAGACGCGGCAACTGGGCGGCGGTGCGCCCCCGGCCCGAGCCCAGGAGGGCACTGGCTCGGCCTTGCCGGGGCGGAGGACGACGAACAGGGAACCGAACGCGCTGAATTCGATCGACAGAACCGTCCGCCCATCTTCTACCCGCCACTTGGCCGGCTTGGTGACGCGGCCGGAGTCCGGGTCCCAGAGTTCGGGCACGCAGCCGCTCACGCGGAAGATGAGTTCGGCGATCATGGGGTCGGCGACATGGCTAGCCACGAAATACAGCGAGCATGATGAGCGCGCCGCCCAGACCGATACGTTTCATCGCTTCCAGGTCGAGGGTAATCCCCTTGCGGCTCACCATGTCATGCAGCCAGTCCCAGAAGATCTCCGGCCGTGCGGCATCGGGCGGGCGCCGGCGGACCGCGTCAGCGGCGATTCGGCGGCGCGGGCGGCGAAGGTCCAAGTTCCGGCGGCGAGGGCAAAGGACAACAGGAGCAGACGCAGCGCGTTCATTTCAGCAAGGGTCGGTTGCCGCCAACGCGATCTCGCACGCGCGGGAGGCGAGCGTAGGGGGCCAGCACCCAGACGGTCTGGCCGTCGCGCACCTTACGCGCCACGGGCATCTCGTCGCCGTTGATCACCGCGGTGACCTTTGGGGCGTCGGTGCGGATCAGGATGTCGCTGGGGTAGGTGCCGAGGTCTTGCGCGATTTTCGCGCGCCAGTGGACACTGCTCCAGAAGGGACGGAAGCTCGCGTCAATCTTCAGTTCCAGCGTGCCATCCGCAGCCTGACTGGCCACCAGCTTCCCAAAGGGGAACCGCTCGCTCTCCACCCGGGCAATGGGCGTTTCCAAGGTGAGAGGGAGCTGAAGGGGCGGATGAGGTTGGTAGGCGACATAGGTCCGTGACGGTGCGGTCGAGAGCAACCAGACGGTCTCGCCCGGCCTGGTCTTCAGGCTGGCGTCGTGCGTGTGCAGCTCGGTTGGTCCAACGGCGAACTCGGGCGACTGGAGGTGGCGCACCACGGGCTGGTCTTTGCCGTCCACGCGCCGCACGAGATACTTCTCCTCGTAGCAGTGCCACTTCATCTCGAGGCGGCGTCCGAGCCGCTGGTATTGAATGTGCCGAATGAAACCATCAGCCGACTCTTTCACTTTGGCCTTGAGCATGATGTCCCGGAACCGCTCGAAGGAACGGTATTCGGCGGCGTCGCCCATTTCCACCACGAACCCGCTGCGGGCTTTCACCCACTCTTCGTCAGCGATACCGTCAATGGAGTCACCCACATAGTTGTCTTGATACAGCACGATTTGGCGGGTTCGTTCCTCAATCGTCGTCTTGCAAGGACCGCGCAGGTGGGTAGTTTCGAGCGGGCGCACTCCCACATAGGTGTCGCCGTCACGGATGAACCACCAGTCGCCGGGCTTGAGTTCGAGAGGCAGGTGTGTGACCGGTTGGTCGTTGACAAAAACGCCCTCCAGCCCCGGTTGCCAGCGGAAGAGGAACATGCCCGCCGACACGCGATGCAGTTTGCTGGCGACGGGGCGGACGTCGTCCGGGCCACGGTTCCGACCTGAATAGGTATAGAGCAGGGTGTTCTTATGCTGGAGGACGCCGGCGCGGCCCCGCTCGCTGAACTCGCGCATCCACGGCCCAGGCATGCCCGTCCAATCATCCTTGAGCGGTTGGTCGGGACGGTTCTCGAAGTAAAGTTCGGTCCGGTCCATGAAGGCGGCGCCATTGAACACGTAATGCGGGTAGAGGGCGGCAAACCGTTTGGGACTGCCGAGGGGAGCATCCTTTGGAGACCGACTGTCGTTCCACCACGCCGAGGCGTAAACCATGCAGCCGGAGGCATCGTAGGGCTGGTTGACCGAACCCACGGCGTATTGGGCGGTCTGGTAGTTGACGATTTCGCCCAGCACAGAACCGGGTGGCGCGTCGGACAGTCCCCGTAGTTTCGGGTAACGATTCATCCAAGGGATGAGCTGCACTGAACAGCGCAGCTCGCTTGGAAGACGTTTGCGCCAGGCCACGTCCTGCAGGTAGGCGGGCAGGTCAGGCACCATACCTTCCACGTCGTCCAGTGACCAGCGGCCGCCGGTGACTGGTTGCCGCCAGACGCCCCAGTCGAAAAGTTCGTTGAGCCAAATCGGCTTCTCGACGCCCGTGGCGAATTGCAGGCGATCGCCGCTCGTGCCCAGCCAAGCGCCGGGCGCCATGCGGCTGCCAGGCCCGGTGATTCGTTCGACCACCGGCGACCACGTCAGGAATCGGTTAAGCCAAAGCCGTTCGGCGATCAGGCGGGCCATCCGGGCCAGTTCCGGATCCTTCAGGAACGCCTTCATCGCGTCGTAGCCGTTAGAGCTACACCAATGCGCTTCCAGCACGTTGAACTCCGGGATGTCTCCGCTCAGGCTCAGGTTATCTAACTCGCCGCGCAGTCCCCAGTAAGCGGCATCCTTGACGTCGGGATTGCCGGTGATGCCCCAGGTCAAGGCCAGGAAGCTCAGGTAGTCATGAGCATTGGCGCCGTTGTAACCGGGAGCGTGCATCCACAAGGTCGGTTCCACGTCGGCGGTTTCGGGGCGGAAGGCCGTGAGCACATTCTTGATGGCTTGATGTGCTTCGGGCGTGAGTCGTTCGCCGATCCGCAATGAGAGGATGGCCAGCGGAATCAGCTCTGTCTGATACTGGCAAACCTCTTTGGCAGGATGCCTTCGCTTAGGATCCCGCCAGGCTTGCTCAATCTCCGCCTGCTTCCGTGTGCAGTAGTCAACGATCTCGCGATTAACGGCTGCCACGTCCTCGGGATTGCCAACCACAAGCCGCTCGAACTGGCTCAGCTTCGGCGTGTCGAGTCGGCCCGGGTTGCTTTGGTAGATGTTGCCGCGCATCCGGTGACGCAGCGCCTCCCAGCCGCAGGCGATAGTCCCATTGGTGAAGTTGTCGAACGGTTCCCGGCACATCTGCTGCACATCGGGATAAGGCGGCTGAGGTTGCTGCGCATCCGCCGCAGGGGACGGGCATACCAAGATCCACGCCAACACCAGGGACAAAAGACTCATTGGCGGCGGGGGTATCCTAACAAGGGCCGACGGGGTCAGTACGAAGCGACGTTGCATTTGAGATCAGGGGTTTGCAGGTTGGGGCCGGCACACAATCGGGCCGTCCAGTGTCAAAGCGATCACGGAGTCCACGGGATCCGGAGCATTTGGAGGACAGGTAATGAAAATGATTCCATTGCGGGATTCGGCCGTCATCTTGCTGCCGCCCAGCAGCTTCGCTCTCCGGATTTTATTCGGCACTCCCTCGAGGGTGAGGTGGCCACTCTTGGGCCAATCAAATACGTGGAGGTATAGGGTCGTATCTTGCTTGCTTTCCCTGGCGGTGATGCGTCCCCAGGCCGGCTTGGCCACCGGGCTGGCGGTGGTGCCGACGATGGATTCGTGGTTCACCTTCATCCACGCGCCGATGGCCCGCATTGCTTCAATGCTTTCCTTCGGAACGCTGCCGTCGGCCTTGGGTCCGATATTGAGCAAATAGTTGCCGCCCTTGCTGGCGATGTCCACCAAATTGCGGATGAGCGTCTCGCTGCTTTTCCACGCGTGGTCGTGGTCGCTGTAGCCCCAGGTGGTGTTCATGGTCATGCATGTCTCCCAATCCACGCCGGGCATGCCGGTGTCGGGAATGTGTTGCTCGGGAGTGATGAAGTCGCCAAAGCGCGGATCGAGCGTTGATGTGAATCCATCCGTGCCCATGCTTTTCCAGCCTGCCTCGGGAGTCCGGAAAAGGCGGTTGTTCATGATGATGCCAGGCTGTCGGGAGCGAACCTTGGCGAGCAATTCAGTCGCGCGCCAGGCTTCATCACCCTGAAACTTTTGCGAACTGTAGTCCCACCAAAGAACGTCCACCCGGCCGTAGTTGGAGATCAACTCTCCCACCTGCGCATGCAGGTAATCAACGTACTTACTGTGATCACGTCCGGCTTCGCCATAAGCCCTGCCGTTCAAAGGATGGGGCAATTGTTCCGCCCGCTGATACTCATATTGGTTATGATGCCAGTCGATGACGGAATGATAGAAGCCCACCCGCAAGCCCTCGGCTCGCAGCGCAGTCACGATTTCCTTCACAAGGTCACGATGTAAGATCGAACCGGCATCGAAATCCCCCACCTGAGAGTCGTGCAGCGCAAAACCCTCGTGATGTTTGGTGGTGAACACCACGTAGCTGCACCCCGCCTCCTTCGCCGGCCGCGCCCATTCCCGAGCGAAACCGGGCTTCGGTTTAAAGCGAGGAATAGCCGCGCGCGCGTAGGTGTCCGTATCCGCTTTGACAATTTCCTCAATCCACTCCATGCCGCCGGAAGTGCCGGCAGGCTTGCCCTCCCACGTGCCTGCAAGCCCGGAGTAAAGCCCCCAGTGAACGAACATCCCGAAACGTGCCTCGCGCCACCATTTCATGCGCGCATCGTGGGCCGCGGGAGTTTCCGGCTTGCCCGCCGATGATTCAGGGGCGGAGATGGAGCCACCTGGGGCCGCAAGGAGCGCGCAGGCGACCGCGAGAACTTGAGTCATACCAGTGAGAGAATGCTTATTCATGTCTTACCTTCTAAACTGAATGGCTGCGCTCGGGCGTCAGCGAGAGCTTTCCTTGCATTCAATGAGCAGCTGCCGACGCTGGAGCACTTCAATCTCCTTGAGCTCGGCGCACGGCGCAGAAAGCGGAGTCGAAGGGCGCATTTGGGCGAGGAGTCGCGCCGCCCGGTCCGGATGGAGAGGTATCACTCGCACTTCGAGCCGATCGCGCTCACCCGAGGGAACGCGCCACAGCCCCGTCTCAAACGGCTGGCCGTTATAGAACTTGTCCATAACCAATGTGCCGCCGGAGTAAAGCCGCGCCACGTCGCCGACAAAGTGGATGCGCAACAGGGTGTCGCGTTGTTGCCACTGTGCGGGCACGGCGATTCGCCAAACGGCGGCGTCTGCCCAGGCTGCCTCGTCCATGGCATTGGGCGCATCTGTCCCGCGCGGCGTGGCCGTCGTGATCGGCAGAGCCTCGATGCGCTCCTTCGGCACGGCCAGCTTCGGCAGAGGGTATTCGCTGAACACGCCGCGCCTCTTGCCTCTGACAGCGAGACCCTCAACGCAAATTCCGGGTAACGGCGGAAACACGGCAAAGTGCGCCGCTTCACCGCCCAGGGTCTCCAAGCGGATTTGATCCTCGCTGTCGGGCAGCAGCGCATTAGGGGAGAGCACCGCGCGGTCGCGTCCGGCCAGCGGCAGTTTCCAGAACTGGCAACCCTGTTCCGGTGACAGGACCACAAAGTTCACTTTCGCACCGTCGCGATTCTTGCGGGTAAAAGCGCTTCCGAGGCCCGTTTGGCACCGCTGTGACCGTTCGCCAACAAATGCGAATTCGGGGGCAATCCCCTCAATAGCGGTGAAGAAGAACCAGTGCTGGCCTTCCGCCTCGAGCCGGGAGATCAGTTGTGCAGTGGCATAATCCAGGCCCACGCCAGCACAGTTGAGATTCACCGGCCAGATTCCGAGGGCGTCCGGGGGAAGATCTATGGGGACACGCGGCACGAGCTGCGTTCCCGAGTCCAAAAGGAGTACGAACTGCACCGCCTTCCGCTCAGGCCAAGGTGCCGCACGGTGATGATTGTTGAAGAACAGGAAACCACGTTCGCCGTCCGAGCGCACACTCCAGCGCAAGGTCGAGACATCGTCTGGCGAGGCCGGCCGCTGCTCCGGAAAAAATGCAGGCATACGCGCCACGAGGTCACCAAAATCGTGCAGGAACAAGTGCTGTAGTCGCAGGCGATGGTAGCGTTCGCGGACCTGGCCGAACGCCCCCAACGGCGCGGTGAAGTCGTAATCCTTCACCGGCAGATCGTTGGGATAACCGCTGGCCTTGGACTCATTCAAAGTCGTGATCCGGCCCTCCGGATTCTGGCCGCCGTGATACATGTAATAGCCGGGCAGATTGTTGCCCGAGCCCAGCTTTACCAGCGCCAGCGCCTCGGTGTCCAGATCGGTGGTGTGGATCCGGTTGGCGTAACTGGAGACCATGCCGCCGCCGATTTCGCAGCAGGCATAGGGGAAGCGGTGCAGGATCCGGTTGTCCTTATCCACGTGGCTGCGTACGGGCGTGAAATCGAACGCATCCAGGAAGTCCCGCGGGTTGTCGGTCCAGAATCCGTCAGCGTAGCCACCGTAGAGTGGAATCAGCTCCCCGGTTGGCAGCGACTGTCCCCAGCCGGTCATGCAATAGAAGGGTACATCCACGCCCAGCTCGCGGGCGATCTTCTTCAAGGCAAAGAGATAGGGCAAGTTGTTGCTTTCGTTGTCGAACTGGACGGCGATAATCGGGCCACCGTCCTTCCATAGCAGACCCTTCATCTGGGCAGCGATCTGGCCGTAATGCTCGGTAACCAGCTTAAGGAAATCCGGGTCAGCGGTGCGGAGCTTGTTGGCCGACACGAGTTGAAGCGCGCCCATGGGGCTTTGTCCCCTCACTGCGGCGCCTGAAACTTGAGTCATTTGCTTGTCGGGGTGTTGCAGCCAGTAGGGGAACCCGCCGTTGCGCACCTCGCCATGCGACCACGGCCCCATGCGCACGAACGCATAGAGTTCGAGCTCGCGACACAGCTCCAGGAACTCCCGCAGCGAGCGCTGGCCGCTCCAATCATACGTGCCGCGCACTTCCTCATGATGAATCCAGAACACATACGTGGCCACAACGTCAACCCCGCCGGCCTTCATTTTGAGCAAGGCATCGCGCCACTCCTCCCGCGGGTAACGGGAAAAATGAAATTCGCCCATCACCGGAATCCACGGCCGCCCGTCGCGATAGAGACTGCGACTATCCGCACCCAGGCTGTGACCGCTGGGAGCATTGGTTTCACCCAAACCGAGATGACCGCTCAAGATCGGCGCATTCGGGGCGGGGATCTGGATTGTGAGCGGCGCGTTGGAGGTGACCTTCGGAAAGTCCTTTCGGAAACGCTTCAGCGCCTCCTGCGGGCCGCCACGCAAAACGTAGAGCCGGCCACGCACCGTCACGCTTCGGCCCGGTTCGATCCGACCGAACCACGGAAACAAGTGAAAGCAGGCGCGATCATCGCCGGTGTTGGATGACGCCCAAACCGCTTGCTCAAAGGCTAGGGCAACCGTCTTCCGACCGTCCCGGCTGGTGAGTGCGACAAGCGGCGGGTCGAATATTTCCGGACTGTTCACCCACCAACCCCAACGAACCGGTGCCGCTCCTTTCCGCATCAGCGACAGGTGGGGTTCGCTCGCGGCCAGCTTGGTTTCTGCGAACGTGAAGCGGCGATTCCCCGACCAAACATGCAGGCGGTCGTGGAGTTCCGACCAATTCGTCTGGGCATTGCGCACCGTGGCCGGGGGGAAGAAACCGGGAGCTTCAGTGGTTGGGATGCACGTGTGGACTTGCAAGGCGTCAAGCACGTTCGTGCCGACGTTCTGCAACGTGTATTTGAGCTTCAGACTGTCAGCATCCGGCTCGACTTCGACATGCACGGTGACGCCCTGCGCGTAGGGCCAAGAGTAGCTCCAGACCTTGCCATCGCGCCACCAGGACTTGTGGCCGGTGGCAAATGTCGCCGGGAGTTTTACCTGGAACAGGCCAAAATCTTTTGAGCCGACGACCACTCCTTCGCAAGTGCGGAAATCGAAGACATCCCCTGGGCAATGCGGCGACCTTACGTTGAGTCCCCCCGCTTCACTGCCAGGACGGATGGAAATATCGAGCGGGCCGGCTGCTACAGCGGTCGTAAGCGACAGCATGATGCACCACAACAGGCATTGAAAGAACGGGCGACTTTGCCCTGATGGAGGAGTGAGGTTCATTTGATCACAAGAATGTGCGATGGTTGGAAAGCTAGTGTCAGAGCGTTCTGGTTTGCAACCGACGGCGGTTCAGCCGCCGGCCCTGACGGCGCGACGTCCACAAATCGCACGTCGCGCACGTGCGGACCGACTTGCAGCCGGGCCTCTGACGCACTTTGGAGACGTTTCCCGTTGAACCGCAGATTCTCAATCGTCACCCCCTCCACGGCATGCTCGCTCAAGGTCTCCCCCGCAGGTGCTGACCGGGACTTGACCGTTGCACCAGGAGCCGAGTCAAGTGCCGCTGAGGCGAGTGCCTGCATCAATGGCACAGTTATGATCAAGAGCAACCCTGCGAAGATGACAGGGCCAACGGCTTTCGTTTGGGACTTGTCGGTTGACAAGGTGATGGACTTGATGGCGATCTCGCCACCCGACTGCGAGTTCGTCATGGCTGCTTCCTCCCGACAACGGCGACCTGAGGCAACGCGACGCTGAACCGAACTTTCTCCCCTTCCGTGCCCAGGTAGCCACCCCAACCGATGCGGATGTCCTCTACGCGCTGCAGGTCGAGCACGCCATCTGCGTCCTTCGACCAACTCGCGAGCTGAAACCGGCGCAGGGCAACGAAAGTCTGCTCCCGACCCGGCCCAGCCAGCGAGCGGCTTGTTTCCGCGAGGAAATCACCGCCGCCTTGCTCGTGCAAAATCACCAGCAATTGGTTTGGCGTGGTTTGGCCTTCTGGCACCCAGGTTTCCAGCGTGAGACAATCAGCGTCGTTCAAGTCCAACGGCGGCGCGTAGTGGAATTGGGCGAACAAGTACGTGTCCACCCCGCCCTTCGTCAGCACGCCGCCAACCTGCCATACCGGCGCAGCCCCGGCGGAATGGGAATCGGGCGCCAACTCGGCCTGCACGAACTCGCCATGCGGCGTGCTTGGCTCGGCGCGCGGCACGGAGCGAAGGGTAAAATATGGCGACATACCGCTGCTGACCTTGTGACGAGGAGGCAGCTTCGCGGAAGCAAAGCGAAAGACTGCTGCGCCGTAGGGTTCGAGGCTCAGTGTGGAGGTGCTGGCAGCAAGGGTTTCCTCCTTTTGGCCGGTGGCGGGATTCCATCGCTCGCCATTGCCAAGGGCGGCGAAAGCCACCTGACCAGCCCACGGTTTGGCGCTGTCGTTGATGACGAAATACAGTTCTCGGTCGTCGAGTCGGCGGTGTGTAACGCGGACGGGCGATCCGGCCTCAGCCACCTGGACATCCGAAGTCAGCAGACCGTCGAGGACCCGCGGGAGCAGATGTTCCGAACCACGGGGGAGAAAGATCCCGGTGCCGCCTGCCTTGTTGGGATTGGATTGCGGTGCGTTCACGACCGGACCGATCGCGCCAAAGATCTCTTTCGCCATCGCTTGAACACATGCCGAGGGGAATTCGGCATCGCTGTTCGCCGGCAGCGCGCCGAGCGCGATCACCGCGCCGCCTTGGCGGACGAACTTCGCCAGCTTCTCCCAGGCGGCGAGCGGCAGCGTGTCCACACCGGGAAGCACCACAACGCGCCAGCGGAGCGAGCCGAGCGCGAGGGCATCCGCCGAAGTCCTGGCCTCGACCAGCGCGCGGCTGTCCACGAACGTGAAGTCGCGCTGAGCGGTGAAGAGGCTCTCGGCAGCGGCGCGATAAAGGTTTTCAATCCGCGTCGCGGCCGGTGACTCCTGGGTCCAGTGGCGCGAGGGGATAAACTTGGTCCAGAGGCTCTCCGCGGGATACAGCACGGCGATGTCCGCCACCTGGTGTCCGCCGAGCAAGGCGGTGCAGCAGCGGCCCACCCACTCGTTGAGCCGGCGAAGTTGCACATCGCTCAAGTCCGAAAAGCTGTAGTAGCTGGTGATCGTGTTCACGCCGGCGACGATCTGGCGGTTGCAGGTGCCGCGGATTTCCGCCTCCGTCACCACGCGCGGGGGCCGCTGGTCGCCAGCAGGCCGGTAAACCTGGCTGTGGTCCGAGGTTTCGCTCATCACGAGCGTCCGGCCTTCCAGTTCGGCGGCGCTGCTCAGCAGCCGCGCGATGAACCACGGCACGTCCGGCGGCAGGCTCGTGAGGCAGTCAATGCTTGGCGCATCAAGCCGGCGGATGCAGCGGAAGAAATCGCCGTAAAGCGCCACATGCGATGCGATGTTCTCCTCGGCGAGCAAGTGTCCGCCCGACGGCACGCCTAGCTGGCGGCAGCGCGTCTGGATTTGTCTGAAGTAGTTCTCCGAAACCAATTCTCCCACCGTCAGCCAAAAATCGTAGCGGGTTTTCTGCGTCGCCGGACCGGCGTCCGCCACCAGTGCGGGCAGCAAGTCGGCATCCAACGCATAGCCGCGGCGCCTCTTGAACTCGACCGGCAGGTTCGGCGCCCACGGCAGCGGGCGATACGGCATCGGCTTGAAGAAAAGGCTCATCAGCGAGGGCTCGTCAGTGAAGGTGGCCTGGAAGTATTTGCTGAGATTGCTGCCGAGGTGTCTGGCGTAGCCGCCGTAAGTAAGCTCCACGAAGCGCGCGGTCGGCTCTGGCTGCAGTAAGTTGATGTATGGAATTTTCGCGTGGATATTAGCCTCGGCGTGCGTGCCCTCGAAGAGGCGATGCTCAGTGAAGCCCAGGACACGCCACCGCCCGGTCGGCGCCTGCCACTCCAGTTTGCCGTCGCGCACTTGTCCCGCCAGGTCCACACACTTCGACAAATCCAGCCCGCCATCGCGCACCGGGAAGGCTTTCACCGAGAGGAGCTTGCCGGGCGGCAGTTCCAGCGAGAC
>Ga0194060_10002083_pt1 | contig 14286 bp, 14 predicted proteins | sample SepL225m_MetaG_FD_163427 | JGI IMG/M metagenome (GOLD analysis project Ga0194060, IMG submission 163427) | Anoxic zone freshwater microbial communities from boreal shield lake in IISD Experimental Lakes Area, Ontario, Canada - Sep2016-L222-5m | ecosystem: Environmental > Aquatic > Freshwater >... | reverse complement strand
GGCGCCGGAGCGCTCACCGGAGGCTGACTTGTGGGACGCGCTGGTGCTGGGCGTGCGCGACTACATCGGAAAGAACGGTTTCCCCGGTGTGTTGCTGGGCCTCTCAGGCGGCATCGACTCTGCGCTGGTGCTGGCGCTTGCCGTCGACGCGCTGGGAAAAAATCGGGTTCGCACGGTCATGATGCCTTCGCCCTACACGGCGGATATCAGTTGGATCGATGCGCGCGAGATGGCGCAGCGACTCGGTGTGCGCTACGACGAGATTTCGATCGTGCCTGAGTTTGAAGCCTTCAAACTGTCGCTGGCCGGCCAGTTCCAGGGACTGGCCGAGGACACGACCGAAGAGAACATACAGGCTCGTATCCGGGGCACATTGCTGATGGCCTTGTCGAATAAATTTGGCGCTATCGTGCTGACGACCGGCAACAAGTCGGAGATGGCGACCGGCTATTGCACGCTGTATGGCGACATGGCAGGTGGTTTTGCGGTGATCAAGGACCTGGCCAAGACGACGGTGTTTGCGTTGGCACGCTGGCGCAATGCCAATGATCCCTATGGCAACGGCAGCGCGCCGATTCCCGAGCGCATCATCACGCGTCCCCCCAGCGCCGAGTTGCGACCGGATCAGACCGATCAGGACAGCTTGCCGGAGTACGCGGTGCTGGATGCGATTCTGGCGCGCTACATGGAGAACGATCAGAGCATCGAGGACATCGTTGCATCTGGCTTCGCCCGCGCCGATGTCGAGAAGGTTACGCGTCTGATCAAGATCAACGAGTACAAGCGGCGTCAGGCGCCGGTGGGAATTCGTGTGACCCACCGCAGCTTTGGCAAGGATTGGCGTTATCCTATAACCAATCGCTTTCGTGCATGACCGAATCGGCCCTATGGCTGCTCGGTCGGCTTGTCAAGCCAAGTTCCAAATCCATCAGGAGTCAAAATGAAGCAAATTACAGCCATCGTCAAGCCTTTCAAACTCGAAGAAGTGCGGGAAGGTCTGGCTGAATGCGGTGTTACCGGCCTCACGGTTACCGAGGTCAAGGGTTTTGGACGGCAGAAAGGCCATACCGAGCTCTATCGCGGTGCCGAGTACGTGGTTGACTTCCTGCCCAAGGTAAAGGTCGAAGTGGTCGTCAAGACTGAAGATGTGGACCGCTGCGTCGATGCCATCGTCAAGGCTGCACGCACCGGCAAAATTGGTGACGGCAAAATTTTTGTCACCAGCGTCGAGCGCGTCGTGCGTATTCGCACCGGCGAGCAGGACGAATCAGCGGTCTAACGATTGCCAGACCGGGCGCCTCGCTTGGTCGGACGTGGCACTGAAATCAGTCGGGTGCCGGCCAGCGCGTCGTGCCAGAACTGGCGCTGTGGGTGCAGCCTGCTTAGCATGGCCCAGACGGCTACCCAAGCCAGCAAGATGACGACCGATTGCGCAGTTGGCAAGCGCAGCGGCGACAGTACCGCCAGTACCGGCAGAAACCAGACCCAACTTAGAACGTAGCGCAACAGGGCACGTGCCTGCGTCAGGGGCTTGCCAGCGACGTCAACAAGCCTGATCCCCCAGGTCTTCATGGCCAGCGTCTGCCCCTTGGACCAGAGCCAGACAAAGTAGATGCCGAAGATGATGAAGAGAAAGGCCTGCAGGGCATGGCGATTGTCCATGGCGTTGCGAGTCTGGCTTAAGGCGCTGAACAGATAGCCGGCGATAAAAATAACCCCCACCATCAAAAGCCCTTCATACAGCCAGCAAGCCATGCGGCGGGCCAGGGTGGGCGTTTCCACGATATGCTCAGTTCTGGCGGGGAGCTGGCGACTCGGGCTTGGATTGCGGCAGCAAGGTGTTGTTATCGACCGAATGGCTGGCCGCAGCCATTTTTGGCGTGTGCTTTGCCGATTGCTTGGTCACGGGCACGCTGGTCAGTTTTTGCGGCGCAACGGGCTTCGCTGCGGCGGCAGCGCCTATCGGCTTGCTCGGGGCTGAACTGGCAAGCTTCTGCTTTTCTTCCGGGCTGAGTGCTTGATAGGCGTTCCATGTGGCGGCCTTTTGAGTCGGTGTCAGCTTCTTGGACTCGGCGAAATTCAGCCTGGCCTGCGCGCGTTGCTGTTGGCTCAGGGACACCCATTCGGTCATGCGGCCGTGCAGTTTTTCCTGCTCTGCTGGCGCAAGTTTTGGATAGTTCGCTGCGATGGCAATCCATTTGCGCTTTTGGGTTTCCGCCAGCGTATTCCACTTCTCGGCCAGCGGTTTGAGCGATCGCTGCTGTGATGGCGACAAATCTTGCCAGTCTGGCTTGACAGCGATCTTGGGTGTGCTTGCGGTCTTGGTTGGAACGACTGCAACTGGCGGTCTTGCCGATGAAGCGCTTGGCAGGGCTGGTGCAATTGCGGCTTGAGCCCATGCGTGCGCGACCGGTGCCCCCAGTGCAGCTACTGCGAGCAAGGCGAACAGGCTCGCCAATGCAACGCTGGAGAATCGTTGTCTGTGTTCTACGGGACGGCGCACGTCCATTGTCATGTCCGACTCACTGTTATTGCCCGACAGTACTCTTGAGATACTGGGTAAAGGCCGGATCGGTATAAGCCGCTGGCGGCAGGTCATCTGTGAGCAGGGCTGCGTCAATCTCGGCAATCTCGTTGGCGCGAATTTCGGTTTGAATGATACTGATAGCGATCAGACCCACAACCAGTGCCAGCAAGGGAAGGGCAGCTGCTGCGCGGTCCCACCAACCGAGGTGACCGAGTGTCATGTTGCCATTGGCTGTGGCCAGGCGACCTGCGGTTTGAGCCAGGGCGACCTTGCGAACGCCCAGAGCGCGGGTTCGGGCGGCACGCAAGCGTTCCGAAATGTCGTAAGGGAGTTGCTCCGACGCGTCAGACAGGCGCGCGGCAAGCTTCAGACCGAAACGGTCTGAAGCCAGTTGGTATTGATAGTGGTCCGAATTGCTCATAACGTGATTCCCTTCGCCTTCAAGGCCGTACCGAGGGCCTGTACTGCTCTTGAGCAATGCGTTTTCACACTGCCTTCGGAGCAACCCATCGCTGCCGCAGTCTCTGCCACGTCAAGTTCCTCCCAATAACGCATGAGGAAGGCTTCTCGTTGACGCGCCGGCAGTTCCTGAATTTCAGCTTCAATCGCATGCAAGGTTTGTGCCCGCTCTGTTGTGGTTTCGGCGCTTTCAGTCTGCTCTGACTGATCCTGCACGTTCAGGGTCTCCAGGATGTCAAATTCCTCGTCTTCCCCAGCCAACGCAAAATCGCCAAAATTTGAGAAAAGGACATTTCGGGTCTTTTGCCGCCGGAACCAGTCAAGAGTGCAGTTGGACAATATACGCTGGAACAGCATGGGCAGTTCAGCGGCGGGTTTATGTCCGTAATGTTCGGCGAGTTTCATCATGCTGTCCTGCACGATGTCCAGTGCGGATTCGTCGTTGCGCACGTGATAAACCGATCGTTTGAAGGCGCGTTTTTCGACGCTTTTCAGAAACTCGGAGAGTTCTTGTTCTGTTGCCAAGAGGTGCTTGCCTTGAGACGAACGCTAAGTTAGCGGGTTTTGCGGCCCGTTTCAGCCGAAATTTTGGGTTGTTTCGGCGATTATGTCATTTGGAACTAATTTTTTTTGTGCAGGGTTTGCGTCCTGGCAATTTCCACGGTGCCATAATCGGCCCTGCAATTCAAAAGGCAAACGGGTCACGGTCTGGCGCAAGAATCGGTGCGCCTATGGCTTTGGCTTTAAGTTCCGACGCGACGCCACAAGTGTTTGCGAAGGTGCACCCAAGGTTTTTCGTCAGAGAAATTCACAAAGGTTGAACATGGAAATATCAAAAGCCGAAATCACTTCGGCCGTTGCGGCAACGGCTACTGCGAAGAGTCCGTCAGCGACGTCTTCTGGCAAATCAATTGCGACCCCATCCAAGGATCAGGAACTTCGGGGCGCCGAGATTCTGATCAAGGCCTTGCAGGCCGAGGGCGTCAAATACATCTGGGGCTACCCCGGCGGCGCGGTGCTGCATATCTACGACGCTTTCTACAAGCAGGACACCATCAAGCATATTCTGGTGCGCCACGAGCAGGCGGCCGTCCACGCTGCCGATGGCTACGCCCGCGCGACTGGTGAGGTCGGCGTGGCACTGGTGACTTCCGGACCGGGTTCGACCAATGCGGTGACTGGTATCGCCACAGCCTATATGGACAGCATCCCGATGGTGATCGTGACCGGTCAGGTGCCAACGCAGGCGATCGGACTCGATGCGTTTCAGGAATGCGATACGGTGGGCATCACCCGCCCGGTTGTGAAGCACAATTTTCTGGTCAAGGACGTGCGTGACCTGGCCGAAACCATGAAAAAGGCCTTTCATATCGCGCGCACCGGTCGTCCAGGTCCGGTCGTGGTGGATATTCCGAAGGACGTCTCCTTTAAAAAGACACATTACGCAGGTTACCCGGCAACGGTCGAGATGCGCTCCTATAACCCGGTTCGCAAAGGCCATGGTGGGCAGATCCGCAAGGCGCTGTCACTTCTGCTGGCCGCCAAGCGTCCCTATATCTACACGGGGGGCGGCGTCATTTTGAGCAACGCCTCGCCCGAGTTACGCACCTTGGTGGACATGTTGGGTTGTCCATGCACCAATACCTTGATGGGTTTGGGTGCGTATCCGGCCAGTGACCGCAAGTTTCTGGGCATGCTGGGCATGCATGGCACAGTGGAGGCGAACAACGCGATGCAGCATTGCGACGTTCTGCTGGCGGTCGGCGCGCGCTTTGACGACCGGGTGATCGGCAACCCGAAGCACTTTGCCCAGAATGAACGCAAGATCATTCATATTGATATCGATCCGTCAAGCATTTCCAAGCGTGTGAAGGTTGACATTCCGATCGTCGGCGACGTCAAGGACGTGCTGACCGACATGATCGCGATGATCAAGGAGGGGTCTGTCAAGCCCGATGTCCCGTCACTGGCGCCCTGGTGGGACACGATTGAGGGCTGGCGCAAAGGAAACTGCCTCAAGTATGACCACGGCAAGAACGATGTGATCAAGCCGCAGTATGTCGTCGAGACGCTGTGGAACATGACAAAGGATGTCGATACCTACATCACGTCTGATGTCGGTCAGCATCAGATGTGGGCGGCCCAGTATTTCCGCTTTGATGAACCGCGGCGTTGGATCAACTCCGGTGGTCTGGGTACGATGGGCGTTGGCATTCCCTATGCCATGGGCATCAAGATGGCACGCCCGGAGAGCGAGGTTTTCTGCATTACGGGCGACGGGTCGGTGCAGATGTGCATTCAGGAACTCTCGACCTGCCTGCAGTACAACACGCCGATCAAGATTGTTTCACTCAACAACCGCTATCTGGGCATGGTCCGGCAGTGGCAGGAAGTCGAATATGAGGGACGTTACAGCCATAGTTACATGGATGCGCTGCCCAATTTTGTGAAGTTGGCCGAAGCCTATGGCCATGTGGGCATGCTGGTTGAGCGTGCACAGGACGTGGAGCCGGCTCTGCGCGAAGCGCGCAAGTTGAAGGACCGCACCGTCTTTATGGACATCCGCACCGATCCGACGGAGAACGTGTTTCCGATGGTGCGCGCTGGCAACGGCATCACTGAGATGCTGCTGGGCTCGGAAGATCTTTAATTTCTAAATCAATTGTCTACCGAGCCCTGCGGTTACCGCTGCGGGGGGAGGGTAGCGAAAGAGGAATCCCATGAAACATATTATTGCTGTATTGCTGGAAAACGAACCTGGTGCGCTGTCGCGGGTCGTCGGTCTGTTCTCCGCCCGTGGCTACAACATTGAGTCCCTGACGGTGGCGCCGACGGAGGATCCGAGTCTGTCGCGCATGACGATTCAGACCGCTGGCTCGGACGAGGTGATCGAACAAATCACCAAGCACCTGAACCGCCTTATTGAAGTCGTCAAGGTGGTCGATTTAACTGAGGGCGCCTACACCGAGCGCGAACTGATGATGGTCAAAGTGCGCGCCGTTGGCAAGGAGCGCGAGGAAATGAAGCGCATGGCTGACATCTTCCGGGGTCGTATCATTGACGTCACCGAAAAAAGCTACACCATCGAGTTGACTGGCGATCAGTCGAAAAACGACGCCTTCCTCGAGGCGATTGAGCGTGGCGCCATCCTGGAAACCGTACGCACCGGCTCCAGCGGCATCGGTCGCGGTGAACGCATCCTGAGAGTTTGATTTTTTTACAACGGAGAAGAGAATGAAAGTTTTTTACGACAAAGACTGTGACCTCAGCCTGATCAAGGGCAAGACAGTTGCAATCATCGGATATGGCAGCCAGGGCCATGCGCATGCCCAGAATCTGAACGACAGCGGTGTCAAGGTTGTGGTCGGTTTGCGCAAGGGTGGCGCGTCGTGGGCCAAGGTGGAAAAAGCCGGTCTCAAGGTTGCCGAAGTTGCGACCGCCGTCAAGGGTGCCGACGTGGTCATGATCCTGTTGCCTGATGAGCAGATCGGCACCGTCTATACCAACGATATCGAGCCCAATATCAAGCAGGGCGCGTCCCTGGTGTTTGCGCACGGTTTCAATGTCCATTACGGCCTGGTCAATTCGCGGGCCGACCTCGACGTCTGGATGGTCGCCCCGAAGGCGCCCGGTCACACGGTGCGCGGCACCTATGTGCAGGGTGGCGGTGTGCCACACCTGGTCGCCGTGCACCAGGACAAGTCGGGCCGCTCGCTCGATCTGGCCCTGAGCTATGCCATGGCCAATGGTGGTGGCAAGGCCGGCATTATCGAAACCAGTTTCCGTGAAGAAACCGAAACCGATCTGTTCGGCGAGCAGGCCGTTCTGTGCGGTGGCACGGTGGAACTGATCAAGGCCGGATTCGAGACCCTGGTTGAGGGCGGTTATGCGCCTGAGATGGCCTATTTCGAGTGCCTGCATGAACTCAAACTGATTGTGGACATGATTTATGAAGGTGGCATCGCCAACATGAATTATTCGATCTCCAACAATGCCGAGTACGGCGAGTACGTGACCGGTCCGAAGATCGTCAACGCTGCCAGCAAGGAGGCAATGCGCCAGTGCCTGAAGGACATCCAGACTGGCGAATACGCCAAGAGTTTCATTCTGGAAAACAAAGCCGGCGCACCGACTTTGTTGAGCCGGCGTCGCCTGATGTCCGAGCATCAGATCGAGATTGTTGGTGAATCGCTGCGTGGCATGATGCCCTGGATCAAGAAGAACAAACTGGTTGACCAGACACGCAACTAAGCGGGTTCGCCGTCATGAAAAAAGGCCACTTCGGTGGCCTTTGTTACTATGCAGTACAGGAGGCTATTTCTATGCATGACGGAAATGAACAGGACATTCCCGAGGGCGAGGGCATGGTGGTGAGAAAGCGCCGCAAGGGCATTTATATTTTGCCCAATTTGTTTACGCTGGCAGCGCTTTTTGGCGGGTTTTATGCCGTCGTCATGGCGATCAACGGCCGCTTTGATCAAGCTGCCGTTGGTGTGTTTTGTGCTATGGTGCTCGACAGTCTTGATGGCCGTGTCGCCCGCATGACCAACACCCAGAGTGCCTTTGGCGAGCAAATGGATTCGCTCTCGGACATGGTTTCGTTCGGTGCCGCTCCCGCGCTCATTGCCTATGTCTGGGCGCTGCAGGGTCTTGGGCGCTGGGGCTGGATTGCGGCCTTTGTCTACTGTGCTTGTGCCGCTTTGCGTTTGGCACGTTTCAATGTCAATACGGGGGTCGTGGACAAGCGCTATTTTCAGGGTTTGCCGTCTCCCGCCGCTGCTGCCTTGATGGCAGGTTTCATATGGGTTGTGACGGATATGGGATTGAAGGGCCCCAGCGTGGCCTGGCCTATGTTTGCACTGGCCCTGTACGCAGGGCTGAGCATGGTGACCAATGTCCCGTTCTACAGCTTCAAGGACGTTCACATGAAGAAGAGTGTGCCCTTTGTCGTCATTGTGGCCATCGCGCTCGGCATCGCCGTCATTAACATTGATCCGCCCATCGTCATGTTCGCCATGTTTGTCGCGTATGGCTTCAGTGGCTACGTGATTTATGTGTGGCGCAAGGCCAAGGGACTTCAAACCAGCGTCATCAGCACGTCAACCGACGAGCCCGATGAACGAGGCTTGCACAAGTAAGCTGGGGTGAAAACTTGTGGTACATTGAAGCCATGAACGAGATTTTGCTAGCGCTACTGCTAACGCCGGACGGGCGGAGACGGTAGCGCACGCGCTCATCGAAACCAAAAGCCCGTGTGCATCCGCAGCGGGCTTTTTGTTTGATGGACCTACCTTTTGCTTGCGGATTTTGATGACTTCAGGAGAAAACGGATGGCTGACAAAGTAATTATTTTTGATACCACCTTGCGCGATGGCGAGCAATCGCCTGGCGCTTCCATGAACAAGGACGAGAAACTGCGCATTGCCCGGCAGCTTGAGCGACTCAAGGTTGATGTCATCGAAGCGGGTTTTGCTGCGAGCTCCAACGGCGACTTCGAGGCGGTGCAGACGATTGCCAGCGCCATCAAGGATTCAACCATCTGTTCTTTGTCACGCGCCAATGACAAGGACATCGCGCGCGCTGCCGAAGCACTCAAGGGTGCCAACAGCGCCCGCATCCATACCTTTATCGCGACCTCGGCGCTGCACATGGAGAAGAAACTGCGCATGACACCCGACGAGGTGTTTGAGCAGGCCAAACTGGCGGTGCGCTTTGCGCGTAACCTGGTTCCCGATGTTGAGTTCAGCCCCGAGGATGGCTACCGCAGCGATCCGGATTTTCTGTGCCGCGTGATCGAAGCCGTGATTGCCGAGGGTGCAACCACCATCAATGTGCCGGACACCGTGGGTTATGCGGTACCCGAACTCTATGGAAATTTCATCAAGAGCCTGCGCGAACGGATCCCAAATTCCGACAAGGCGATCTGGTCGGTGCATTGCCACAACGATCTGGGCATGGCGGTTGCCAATTCGTTGGCGGGCGTGAAGATTGGTGGGGCCCGCCAGATCGAATGCACGATCAATGGCCTGGGCGAGCGCGCCGGTAATTGCAGTCTGGAAGAGGTGGTGATGGCCCTGAAAACCCGGCGCGACTATTTTGGGCTGGATCTGGGTATTGACACCAAACATATTCTGGCCGCGAGTCGCATGGTCAGTCAGACCACCGGTTTTGTGGTGCAGCCGAACAAGGCGGTTGTCGGTGCCAACGCTTTTGCACACGCATCGGGTATCCATCAGGATGGGGTTCTCAAGGCGCGCGACACCTACGAGATCATGCGGGCCGAGGATGTGGGCTGGAGCAATAACAAGATCGTTCTGGGCAAACTCAGCGGTCGCAATGCCTTCAAGCAGCGTTTGCAGGAGCTTGGCGTCCAGATGGAAAGCGAGGCTGATATCAACAGCGCGTTTTCCAAGTTCAAGGAACTGGCGGATCGCAAGAGTGAGATCTTCGACGAGGACATTCTGGCGCTGGCGAGTGACGAAGCGGTCATGCACGATCATGAGCAGTATCGTTTTGTGTCTTTGTCGCAACGCAGCGAAACCGGAGAGCGGCCGCAAGCCAGCATCGTCTTCACGATCGACGAGCGGGAAGTCAAGAGCAGTTCCGATGGCAACGGACCCGTTGATGCGTCGCTCAAAGCGATTGAAGCGCAGGTTAATAGCGGCGCCGAAATGGTGCTGTATTCAGTCAATGCGATCAGCGGTTCCACTGAGAGCCAGGGTGAGGTAACGGTGCGCCTGCAAAACAGCGGGCGCGTTGTCAACGGTGTTGGCTCCGATCCTGACATCATCGTGGCGTCCGCCAAAGCCTATCTAAGCGCTCTGAATAAATTGCAAAGCAAGGCCGATCGGGTAGCCGCACAGGGTTAGTTTCGCCGACAGGCTCTCCACCTGGATGGCGCGGCACGGCAGCGCGCGCACCCGGGTGCATCTTCTGGATTAAGAAAAAACCGCAACTATTTGATATCTTGCGGTTTTTTTGATTAAACTCGCCGGGTCGGGAAACCAATCAGGAGAAAGATGCATGTTCTGCAGTCGTCAGACAAGAGTCGGAAGTATTTTTCGCAAAGCGCTCTTTCTGGGTCTGATGGCATTTGCGCTGACTGCAGTTTCCGCACCGCTTGAGTCGACGCAGGGCAAACGCCATCATGTCAAGACTGCCAAGGCCAGCGTCAAGGCCAAGACCAAAGTCACCAAGAAGAATGCCGCGACCAAGCGCAAGGCGGTTCACCGGGCGGAAGTGATTCCGCTGCAGCCCTCATTTGGACAGATGGCGGGATTGCACGGTCGGCACGATGTGCTGGCGCTGAAATCCAGCGTGGCGCTGGTGATTGACCAGGACACGAGTGAGGTTCTGTTCAGCAAGAACGACAAGGCAATTTTGCCGATCGCTTCACTGACCAAATTGATGACCGGTCTGGTTATCAGCGAAGCCCAACTGTCGATGGATGAGCTAATCACGATTTCACAGGCCGACGTCGACACCGAAAAGGGCAGTACCTCGCGCTTGCGGGTTGGGACCGTGTTGAGTCGTGGTGAGCTGTTGCATGTGGCCTTGATGTCCAGCGAAAACCGTGCTGCGCACGCACTGGGACGTAGTTATCCGGGTGGGCTGGCGGTGTTTGTCGGCCTGATGAACGCCAAGGCGCGATCAATCGGCATGGACGACACACATTACGAAGAGCCCACTGGCCTGTCGAGCAAGAATCAATCGAGCGCCCGGGACCTTGCCAAGCTGGTCAACTTTGCCTACGGCGACGCAACCTTGCGCGAATTGTCCACTTCGCCGGGACATCAGCTGGCGGTTGGAAAGCGCACGCTTCAGTACAACAACACCAACCGGCTGGTGAAGAATCCGTCATGGGATATTGGTCTGCAGAAAACCGGCTATATCTCTGAAGCGGGTCAGTGCTTGGTCATGCAGGCCAAGGTTGCGGGTCGCAAGATCATCATGGTGTTCCTCGATTCAACTGGCAAGTTCAGTCGCCTGGCCGATGCCGAGCGTGTTCGGCGCTGGGTGGAATCCAGGCCAACGGCGACCGTTGAACGTCTGCCCTTGGCCGGTTCCCACCGCAAGCACGTAGCCGCAGCCACGGTTTGACGCTGCATGCCCTTAGCGTGCGGCGTCGGGGCGGTAACCTAAAGTCGTTGAGATCTCACGCGCTGTTGCCTGCAACTTAGGCAACCAGGCATCCTCCAGTCGTTCGGCTGGCGCCGAAATCGACAAGCCCGCTGCCAGCACGCCCTGATCATCGTAGATGCCAGCGGCCATGCATCGCACACCCAATTCCAGTTCTTCGTTGTCGTGCGCATTGCCATATTGGCGGACTTTGGAGAGTTCGCGCTCCAGCGCCGGTAACTGCGTCAGACTGTTCTTGGTGTGCCCGCTCAAGCCGGTGCGGGTTGCGTAGGCGCGAACCCGTTGCGGATCGTCGGCCGCCAAGAACAGTTTGCCGACCGACGTGAGATGCAGCGGGGCACGGCCACCAATGGCGCGTACGACCTGCATGCCGGAGCGCTCGCTGTAGGCGCGCTCCACATAAACGATCTCATCGCCCTGGCGCACGCTCAGGTTGACGGGTTGCTGGATCAACTTGTGCAGTTCGCGCATCGGCAGTAGCGCGGCATCGCGCACATTGAGCCGGCTCTTGACCAGGTTGCCGAGTTCCAACAAGCGCATGCCGAGCCGATAGCTGCCGGGTTGCGGGTGATCGACAAAGCGGCCGGTTGCCAGATCGTTGAGCAGGCGGTGAGTCGTCGACAGATGCAGACCGGATTTTTCACTGATCTCCTTGAGTGAAATTGCCTCCTCCCTCGATGCCAACACGTCCATCAGCGTGAACATGCGCTCGATCACTTGGACGGTTGGAGTGGCGGCAATACTGGTATCCGTTTTTCGCATGGTTGATCCTGAAAGGTGATGCCATCATTTTATCTGGTGAAATGACAAACCGCAGATGGCCCAGATCAAAACGGTTGCATGCCCACCCAGCGTCCCGCCACGAGGTATTCGCTTGGACAAAAGCGGGCCTTGTATTTCATCTTGTGACTCGCTTTGACCCAGTAGCCGAGGTAGACATGCGCGAGTTTGAGAGCCTTTGCTTGCGCAATCTGCCACAGGACGTTATAGGTACCGAAGCTGTTGTTGTTGAGTTCCGCTTCGTAAAAGGTGTAGACGGACGAAATCCCGTCGTCGAGCAGGTCAAGAATCGAGACCATCAGCAATTGGCCGGGCGAGCCATCGTCGCTCGGTGCGCGAAACTCGACCAGGCGGGAATTGACTCGACTCTGCAGCAGGAATTGCTTGTACTGCTCGACACTGTCCTGGTCCATTCCGCCGCCCGCATGGCGTTCATTCTGGTAACGCTGGTACAGGTCGTAGTGTTCCGGCACAAAGCAGAGATCCATCACCCGTGCTTCGAGCGTTGAATGCCGCGTCCACGCACGGCGCTGGCTGCGGTTCGCCTGGAATTGGTTGACGTCAACCCGTATCGGTATGCAGGCGTGGCAGGCATCGCAATGCGGGCGGTAGGTGAACATGCCACTGCGGCGAAAGCCTCGGTCGACCAGTTCAGAGTAGGTGCCGGTGTTGATCAGATGGCTGGGCGTGGCCACTTCCGACCTCGCCTGCTCACCAGGTAGGTAGCTGCAGGCATAGGCTGCGGTGGCATAGTACTGCAGAGTTTGCAGGGGCAGATCGTTCAGATTTGTCACTTTAACGTGGCCGTTTCCGGCAGCAGGGTGTTCCAGTAAGGGGGCTCAAAGCGCCATTGTGGACCGACCAGGATGACCCCGTCGCGTACGTGTTGAAGAAACGCTTCGCGGGAGATTTCACGCGCACCGAGCGATGCCAGATGGTGGGTATTCTGCTGACAGTCAATGTAACTTATGTCATGCGCTCGGCAAAAAGCAACCAGGGCGGCGAGGGCGATTTTCGATGCGTTGCTGGCGTTACTGAACATTGACTCGCCAAAGACGAACTGACCGAGCGCAACGCAATACAGGCCCCCGGTTAATACCCCGTCGATCCAGGTCTCGACACTGTGGGCGAGGCCGGCGCGGTGCAGGGCGCAATAGGCGTCGATCATCTCCGGCACGATCCAGGTTCCGCTTTGTCCGTCGCGACGCCTGCTGGCGCAGGCCTCGATCACTTCTGCAAAGGCCGAGTCGATGCGAATATCACAACTGTTGCTGCGCCGAAACCGGGACAGAGATTTGCGAAAGGACGGATGTACGCGAAAAGCCGAGACATCGAGCACCATTCTCGGGTCCGGGCTCCACCACAGAATCGGCTGACCTTCGCTGAACCACGGAAAGATCCCTTGGCTGTAGGCCAGTTGCAAGGTCTCGACATCGAGCGCGCCACCCGCAGCGAGTAAACCTGGCGCCGCCGTACTTTTGTCCCAAGCCTGACTGGCAGGTGGGAAGGCTTGGCCCGGAGCGAGCCATGTGAGCGATGACCTTGGTGCTGGCATGCACAGACTGTATCCGATGGCCTGGCCTGAAAAGTCAGTCTTTCGAGAGGGAAAGGCAGTGCCAGCCGTTACAATACCGGCATGTCGGGGCGTAGCGCAGCCTGGTAGCGCATCTGGTTTGGGACCAGAGGGTCGAAGGTTCGAATCCTTTCGCCCCGACCATGTCTTTCTTTCTCACGATCTCTGCCCGTAGCTCAGTTGGATAGAGCAACAGCCTTCTAAGCTGTGGGTCGGGGGTTCGATCCCCTCCGGGCAGACCAATTTTCCGTTTCACACGGTCTCACATCCTCTCAAAAAAATCATGTTTCAGAGGGGGAGTTGTGATTTCATTGCATCATGCTGTCTCACGCTGTAACATGGTGTATAAGAAATCTGATGGTACCTATGATGGTCCCTAGCAGGATTTGATTTTTAGATACCATCAAGATAAGGGCTTGGCATGGCATTGACTGACACTTTCATCAAGAATTTGAAATCCGCTGGTGCAAGTGCCGGCGTAAAGCACACGGACAGTCAAGGGTTGTACTTGCTGGTCAAGTCGAGCGGGAAATACTGGCGCATCAATTACCGCTTTGCCGGCAAGCAGAAGACTCTTGCACTTGGTGTTTACCCAACCGTCTCGCTTGCCAAGGCTAGACAGCGGCGTGACAAGGCTCGGGAATTGCTGGCGGACGGCGTTGACCCTAGTACAGCCAAGAAGGGCAAGAAGCAAGCGCAGGTCGCTGCTGCTGCAAACACCTTTGAATTGGTGGCGCAGGAATTCTTGGCGACCAAGTCTGAATCCTGGACTCCGATGTATGGTGCGAAGTGGCTCCGGGGCATGACC
>Ga0194060_10002081_pt1 | contig 14293 bp, 10 predicted proteins | sample SepL225m_MetaG_FD_163427 | JGI IMG/M metagenome (GOLD analysis project Ga0194060, IMG submission 163427) | Anoxic zone freshwater microbial communities from boreal shield lake in IISD Experimental Lakes Area, Ontario, Canada - Sep2016-L222-5m | ecosystem: Environmental > Aquatic > Freshwater >... | reverse complement strand
GACAAAGGGCGAAAAGCGCAACACCCCCTGCGGGGCCGCGAGCTGCCTGGACAGGTTATGCGGAAGCTCCGCAGGGGAATCATCTGGCAGCATCGGCCATGTTGCGTTTCACGATGAGGCCGTTCAACTGCAACCTACCAACTAATAAACATCGCAAGGAGGCCATCATGCGTCATATCATCTCAAATCTGGTTTGTCGTCTTCTGATTGCAACCCTGCTGCTCTGCTGCTTGTTTGCCTTTGTTGCAGCCCCCGCGCATGCCGCAGAAGTTGCGAAAAAGAAGAGAAAAGCTACTGCCGCTGAAACCGATGACCGTGGTCTTTCAGTTGTGGATAAGAACCGCGACAGCCGCAAGCGGGTGGCTCTGGTGATTGGTAACGGCAGCTACAAATTCTCGCCGCTGAAGAACCCGGCCAACGACGCCCGCGTTATGGCCGCCAGTCTCCGCAGGCTTGGCTTTGATGTGGAAGAAAAGGCCAACCTCGGCTTTGCTCAGATGAACAGGGCGGTAGATTCGTTCGGCAAGAAACTGAACAGTGGCGGAGTGGGGCTTTTTTACTATGCAGGGCATGGAATCCAGGTAAACGGCAATAACTATCTGATACCTGTGGACGCTGAAATAGATGACGAAAACGAGGTGCGCTACAAGACAGTGGATGCCGGCCTGGTTCTGGCCAAAATGGAACAGTCCAGAGGCGACGTGAATATTGTTGTTCTTGACGCCTGCCGGGACAATCCGTTTAGTCGCAGTTTTCGGTCAACAAGTCGTGGTTTGGCAAGCATGGATGCGCCGAACGGCACTTTTATAGCTTATGCTACCGCACCCGGCAAAACGGCGGCAGACGGCAGTGGTTCCAACGGGCTGTACACGCAGGAACTGGTCAGAATACTGGAAACACCCGGACTGAAGCTGGAAGACGTTTTCAAGCGCACTTCCAGAGGAGTAAAAGATAGATCAGGCAACAAGCAGACCCCCTGGGTAGCCTCCAACCTGGATGGTGATTTCTGGTTCATCCCCCCATCATCAATGACCGACCTGCAACCGTCCGAGTTACGACCGACCCCAATCGTACCGCCAGCCAGGCGTGCGGTTGAGGAAGCGCCAGCGCCTGCTCCCCGGCCTGCCGCACGATCCGGTGGCTTTGCAGACCCCACCATCGGGATGGAATTTGTGAACGTATCGGGTGGCTGTTTCCAGATGGGGGATAACTTTGGCGATGGCTATGGCGACGAGAAGCCGGTGCACGAGGCGTGTGTCAATGACTTTGCTATTGGCAAATATGAGGTGACTCAAGGGGAGTACAAACGGATCATGGGAAACAATCCGTCAGCCTTCTCCTCCTGTGGTGACAACTGTCCGGTGGAAAAAGTCAGTTGGAACGACGCGCAGGATTTTATCCGCAAGTTGAACAGCCAGAGCGGACGGAGCTATCGCCTGCCGACGGAGGCGGAGTGGGAATATGCGGCGCGGAGCGGCGGCAAGCGGGAGAAGTACAGCGGTGGTGACAATGTCGATGCTGTAGCCTGGTACAGTGGAAACAGCGGGTCGAAGACCCATCCGGTGGGGCAGAAGCAGGCGAATGGCCTTGGCATATTCGACATGAGCGGCAACGTCTGGGAGTGGGTGAGCGACTGGTTTGCCACCTATTCAAATGGTCGTCAACAGGATCCGCAGGGGCCATCATCGGGCTCTATCCGCGTGCATCGCGGCGGCAGTTGGGCCGACGTTGCGGGGGCGGCGCGAGCAGCGTACCGCCGCAACCTTTCGCCCTTCGCTCCTACAACCTGGGCTTCCGGCTTGTGTCCCCAGTCCAGTGAGCCAAGTCACAGCGGAGGCCGGAGCAGGCAACGGAGGGTGTAGCGGAGCGTAACCCGTAGATTGCCTGAACCGTGCCGGAGCGGATATGCAATGTAACAAATCAATTAAGGTAGGTCGTGTTGAGGTACGAAACACGACATTGCAATGCCGGGACATTTTGCAAATGTTGCGTTTCACGATGATGCCGTCCAACGGCAACCTACGATTTTGATGGTTCAATATGAATTATCGGCGGGCACGAACATCCGGTGGCACTTACTTCTTTACGGTTGTTACTCACAACCGGCGGAGATTCCTCTGTGATGCCGATTCTGTTGTTCTTTTGCGTTCAGTAATCAAAAAGGTCATGTCGCAGCACCCATTTGTTATTGATGCAATGGTTGTCTTGCCTGACCATATTCATGCGCTATGGACACTGCCTGATGGTGACGACAATTATTCAATTCGCTGGAGCTTGATTAAAAGCGGTTTTACACGTTCATGTAAAGAAAGTTGCAAAGGTGTTCTGTCTTCGTCTCGCATTGCAAGAAAACAGCAGGCTGTCTGGCAACAGCGGTTCTGGGAACATGAGATAAGAGATGAACATGATTTTGAAAAGCACGTCGAATATATTCACTACAATCCGGTAAAGCATGGCCTCGTAAACTCACCTGTTGAATGGGAATATTCAAGTTTTCATCAATATGTGCGTAATGGCAGGCATCAACCAGATTGGGGTAATGGGCAGGAAATTTTGTTTCCTGAAACTGTTGGCGGCGAGTAAAATCTGTTGCTACAAATCAATAATAGGTAGGTCGTGTTGATGTACGAAACGCGACATTGCAATGCCGGGACATTTTGCAAATGCTGCGTTTCACGATGAGGCCGTTCAACGGCAACCTACAATCAATCAATGCGATGCAGCAAATCAATCAAGGTAGGCCGTGTTGAGGTACGAAACGCGACATTGCGATGCCGGGATATTTTGCAAAAGTTGCGTTTCACGATGAGACCGTTCAACGGCAACCTACAAGCGGTATATCATCCTTCTGTTTTCCTTTCTTTGTTATACTTCAAGCACTCTCAAGACGCGGTTTTGCTTTTTTGTCTGACTGCTGCCCGGACAATCTGCCGTTTGCATTAAAATTGCAACTGTGATACCTTGGCCCCCGTTTTGCGCACAGAAGCAGCTCTCCGGAAGGCATATACCTTGGAATTAAGTTTTGATAAAAAAAATCAGCCTATAGACCAGATTATAGACAGGCTTATTGAAGAGTCGGGTGGCATCCACCATACCGCCATAATCAAAGAGATGCTACTTGCAACGCTTAAAATAGGTCAAGATGTCAACTATCTGGCGGATTTAAAGCTGATAAACCGCACTCTTCGTGAAATGCGCTACACAGCAAATGTTTTCGCACCGTACCGCCACCGTAAAAAAGTTACCATATTCGGCTCTGCTAGGACGGAAGAGGCTGATGAAATGTATAAGAAGTGCGTGCGTTTCAGCCGCAGTCTGGCTGAGAACAATTACATGGTGATAACTGGCGGTGGTCCAGGCATCATGCAGGCCGGTAATGAGGGTGCTGGGAGCGACAACTCATTTGCCGTGAATATAAGGCTCCCTTTTGAGCAGAAACCGAATCCGATAATGTACCGCAATCCTCGCCTGATAACTTACAGGTACTTTTTCAACCGTAAGGTGGCTTTTGTCAAGGAAGCGGACGCAATTGTGGTTTTTCCGGGAGGTTTTGGAACTCTTGACGAAGCCATGGAAGTTTTTACACTCATTCAAACCGGCAAAACTTCCCCGAAACCACTGATTTTAATGGATGACGAGGAAGGTTATTGGGAACGGTTCTTTCTTTTTGTCAAGGAGAGCTTACTGGTACATGGCTATATATCGGAAGAAGATTTTTCTCTCTTTACCATCACAAAGAGTGAAAAGGAAGCGCTCGAAACCATCAACACATTTTACAAAACCTATCACTCACTCCGTTTTATTGAAAATCGTCTGGTCATAAGATTGCAGAAAGCTCTTTCAGCAGTTCAGATAGCTGCTCTTGCGGAAGAGTTTTCCGGGCTTGTCAAAGATGGTGATCATATCCAATCCTGTGAGGCGTTCCCCGAAGAGGTGGACGAACCGGATATTGTTCACCTGCCGCGCATTTCTCTGTTGTTCGACCATCACCACTACGGTATGCTAATAGCTTTCATCAACCGGATTAATTCTTTCTCTGCGGTTTAAACGAATGGAAAATCATGCAGGATCTTAAAAATATATCACAAAATAAATCATCGTCCGGCTCAGGTTTTTTAGGTGTAGCACGTAACCGGCGTCTGAAACCAGCCGACGAAGCGTCTCGCGTCAGGCTGCCCATCCTTGAAGGAAAACGCTTGCATCAGTTGAAATTGGCTCTGCTTTTCTTTGCCATTGTTCTTGCACTGGTACCACTATCGGTTATGGCACTGCGTAAGGCCGAATCGGCTTTTTCGGAAATCCGCTCCTGGGGCGCTTCTATCTCCGCGCCTGCTCCCACACAAGCCGAAGCGGCAAAGCCTCCGGTTTCTACCGGTCGCTTTGAAGCAGCAGGTGATTTACTCGCCAAGACGGAGTTTAAAGGTCCCCGTTTATCAGCCGTTACTCCAGAAGGATCTCAACTTGTCTATACTATTCAAGGGGATTTACAAAAGAGGATCTACGATTATTTTGCCAAGAATAAGGTGCCGTACGGTGTCTTTGTTGCGATAGAGCCGGCCACGGGCCGCGTTCTTGGTCTGACTTCATACTCGTCAGTTGACCCTGCCTGGACGAAACATTCTTTCTACGACCTGTATCCGATGGCTTCATTGTTCAAGATAATTACCGCCTCAGCAGCACTTGAAAGCAATAAGATAACTCCTGATTCAGTGATCGAATTCAGGGGTAGCTCTCATTCCGAAAACCCGCGATACTGGGATATTAGCCCGCGCGGCAAGAACAACCGCATGGATGCAACCATTGCCATGGGAAAGTCGATCAATCCGCTTTATGGGCGGATGGCAAGCGACATCGCCGGAAAATCTTCCGTAATGGCATCAGTTTCCAAGTACGGGTTTAATCAGGAACTATTGCCAGACATCCCAGCGAAACCGAGTAAGGCGGCAGAACCTGTCAGTAATCACGGTCTCAGGCTTATGGGAGCAGGTCTGGATCACGATGTTAAAATTTCTCCGCTTCACGCTGCGGTAATCATGTCGGCAATAGCCAACGGCGGCAAGATGATGATTCCCGGACTGACCAACAGCATTATTGACCGGCAAGGGGTAGAAAAAGAGCACTTTACTCCTCGCGAGCTGCGCCGCCTGGTTACACCCGAGACATCAGCCTCTTTGACACGAATGCTTTCCAGCACCGTTTTAACCGGTACATCGCGGAAAGCTTTTCATGATCGCAAGGGACGTCCGCTCGTAGACGTTTCGATAGCGGCAAAGACCGGATCAATCAATGGAACGGATCCGAAGGGGCACTACACATGGTTTGCTGCGTTTGCACCGATAAAGAATCCGCGTATCGCGCTGGTTGCACTGGTAATTAATCCTGACAAGTGGAAGATTAAGGCCTCTCAGGTCGGCGAACAGGCGTTGGAAGAGTTTTTCAAGCAAGAGTGATGGGGGACATTGCGTTTACCAGGTTATGGCTCATTTGCCGGGTATTTCATCAAGCGTAACTCTCCATCAATCATTTCGCCATATGTAAACTGCCCCATCCAATCTCCGAGAGAGATGATTGTAAAGTTAGTCGCAGGGCCATTCTCATGCAGAGCAAGATGAAAGTGGCCGGCAACCAGGCCGTCACACCCCTTTTTTTGCACGGTATCGGCAAAATCAAGAAGGATCTGGCGGTAGTCCCAGCGGGATGTTTTAGCAGAGTAGCCGGCCTTACTTCGTTTTTGCAGAATTCTCCTGATTTTTTCACCCCATGCTGCGGGAAAGTGCCTGACAGCGGCGGCAACCATGCCGGTACGAAGCAGAAGCCTCAGAAAAAGGTAGCCATGATCTTCCCGGTTGATCTGGTCTCCGTGGCAAATGTAGAGACGTTTTCCCTGTATGGATATAATGGAAGGCTCTGGATGGATTTCGGCGTGAAGCCGCTTTGAAAAAGCATCTCCAAGATGAAAATCGTGGTTCCCTTCAAAATATACCAGCTTGCAACCGCGCTGCACCAGTCGATCCAAGGCATCAAGTACAGGTGCATACTGACTGAATGGTTGGGACGGGAACCCCAGCCAGAAGTCGAAAAGATCGCCGACTATGTAGAGGGTATCTAGCTTACCCTCCAATTCGGAAAGGAATCGGAGCAGCAGGCGAAAATTAAGTGCTTCCGGGGATGTCAGATGGGCATCGGCTATAAATATGGCGCGCATGGCCCGGATTGTGCTTTGATACGGAGTAAAAAGTCAACAAAAAGAGCGAATTACCGACTGATTCAAGGATAAATCAGCACCAGGAGAAAAATAATGGCATCAATTCATAGCGTTGAAATATCGTTGGAAGAGCTGCTTGGCGCCTTTACCAGCGGACAACTTGACAAAGCGTATTATCTTGACAGACTGACCGGAGACATTTTTTTTGTTCCCTCTTCCAGTGACAACAATGAGGTGCGCCAACAACTTGAGAGAAATGGTGAGCGTTTTCTGGAAATTCCCTCTTACGATTATCTTAGCGAGCGACTGATCGTCTCTGAGTTTGTTGCGCAGATATCCGACCCCGAACTAAGGCTTCTCCTGAATAACTCTTTGGCTGGCAGAAAACCTTTCGGTAAAATTGAAGATATTCTTTCGTTCTACCCGCACGAGGAAGGTAGTTTTGCGTTGTTGAAGGACAAATTTCTTTCGGATCGTCTCAAATCCTGGATGGAAGAGAACAACCTGTTCACGGCAGATGCCATACTGCGGAACATGAAGCAGGTCAGGGAGTAATAAATGGAGCATATTCACCACGCTCATACGCCACGAAACGATTACGGCAGATTTATTGCCTCAATACTGCTCTTCTGTCTTTTGGCTTCAGCCGGCTATGCGCTGAAGCACACCATATCATGCTTTCTGCTCTCTCTGATTATTGCCTATCTTCTTGACCCACTTCTTGTCAGCGCCGAAAAGCGCGGCCTGAAAAGACTCTATGCGCTTGGAATCCTCTACATTATTTTGGCAATTCTTACAGTTTTTTTCATGGCGTTTATACTTCCAGCCATTACAATCAACTGGAGTAATTTCATCCGCGACCTGCCTGGCTATGTCCTTAAAGCAAAAAAAGCCGCACTGGAGTGGAAGGGGCGCATACCTGACCGTTACGGTTCAGAAGAAATCCAGTGGTTGATCGACAAGGCATCAGGCAATATCGCCACTGCGGCAGAGAAAGCCGGTTCCTGGGCATATAACTTCGGAACCGGTATATTTTTCAATTTATTCAACATAGTCCTCTCTCCGATCCTGGTTTTCTTTATGCTTTTCTATAAGCAGACCGCTATCGAAACCGTTATTTCATGGCTGCCCGGCAACTGGCGCGCCCAGATTACGCGCATTGCGGATGAGGTTAACAGCAGCATCGGTGGTTATCTGCGTGGTCAGGTCATAGTCTCCAGCATAGTCGCGCTGCTTGTTACCGTAACCCTTTATCTGCTTGGAATCCCTCTGCCGATTTTTTGCGGTGTTTTCGCGGGCGCGGCCTCGGTCTTGCCGTTCATAGGCGTATTCATTGCGACCCTGCCGGCTCTCTTTTGTGCCTGGTTTAAATTTCAGTCAGTCGCTATGATCGGGAAGACCACGGTGGCGTTTTTTCTGATTTACTTTGTCGAGGGGTATGTCATAAAACCGCTGGTATTCAAACAGTCGATGAACCTGAACCCGTTGGTGACAATTATTATGGTCATGGCCCTCGGGGAAACACTAGGTTTCTGGGGTATTTTGCTGGCGCTGCCAATTGCCTCAGCCATAAAAATCACCTGGGGACATTTCGTTCTGGGTGAATTTAATCAGAGGTAAATTATAGTGAGCGAGAAAACAGAATCACCCCGCCCTGAACAGGTCGGCGAACTGTCGTTTGGCGTTCGTGGACTTCACTGTGCTTCCTGTGTCAACATCCTTGAAAAAAAACTGCTCGAACAGTCGGCCATTAAGATGGCAATCGTCAACCTGGCGACAGAAACCGGTTTTGTCCGCTTTGATTCACTTCAGCTTGCAACCTCGGATGTTTTCACTATTGTCCATGCAGCCGGCTATACGCCGGTAGAACTGCACGAAACTGAGACATCACAAGAAGATGACCTACGCTCCCAGCGCAACTGGTTTCTCTTCTCGCTCTGCGCTTCCCTGCCTATAATGCTTACAATGGGGCTGCATTCAAACATTGCTGCGCGGCAGGTGAGTCTTGTACTGGCAACAGTGGTGCAGTTTTCCGCCGGTCTGATTTTTTATCGAGGCGCCTGGAGCGCCCTCAAAAACGGCGCTGCAAACATGGATGTTCTTGTGGCGCTCGGTACTTCCGCCGCATATTTTTACTCGATCGCTGCTTATTTTGGTCTGCTGGGCACTCACCGTGACGCTTTTTTTGAAACTTCGGCAATGCTTATAGCGTTTATCCGTCTTGGAAAATATCTTGAAGCCAGAGCTCGTGGCAAGGCGAGTGAAGCGCTAAAAAAGCTGCTGCACCTGCAGGCCGACAAGGCGCTCCTGGTTACCGCAGAGGGTGAAAAAGAGGTTCCTGCGTCGGTAATAAGGGTGGGTGATGTTGTTCTTGTCAGAGTCGGCGAGATAATTCCGGTCGACGGTAAAGTAGTCGAAGGTGGCGGTGCCGTAAATGAGAGCATGGTGACTGGCGAGTCTTTGCCGGTACTGAAGAAACCGGGCGATAATGTTTCCGGGGGTACAATCAGCACCAATGGTGCCATGCGTATTCGGGCGACACGGATAGGCGAAGAGACTCTGCTTGCACAGATCATTAAAATGGTGCGTGAGGCTCAGAGAGACAAAGCGCCGATACAAAAGTTTGCCGATACGGTTTCGGCCTGGTTCGTGCCTATAGTCATGCTGCTTTCGGCGGCAACCTTCTTTATCTGGTACGATGTCTATTCCAGCGACTTCCTCACCGCTTTCCGCTTTGCAATTTCCGTACTGGTTATTGCATGCCCATGCGCCATGGGATTGGCAACACCGACGGCCATTATGGTCGGAAGCGGGATCGCTCTAGGACGCGGTATTCTGGTAAAAAAAGAATCCGCGCTTGAAACAATCTCACGGCTAAATGTGCTGCTGCTCGATAAAACCGGCACCCTGACCAAGGGAACTCCTGAGATGACCGATCTCGTCCCGGTCGCGCGAGCTGTCGATCCGCTAAAGCTTCTTGAGTGCCTGGCTACAGCCGAAGCATGCTCGACTCATCCGTTGGCTCAGGCGGCACTTGCCGCAGCCAGAGAAGCGGGTGTGAAGCCGGGTCGTGCCGTCAATTTTGAAGAACGGGGAGGTTTTGGCATAACCTGCAGTTATGGCGGTATTCAACTGGCCGTCGGTAACGAGCGCCTGATGAGCGGACTCGGAATCAGCCTGGCTCCTCTGGCAAAAAAAACCTCTGAATTGGCGGCAGCTGGTAAGTCGCTCATATATGTTGCTGCGGGAAATGCTTTGGTTGGTGTCGCGGCTTTTGCCGACAGCCTGCGACCAGAATCGGTCAGAGCGGTTGCCGAACTTGGCCGCATGGGCATAACAACCTGCATGATAACCGGTGATCACGCAGATGTCGCATTTATAGTGGCGAAACAGGCGGGGGTCAATGGCTTTGAGGCAGAAGTGCTGCCTGATCGTAAACTTGATGTGGTCAAAGAGTATCAGAGGCGCGGCATGATCGTCGGTATGGTGGGAGACGGCATTAATGACGCACCGGCTCTTGCTCAGGCGCAGATCGGCATCGCCGTCGGCGCCGGCACCGATGTCGCAAAAGAGACTGGTGACATTGTCCTTATGCGGAGTGATCTGATGGACGCCGTTCGAGCGATCCTAATCGGGCGCGCAACCATGAGCAAGATCAAACAGAACCTGTTCTGGGCTCTTTTTTACAATATTCTCGGCATACCGGTGGCGGCCGGACTTCTGTACCGCTACGGCATCTATCTGAAGCCTGAGTATGCCGGTCTGGCGATGGCTTTCTCCTCGGTATCGGTTGTCCTGAATTCACTGCTGCTTAAACGGATTAAAAAAACGCTGTAATTTCCTCTTCCCGAACCCATTGGAGGTTTAAATGTCTATTATCAGGAGAGCCCTCAACGCTCTCACTGCGTCAGCCTTCTTGCTCACACTCATTTGTTTTCTGCAAGGAATAGCCATAGGCGGCGAAAATAGTGGGGTTGTTTCGGCGCAAGTCGATAGTGTACCTATTGAATACGCAAAAGGATGCTTTGCCGATACCGGTAAGATAATAGTGTCACCGGTAAACTGGAACAGTGATGACTGGCTGAAAGCCGGTCTGGTGGTTGCGGCAACGACTGGAATCTACTTTGCGGACACCGATTTAAAAAAGCTTGCCCAAAAGAACCAGAGCTCGGCGGGAGACTCATTTGCTACAGTCGGCAACAATTTTGGGAACCCGGCCTACACCTTGCCATCACTTGGCCTGTTCTATCTCTACGGACATTTCGCAGATGATCCGAAAGCAAGACGTACATCGCTACTTGCAGTTGAAACTCTTGCGATCAGCGGTCTTTTTGCAGAGTCGGTCAAGCTGGCAACTGAGCGTCCCAGGCCCCAAACAGGGGAATCATCAGGGAAGTGGTACGGTCCCAGGCTGAAAGCCGGTGATATGTCTTTCCCTTCCCTTCACACCGCGACGGCGTTTTCCCTGGCATCTGTCGTTGCCGAGGAATATGGTGCCAACCCGTACGTTCCGCCTATTGCCTACGGCCTGGCCTCACTTACAGCTTTTGCCCGAGTTTACGACAACAAACACTGGGCTTCGGATGTTTTTTTCGGAGGGGTAATCGGCTACTTTGTCGGCAAAGCTGTTGTCAGTTACCACACACAGGGCAACAGTGCCATAATGATCCTGCCAACCGTCACTTGGCAAGGTTTGGGAGTTTCGGCTCAGTATCGCTTTTGACCACTTATTCTGCTCCAGAGGAAATAAAAAACTGCGGCGCCGGATTTATACCGACGCCGCAGTTTTTTTAAGACTGGGAAATGGCTTGATTAATCCATTTTTACCGGTACTTTAGCTTTCAGTGCAAACTTGCCGTCTTTGACTGCCAACAGGCAGAGAGGAGTTTTGATCGGTTCGCGGCCGGGGCGGATAGTGATTGTGCCGGAAACGCCCTTGAAATTTTTCGTGGAAGCCATGGCATCCTTGAATACCTTCGGATCAACGCTGTTAGCGCGTTTGATGGCGTCGGCAATCATCATGACGCCGTCATAACCCTGGGCATCAAACAGACCGGGAACCTGACCGGCAAATTTCTTCGAGAATGATTCAATGAACTTGGCGGTTTCTGGGGAGGCCTGCTCTGGAGCGAAGCCGAGAGCTGACATGGAACCTTCGACTGCGGTACCGCCCAGTTTGATGAACTCAGGAGAGAAGAGGCCGTCGCCGCCGAACATATTGGCTTTAACGCCCTGCTTGCGTGCTTCTTTCATGATCAATGCGCCTTCAGTGTAGTAGCCGGAGAAGAAGATTACATCAGGCTTCTTGGTTTTGATGTTTGTGATCTGGCCGCTGAAGTCCTTGTCGCCGTCTTTGACTTTCTCGTCGGCTACAATTGTGATGCCTTTGCTTTTGGCGGCGTCGCGGAAGGTCTGAGAGAAGCCGACGCTGTAGTCGTTGTTATCGGAAGTGATGATAGCAACTTTTTTGTATTTGAGGTCATTGGCGAAGTAGTCAATGCAGGCCGGAATTGCAACACTGTCGAGCAGCGTATTGCGGAAAATAAAGTCGCCGTTTTCAACAACGCCGGGACCGGTAGCACCGGCAGAGATGAGAAGCACACCGGCTTTCTGAGCGATCGGGGCGGCTACTTTGGTGATGCCGGTAGTCGGGTCGCCAACGATGGCGATGACGTTATCGCGGCTGATCAGCTTCTGGGTTACGGAAGCTCCTTCCTGCTTATCGCCACGGTTGTCAGCTTCGACAATTTCAATCTTTTTGCCCAGAAGGCCGCCGGCGGCATTGATATCTTCTGCGGCCATCTTCATACCTTCGAGGGTCGGTTTGCCGAACATGGCAACGTCACCGGTCAGTGCGCCGAGAAAGCCGATTTTGATGGTGTCAGCGGCAGGTTTGGTAGCAGGTGCCTCAGCCTTCGGTGCTTCCTCTTTCTTCTTGCAGCCGGCAGTTACCGTCAGGGCGAGTGCTGCGGTCAACAACAGTGCGGAAATTTTTTTAAAGCTCATCAGTGTCTCCTTTGTTAGTGGGGTGTGCTGCATAATTAAAATAGACCTCCGGGGCTTCAAGAGCATCGGAGGTCTTGATAAATGATTAGAAAGAAAGTTTGGCGATCAGCTTGACGTCGTAAGGGTTATCAAGAGTTGAGCCAACAGCCGGCTTGAAATAATCGCCCAGTACCACGTAACCTGCACGAGCGCCAAAAGTTACAGCAGGCGTGAATTTGTAGTTGGCTTCACAGTTGACTTCAGTGCCGAGGTATTTGCTCTTATGTTTTGCCAAATCTTTGGTAACCTCGGCAATACCCAGATTAACGCTGCCGGTGAGTTTGGAAGAAAGAGGATAGTCAAAGCCTACAGAACCAAAGATGACCCCTTGATTGCCATTGTTCACATCGTACACAATTGCATTGTCGATCGTGGTGGCATTCTTGTCGCGGCTGAGGATGATCATTTCATTGTCGTAGAAACCGCCACCTTCTGTACCGCCGTTATCTGATGCAGGGATATAGAGTGATTTTCCATTGTTTCCTCCTGAAGCATAGAGAAACTCGGCACGACCTGTGCCGGCACCAAGAGGTATTTTAGCGCCAAGGTTGAATGCATAGCCTTTTGCATTATTTGTGGCATCAAAGTCTCCAAACTGACCAAGGACAAAGCCTGACAAATTCAGAGAGCCTACAGCTGCTTCAGCATTAAGACCAAGCGTATGTATCTTTGCTTCTTTTGTCGGAACGCGGTTGTCGGTAAAGTAGTAGTACGCGGCACCGAGTTTTGTCTCTTTCGAAATGCTGTACTTGCCATCTAATGCGACCATATCCTGTGTGTATCTGCCTATGGTATTTATGTCTGACCAGTTGGGATTTGTTCTGTCAGTAAAACGGAATAGGCCTGCTGAAACGCTGGCATTCGAATACTGATGCGAAAGCAGGAGGCCAGCCATGTCAGCATCAAAAATGACCCCTTTGAAGGAGTCCGAGAAGCCCTGCATACCGATCTTTGTGTTCAGTTCTTTAGATACGTTAAGGTCAACATAGATGTTCTTTGTTTCCATGTTGACGGAGTCTGCACCGAGTGCGCCGCCGCCGCCACGCGCGGTAACGTAGGAGCTGTTGCCGATCCAGTTGTAGTCAAACTCGAACTTAGTAACCAGTTTGACATCTTCGCTTACCTTGGCGGTGTAGCCGAGACGCAAGCGCTGAACGAAGTAGTTCTCAGTACGCGCGTCTTTTGCGAGGGTTCCTGACGCACTGTAGTTCGAGAGATCATAAAAACCTGTGTATGATCCGCTGAACTGGTTTTCCAACGCCATTGCCGGTGTTGCCACAGCTGCTGCGAGCCCCAATGTTACAAGTGCTCCAAGTACTTTACTGCTTTTCATCTTTTACCTCCTTTGTGTGGTATCCTACCTGGTTTAATTCTCCTGCAAAATGCAAGAGTTATAGAATCTGACTTAAGAACAGTTTTGCCCGTTCGTGGGTCGGATTAGAAAAAAAGTGATCCGGTGTACCTTCTTCTACAATTTTGCCGTGATCCATAAAAATAACCCGATCAGCGACTTCTCGGGCAAAACCCATCTCGTGGGTGACGACAATCATTGTCATCCCTTCCAGTGCCAGAGTTTTCATGACGTCTAATACCTCACCTATCATCTCCGGGTCAAGTGCAGAGGTTGGTTCATCAAACAGAATCGCCTTCGGATTCATTGCCAGTGAGCGGGCAATTGCCACTCGCTGCTGTTGCCCGCCGGAGAGTTTGGCCGGGTAGGCGCCCGCTTTTTCGGAGATATTCACCTTGCGCAGCAGTTCCATGGCGATATCTTCCGCATCCCGTTGACTCCGCTTTCGTACAACAGTCTGCGCCAGAGTCAGGTTTTCAAGCACAGTCTTGTGTGGGAAAAGATTGAAGGATTGAAAAACCATCCCGACCTCTTCCCGAATCTTGCAGATATCGGTCTGCGGAAGTCTGATGTCTTTGCCGCCAACAGTTATCCGACCGCGATCGATGGTTTCAAGACAGTTGATCGAGCGGAGGATGGTGCTTTTGCCCGAGCCACTCGGCCCGATAATGACGACCTTTTCACCGTCACTG
>Ga0194060_10002080_pt1 | contig 14300 bp, 14 predicted proteins | sample SepL225m_MetaG_FD_163427 | JGI IMG/M metagenome (GOLD analysis project Ga0194060, IMG submission 163427) | Anoxic zone freshwater microbial communities from boreal shield lake in IISD Experimental Lakes Area, Ontario, Canada - Sep2016-L222-5m | ecosystem: Environmental > Aquatic > Freshwater >... | reverse complement strand
CTGGAGCGTGGGAACTATGAAATTATTATTAACCGCGTGAGTTTAACACAGCAACCGCTGGTAATTCTTTTCCTTCGAGAAATTCAAGAAACGCACCACCGCCTGTAGAAGTGTAAGACACTTGATCGTTAATGCCGTATTTATCGATGGCGGCAAGCGTGTCACCACCGCCAGCAATGGAAAACGCGCTACTTTCGGCAATCGCGGTAGACAATGACTGTGTGCCGTGACTGAATTGTTCGATATCAAATACGCCCACTGGACCATTCCAGACAATAGTACCCGCTGATTTGAGTATTTCAGCGTATTGCTTAGCGGTATCGGGACCTATGTCGAGAATTAAATCATCGGCTTCGACATCAGCAACTTGTTTAACAGTAGCGACAGCGGTTTCAGAAAATTCTTTTGCACACACTACGTCAGTAGGAATGGGAATATCAGAGCCAGCGACTTTTGCAGCAGCGATTAAACGTTGTGCTTCGGGAATTAAATCGGCTTCATACAGTGATTTGCCGACTGGAAAACCAGCTGCGGCAATAAAGGTATTAGCAATACCGCCACCAACTATCAGTTGATCTACTTTTTCAGATAAGAATTTTAACACTGTTAGTTTGGTAGAGACTTTAGAACCACCAACGATTGCCACTAAGGGTTTAGTCGGAGTTTCTAAGGCTTTGCCTAGTGCTTCTAGTTCGCTGGCTAATAAAGGTCCAGCACAAGCGATAGGCGCGAATTTCGCCACGCTGTGGGTTGAGGCTTGCGCTCTGTGCGCCGTACCAAACGCATCCATGACAAATACATCACACAGTGCCGCCATTTTTTGACCTAATTCATCGTTGTTTTTTTCTTCGCCGAGATTAAAACGCACGTTTTCGCACAATACCACTTCACCAGCGGCGATAGCTACTCCATCAATCCAGTCTTTTTCTAAGCGTACAGATTTGCCCAATAATTCAGCTAATCGTTCTGCAACAGGTTTTAAAGACGCTGCTTCGTCATAGTGACCTTCTTCAGGACGACCTAAATGTGACATAACCATCACGGCTGAACCTTTTTCTAAAGCGAGTTGTATGGTTGGCACACTGGCTTGAATACGAATATCGCTGGTGACTTTGCCATTTTTGACAGGCACGTTTAAATCTTGACGTATCAATACGCGCTTACCTGCTAAATCCAGATCAACCATTCTTTTAATCGACATATTTTTTCTCTCTTGTTGTGGAGGTAATGTTAGACCTTTGAGGTTTTTAAAGCCTCAAAGGTCTTTCTTTCTGTGTAGGTATCTAGTTTTGTCGCCATTTAATTGAGCATCCGATGCTAACTTTTTGCTCGGCTGGCCCGTTACCCGTGGCGGAAATTTGTTTCATGGCTTCAAATAAGTCGCGTATTGTATCAGCTGGAGCAGTTTCTTTGCGACTGGCATCTAACCGTCCGCGATATTGAAGTTTCAAATCTGCGTTGTAGCCAAAAAAATCGGGCGTGCAAACTGCGCCATAGGCTTTAGCCACTTCTTGCGTTTCATCAAACAGATAGGGAAACGAATAATCGAATTGCTTGGCGATACGCTGCATATTTTCGTAGGAATCGTCTGGATAGTCGTTAGGGTCGTTGGACATAATGGCGACAGAGTTAATGCCAAAGGCTTTAAGCTCACGGGTGTCTCGAATAATTCGCTCATGTATGGCGCGTACATAAGGGCAATGCTGGCAAATAAACATCACCAGCAAGCCTTTTTCACCTGCACATTGGGCAAGCGTCCACCTTTTTCCATCAACACCGAGTAAATCAAAATCGGGTGCTTGTTTACCAAAATCACACACGGGGGTTTCAAGTAATGCCATAACGACCTCTCAATTAGAAAAATTAACCCCACTTAGATTATTTCATGCCAAAATAGTGCGAGTATTTTGTGTATCTAAGTCAGGAAATTATGAAAATTGCTATTTTATCGCGTAACCCTAAATTATATTCAACAGTTCGTTTAGTTGAAGCTGCAAAAGCACGGGGACATGAAGTACGGGTACTGGATGTATTGCGTTGTTATATGAATATTACCTCGCATAATCCCTCGATTCATTATCGAGGTGAAGATTTAACTGGTTTTGATGCGGTTATACCCCGAATTGGTGCATCCGTCACCTTTTATGGCACAGCGGTGTTGCGTCAATTTGAAATGATGAATGTATTTCCGCTCAATGAATCGGTTGCTATTTCAAGGTCTAGGGACAAATTACGTTCCATTCAGTTATTGGCTAGAAAAGGCATAGGTTTGCCCGTGACGGGGTTTGCCAATAATCCAGATGATATTGCTGATTTGATTGCTCAAGTTGGCGGCGCACCTTTAGTTATTAAGTTATTGCAAGGCACACAAGGCATCGGTGTGGTATTGGCAGAAACTTACAACGCCGCTGAAAGTGTGATTCAAGCCTTTATGGGTTTAAAAGCAAACATCATGGTGCAAGAATTTATTAAAGAAGCCGATGGTAGTGATATTCGCTGTCTTGTGGTGGGTGATAAAGTGGTCGCTGCGATGAAACGCCAAGGACCAAAAGGTGAATTTCGTTCCAATTTACACCGTGGTGGTTCGGCTAGCGAGGTTCGCTTAACCCCCGAAGAACGTGCTACCGCAGTCAGTGCTGCAAAAGTCATGGGATTAAATGTCTGTGGTGTGGACATACTACGCGCCAGTCGAGGACCCGTGGTGATGGAAGTTAATTCTTCACCTGGTTTAAAAGGCATAGAAGACACCAGCGGCAAAGATATTGCCGATTTGATGATTCAGTTTATTGAAAAACGCTTTGAGGCAGTAGAAATCAAAGACAAGTCGCTCACACGAACGCGCACGCGTGGTAAGGGGTAATCCTTACGTCATCGGTTCATTAAATCTGACTACTACATTGCTACAAAGATATGAATATGACTCCTGATATGATTGGCTATTTAGGTTATCTAGCCGCCACGCTTACCACTGCCTCATTTTTACCTCAAGCCATTTTAACAATCAAAACCAAAGATACTCAGTCGCTGTCATTGACGATGTACACGCTATTTACGCTGGGCGTGTTTTGTTGGTTAATTTATGGCATTTATATTGCCAATAAAGCTATTATCTTTTCCAATAGCATTACCTTTATCTTAGCGGCATCGATACTATCCTTTAAAATTTACAACGTACTAACTAACAAAGAATAGTGTGTTTTAAACCCAACTTGAATAATGACGTTCCAATGGAGAAAACGCGTGGCGAATAAATTAACATTAACGCAGTTCATTATTGAGCAGCAACGTGGATTACCCGATGCGTCGGGTACATTTACTATGCTACTGAATAATATTGTAATGGCGTGTAAAGAAATATCCCATCTCGTTAATCGAGGGGATTTAGTCGGCGTACTAGGCAGTGCTGAATCAGAAAATGTGCAAGGTGAAGTACAAAAAAAACTCGACATCATCACCAATGACATCATGGTCAACGCGCTGAATTGGACGGGGCATTTAGCGGGCATGGCATCGGAAGAAATGGACGACATTATTCAGATTCCCCCGCAATATCCGAAAGGCAAGTATCTGGCTTTATTTGACCCGCTGGATGGTTCGTCCAATATTGATGTCAACATGACAGTAGGGACGATTTTTTCTATTTTGCGTTGCCGTGAAGGCGTTAATCCTGCCGAAGAAGATTTTTTACGCAAGGGCATGGAGCAAGTGTGTGCGGGTTTTGTACTTTACGGACCATCTACTATGATGGTACTCACTACAGGGCATGGGGTGAATGGCTTTACGCTGGATCAAGATGTTGGTGAATTCATTTTGACCCATCCTGATATAAAAATCCCAGAAGACACTAGCGAATTCGCCATTAATATGTCCAATCAACGTTTTTGGCAACCGCCCGTACAACGTTATATCGCGGAATGTTTACAAGGCACAGACGGTGTGCGCGAAAAAAACTTTAATATGCGTTGGATTGCCTCATTAGTCGCCGAAGTGTATCGAATACTAACGCGTGGTGGCGTGTTCATGTACCCATTAGACACCCGTGATCCTAGCAAAACAGGCAGATTACGGCTGATGTATGAAGCCAATCCAATGGCATTTATTATTGAGCAAGCGGGCGGGCTTTGTTCAACAGGACGTGAACGCATACTCGATATGAAGCCTACGGGTATTCATCAACGTGTGCCTGTGATTCTAGGTTCAAAAAACGAAGTTGAACGTATTTTGGCATATCATCAACAAGACTGATTTTTTAGACTGTATGGAAGCAATGCAGAGTGAGAGACTGAGACTATCAACGAATTCAAAATAACCTAAACATTGATCATGGAATCAAAAATATATTTTTTGATTCCAAAACAGAATGCTTTTACCATCTTTACGACGTTGGTTAGCTGGTTTGGGTTTAATCATTCATGGTGCTATCAGCAGTAACACACCACCCGCAAATAGTCCCGCTAATACATCATCCAGCATAATCCCTAAACCGCCGTGGACTTGTTCATCGATCCATTTAATTGGCCACGGTTTTAGAATGTCGAAAAAGCGAAACAACACGAAACCAATAATCATGGCTTGCCAAGTGAACGGCACAAACCACATGGTAATCAAATAGCCCGCTACTTCGTCCCAGACAATGCCGCCAAAATCATGTTCATCGAGTTTTTTCGCAGCAACATCACAAAACCATATTCCCACTACGGTGGCGAGTATGGTTAGTACGCTATAAATCAGCAGGCTATGCGCTTGGACAAGCAGATAATACACGGGTATGGCAGCGACGGTGCCGCACGTTCCAGGTGCTTTTTTTGCTAAGCCTGAACCAAAACCGAATGCCAAAAATAACACAGGATCGGTCATGATTTGTTTCGCGCTTAACTTGGCGTTACCGTAATGGGGTTTAAGAAAAATGCTCATAACCTTTGACCTCTAGTGTTTGAATAATACCTGATTTGTTTAATCGTAAGCCGTGTTGTGCCTCAATAATGCCGATTTTTTGGCAATGATTAGGGACTAGCGATGCTTTTTCGGGGGACACGGTAAAGCACAGTTGATAATCATCACCTGCTACTAATGGCATAATCCAATCGCCTGTGTCTTGAATGTAACTTAAAACAGCATCAGATAAAGGCAGCTCTTCCCAGTGCAAACACGCACCTACTTGGCTTTGTTGCAAAATATGCCCTAAATCACTGGCTAAACCATCCGATATATCAATACAGGCATTGGCTACACCGATTAGCATTTGCCCTGTATCACACGCAGGTTCGGGCTGATTAAATTGCTTTAAGGCATTATCGGGTTCAGTGCAATCATAGCCTTGGGTAATTTTTAAGCCTAAGCCAGCGTCGCCAATATTACCTGACAGGTAAATAAAGTCACCCACTTTTGCGGCTGAGCGGGTTAATGCCTGTCCGCGTGGTACTAAACCTAAGGCTTGTACGGTGAGCGTCAATGCACCCGCAGTAGTATCGCCGCCAATTAAATCAACCGAATAGCGTTCAGCTAGTGTTAAAAATCCTTTCGCAAACGCACTTAACCATGCTTCATTGACGCTAGGCAAGGTGATTGCCAGTGTTACTGACAGCGGTTTCGCGCCCATGCTGGCTAAATCGCTTAAGTTAACGGCAAGTAGCTTGTGACCCAGCTGCTCAGGATTGGTGTCTTTAAAAAAATGCACATTTTCTACCATCGTATCGGTGGTGATAGCGAGTTCATAGCCGTTTGGAATAGCTAGCAACGCACAATCATCACCAATTCCCAAGCGAGTCGAGGCATTTTTAACAGCTTGCTGGGTAAAAAATCGCTGTATCAGGGAGAATTCAGAAAGCGGCATAAGCTTATTTTGACTGGGCTTTAGCTTGAATTTCTATGGCGCGTTTTTGTTGGGCAATTTTGTCCAAAATGCCATTGACATAACGATGACTGCCATCGGCACCAAAACATTTAGCCAGATTGATACTCTCATTTAGTATGACTCGGTAGGGCATATCCAAGCGGTGTATCAATTCATAAGTGCCAATTCGTAAAATGGCTCGCTCTACGGGATCGATATTATCGACGGGACGGTCAACAAATTCACTTAATGCTTCATCAATCAGCTCTAAATTTTTGGGTATGCCATAAAAAAGTTCAGTGAAATAACTTTTTTGTGCATCTTTTAAACGTTCTTCTTCTAAAAATTGTCGTTCAATTTCACTTAGGTTTTGTCCTGTCATTTGCCATTGATACAGGGCTTGAACAGCGGCTTTTCGTGCATTGGTACGCGCTTGACTCATTAGGTTTCCAAATGGTTATATAAATCTTTCGATGGTTAATGGTGTGATGCTATCTTTTTTAAGCTTAAGCATTCATGAATACGTTGGCAACAGGAAATTGTTGAATAGATATTCTTAGGTTGTTGTTGATAAGTGTTCAATTGTACCAGTAATACGCGCTTGGCTTGGTGAATAACAATGGCTGATAATAGCGATTCTATCATCAAAAAAGACAGTGCGAATACAAGCCTTAAGATTAAAGTGATGCTTGTGATAAGCCTGATAGAAGCTTTATATCTTAAACAGTATTAGCTTTTTTGCATTGTTAAAGTCAGTGATACACTGCATACAGAGTTCAATAGCTAATTTTCTTAAATAAATTTATTGACTCAATAGGTTTTATAAAATATAATGCACAGCTTATCCAAATATTGGAGGGGTTCCCGAGCGGCCAAAGGGATCAGACTGTAAATCTGCCGGCTCTGCCTTCGGAGGTTCGAATCCTCCCCCCTCCACCATCTTTGAGTTAATCGAGTCTGCGGGTGTAGTTCAATGGTAGAACTCCAGCCTTCCAAGCTGATCACGTGGGTTCGATTCCCATCACCCGCTCCATAGTCTATCGAATTTAGCTCATATAGCTCAGTAGGTAGAGCACTTCCTTGGTAAGGAAGAGGTCACCGGTTCGAATCCGGTTATGAGCTCCATTTCAAAGTGCGATGCGGTTTTGTTCTGAATCAGGTGGGTTTGAAATGGCACACTTAAAGTGTGACTCAGTTCATCTGGTATAATGTTTTAGGTTGTTTTCTAGCTAATAGCGTATCTGGTTAGCTATGAAATTTAATAGCCATCGTTGTGTTGGTAGTTGAATAATAGCTTTGGTTGATGTATCATAATAGGTTCAATTTTTTCTGAATAGGTCAGTAGTTCAATTGGTAGAATGGCGGTCTCCAAAACCGCTGGTTGGGGGTTCGAGACCCTCCTGGCCTGCCATCAGTTAAAATAATAAATACCACTCATCTTCATAATAAATAACACATGAAAATCCAAGCAGAAGCACAGACAGCTGTATTTGATGTTGTCAAGCAAGTCTTTTCCGTTGTCTTTGTAGTTGCTGGTGTAGCTGCATTTTATCGTTTTTCAGAAGCTGTTCCTCTTTTGTATCGGGTTCTTGGTCTATTGGCTGTTGTGTTGGCAGCAATGGGCTTAATGCTTACCACAGAGATTGGGAAAAATGTCTGGCTTTTTGTTTTAGAGTCTAAGCAAGAAGTTAGAAAAGTCGTTTGGCCTACCCGCGAAGAAACAGTGCGTACTACCTTGTTGGTGTTTGCAATGGTCACTATCGTGGGGCTTATTCTTTGGTTTTTAGATATGTTCCTCTTTTGGGGTGTGCGTTTCCTAACAGGACAGGGCGGATAGATATGGCTTTGCGCTGGTATGTTGTACACGCCTATTCCAATTTTGAAAATAAAGTTAAACAAGCTTTGGAAGATAGAATTAAGCGCGAAGGTTTAGAGCAGTTTTTCGGTAAAATCTTGGTGCCTACTGAGGAAGTCGTAGAAATGCGCATGGGGCAGCAAAGAAAAAGCGAAAGGAAGTTTTTTCCAGGTTATGTTTTAGTACAGATGGAACTGACTGATGAAACGTGGCATTTAGTCAAGGATGTGCCTAAAGTACTAGGCTTTATAGGCGGTACATCTGATCGACCCGCCCCCATTTCTGAAAAAGAGGCGATGTCTATACTTGATAGAGTGGAAGAAGGCGTGAATAAACCTCGCCCTAAAACTTTATTTGAGGCTGGCGAAGTTATTAGGGTTGTCGATGGGCCGTTTAAAGATTTCAACGGTGTTGTTGAAGAAGTGAATTATGAAAAAAGTAAGTTGAAAATATCAGTGCTTATTTTTGGTCGTTCTACTTCTGTTGAGTTGGGTTTTAGTCAGGTTGAAAAAAGCTAATTATTGAATTATGTTTGGTAGTTAGTAGTTAATAATCTCTATCTGTATAAGGTAGGGATTTTTTGTGTCTAGGGGAGCATTACAGTGCGTTTGTACCCGATTTGGAGTAGAAAATGGCAAAAAAAATAGCTGCATATATTAAATTGCAAGTACCAGCGGGTGATGCAAAGCCGAGTCCACCTGTAGGTCCTGCATTGGGTCAGCGTGGCGTTAACATCATGGAGTTTTGTAAAGCATTTAATGCTAAGACTCAGGATGTAGAAAAAGGCTTGCCTTTGCCTGTTGTTATTACTGTTTACAGTGATCGTAGTTTTACCTTTATCACCAAAACACCCCCCGCCTCTATCTTGCTGAAAAAAGCAGTAGGTATAAAAAGTGGTAGTAGCACTCCAAATACCAAAAAAGTTGGTACAGTGACGCGTGAGCAATTAGAAGAAATTGCCAAAACTAAAATGGAAGATTTGAACGCTGCAAATCTTGAAGCGGCGGTAAAAACAATTGCAGGCAGTGCGCGTAGCATGGGTCTGAATGTGGAGGGATTATAATGGCTAAGTTATCAAAAAAAGCGAAAATCATTAAAGCAAAGGTTGATAAAACCAAGCAATATTCAATCACTGAAGCTGTTGCCTTATTGAAAGAATTAGGTACAGCTAAATTTGCTGAAGCCATTGATGTCAGCGTTAATTTAGGTGTAGATCCGCGTAAATCTGATCAAAACGTGCGTGGCGCGACTGTGTTGCCAAACGGTACAGGTAAAACAGTGCGTGTTGCTGTATTTACTCAAGGTGCTAATGCAGATGCAGCAAGAGCGGCAGGTGCTGACATCGTCGGTATGGACGATTTAGGCGATTTGGTCAAAAAAGGCGAAATGAATTTTGACGTGGTTATCGCATCTCCTGATGCAATGCGTGTCGTCGGTCAATTAGGTCAAATTTTAGGTCCTAGAGGCTTAATGCCTAACCCTAAAGTGGGTACAGTAACTGCTGATGTCGCTACTGCTGTCAAAAATGCTAAATCTGGTCAAGTACGCTATCGTACTGATAAGTCAGGTATTATTCACTGCACGCTGGGTAAAGTTTCATTTGATGCTGAGGCACTTCAAGGTAACTTGGAAGCGTTGCTGGCTGATTTAAGAAGAATGAAGCCAACAGCTGCTAAAGGCGTTTACATCAAAAAGATTACTCTATCTTCAACGATGGGTCCTGGTTTGTGGTTAGACGCTAGTAGCCTTACTAGCTAAATATTAAAGAACTTTGGGTTGCCGTTATGCGGTAACCGTCAAAGACCGCAGGCGTTGTAAAACTTAATAGCAGCATGGTTGCGAAACTATGTTCCTGCGTAGACGGACTGGAACCGTGTGGGGAAGGAAACCGTAAGGAAGCACTCTATTTGGAGTGCGTTTTATTTATCTGGACACCCCAGAACATTACCGGAGGTAAACAGTGGCACTAAATTTAGATAGCAAAAAAGCTGTCGTAGAAGAAGTTGCTCAATACGCCGCTAAAGCGCATTCTGCTGTTGCGGCAGAATATCGTGGTTTAACAGTAACGGAATTGACCGAGCTGCGTAAAACAGCGAGAGAAACAGGCGTTTATTTGCGGGTGGTAAAAAATACTCTGGCAAAACGTGCAGTAGCTGGTACTGAATTTGAATGTATGCAAGAGGGTCTAGTAGGTCCATTGTTAATTGCATTTTCAATGGAAGATCCAGGTGGTGCGGCGCGTTTGATCAGTGGTTTTGCCAAAACCCACGACAAATTAATCACTAAGATTGTTGCTATTGGTGGGCAATCTTACGGTGCTTCTGAATTAGCTCGTTTGGCAAGTTTGCCAACACGAGATCAAGGCATTGCGCTATTAATGTCAGTCATGAAGGCACCTGTAGCGAAGTTAGTACGCACCTTGGCAGCACTGGGCGACCAGAAGCAAGAACAAGAAGCGGCATAATTTCGTTAAACCTGTTATCCCGTCGTATTGACGGTTTAAAACTATTATTTAGAGAAACTCACAATGGCAATATCAAAAGAAGACATTTTGGAAGCAGTCTCCAATATGACCGTTATGGAAATCGTTGATTTAGTATCAGCGATGGAAGATAAATTTGGCGTAACTGCTGCTGTTTCAACTGCGGCTGCTCCAGCAGCAGCAGCAGCGGTGGTTGAAGAGCAAACAGAATTTGATGTAATTCTGACTGGCTTCGGCGAAAATAAAGTAGCTATTATTAAAATAGTTCGTACTATCACAGGCTTAGGCTTAAAAGAAGCAAAAGACGCTGTTGAAGGTGTACCGACTGTATTAAAAGAAGGTATTCCTAAAGCTGAAGCAGACGCAATTAAAACGCAACTGATAGAAGCAGGCGCGACCGTCGAAGTTAAATAAAATTTTGACTCACACTAAGGCTTTTGCCTTTGTAGAGGGCTGGTGGCTTATGTCATCGGCCTTTTACTGCTTGACATAAATGCTCAATGTTTATATCTCCAGCAGTTACCCTCTGTTGCACACCGCACAGTAGAAACAATTCATGATGAAAAGGTTTGGAAGCGATATGTCCTACTCTTTTACCGAAAAAAAGCGTATACGAAACAACTTTGGGAAAAGCACTGAAGTGCTTGATGTCCCGTATCTTTTAGCAACACAACTAGATTCTTATGCCAGCTTTTTGCAATCAGGTGTTACGCCAGATAAGCGTACTGATACTGGCTTACACGCAGCATTTTCTAGCGTATTTCCGATTGAAAGCCATTCTGGCTATGCAGTATTGGAATATGTCAGGTATAGATTAGGCGAACCTGTTTTTGATGTCAGGGAATGTCAACAGCGCGGCGTAACCTTTGCGGCACCTTTGCGTGTATTGGTGCGTCTTGTTATCTATGATAAAGAAGCCGCAGCTAATGCTAAAGTCGTTAAAGACATACGCGAACAAGAAGTCTATATGGGCGAACTACCCTTAATGACCGATAACGGAACCTTTGTTATCAATGGCACTGAGCGCGTTATCGTCTCACAATTACACCGTTCACCAGGGGTGTTTTTTGACCATGATAAGGGTAAAACCCACTCATCGGGCAAACTTCTGTTTAACGCGCGGGTCATTCCTTATCGTGGTTCTTGGTTAGATTTTGAGTTTGACCACAAAGACTGCGTTTATGTGCGCATAGACCGCCGTAGAAAAATCCCCGCTACCATTTTATTGCGGGCTTTAGGTTACGATAACGAAGAAATGATCAAGATTTTCTTCGAAACCAATAAATTTACCTTAAGTGCAGATAAATGTTTATTCCACATCATTCCAGAAAGAATGCGTGGCGAAATTGCTGCATTTGATATTAAAAATAACGATCATGTTTTGGTCGAAGAAGGACGGCGAATTACCTCCAAGCATATTCGCGAGATGAACAAAGTAGAACTTACCCAAGTGGAAGTTCCCAGAGCTTATCTAATCGGTAAAATTGTTGGGCGTAACCTTATTGATCAAAGTACTGGTGAAATCATTGTCAACGTCAATGATGAATTGACCGATGCCTTGATTGATCGTTGCATCGATAGCGGTATTACTGAACTTAATACTCTGTTTGTAAATGATTTGGACAATGGTCCTTACATTTCTAACGCAATGCGTATTGATAATTCAACCAATGCGTTAGAAGCATTGGTCGAGATTTATCGCATGATGCGCCCAGGCGAACCGCCCACAAAAGAATCTGCGGAAAATCTATTTCAAAATTTATTTTTTACTGATGAACGCTACGATTTATCGACCGTAGGGCGAATGAAATTTAATCGTCGCTTGGGTAGAGAAGAAATTATCGGCACAGGGACTTTGACTAAAGCCGATATTATTGATGTTCTGAAAGAATTAATAAAAATTCGTAATGGTAACGGCACTGTTGATGATATCGATCATTTAGGTAATAGACGGGTGCGCTCAGTCGGTGAAATGATTGAAAACCAGTTCCGTGTTGGCTTAGTTAGAGTTGAAAGAGCCGTTAAAGAACGCTTAACCTTGGCTGATTCTGAAGGCTTAGTGCCGCAAGAAATTATTAATGCCAAACCAGTTTCAGCGGCGGTGAAAGAATTTTTTGGTTCTAGCCAATTGTCACAATTTATGGATCAAAATAATCCATTATCTCAAGTGACACATAAACGCCGTGTGTCCGCTTTAGGACCTGGTGGTTTAGCTAGAGAACGTGCAGGCTTTGAAGTGCGTGACGTACACGCAACCCATTATGGTCGGGTATGTCCAATTGAAACGCCTGAGGGACCAAACATTGGTTTGATTAACTCGCTGTCTGTGTATGCGCGTACCAATAATTATGGTTTCTTAGAAACGCCGTATCGTAAAGTCGTTGATGGCAAAGTAACCGATCAAGTGGATTATTTATCCGCTATTGAAGAAGGTGAATTTGTTATTGCACAGGCGAGTGTACCCGTTAATAAAGACGGTCAATTAGTCGATGGCTTAGTGTCTTGCCGCCATAAAGATGAATTTGCGCTGGCTATGTCCGATACTGTGCAGTATATGGATGTATCATCCAAACAAATCGTCTCGGTTGCTGCCTCGATTATTCCATTCTTAGAGCATGACGACGCGAACCGTGCATTAATGGGTTCTAATATGCAGCGTCAAGCGGTACCCACACTAAGAGCTGAAAAGCCATTAGTCGGTACAGGCATGGAAAGAACAGTCGCAAAAGATTCGGGTGTAACGGTAGTTGCTACGCGTGGTGGTAAAATCGAAGCGGTAGATGCTGCGCGTATCGTGGTTCGTGTCAATGACACAGAAACTGAAACGGGTACATCAGGTGTTGATATTTATAACCTGATTAAATACACGCGTTCTAACCAAAACACCTGTATTAATCAAAAACCATTAGTTAAACCAGGTGACATCGTCCAAGCGGGCGACATTATGGCGGATGGACCTTCAACCGATATGGGTGAACTCGCACTAGGGCAGAATATGCTGGTTGCGTTCATGCCGTGGAATGGCTACAACTTTGAAGATTCTATTTTAGTCTCTGAGCGCGTCGTCAAAGAAGATCGTTTCACCACTATACACATCGAAGAAAAAACCTGCGTTGCGCGTGATACTAAACACAGCCCAGAAGAAATCACCGCTGATATTCCAAATGTCAGTGAAGAAGCGTTGTCCAAATTGGACGAGTCTGGCATTGTTTATGTCGGTGCAGAAGTGAAAGGTGGCGATATTCTAGTTGGTAAAGTCACACCTAAAGGCGAGACTCAACTGACTCCAGAGGAAAAATTGCTACGCGCTATCTTTGGTGAAAAAGCCGCTGATGTGAAAGATACTTCATTGCGCGTGCCTAGTAGTATCGAAGGTACAGTTATTGACGTGCAAGTGTTTACTCGTGACGGTGTTAAAAAAGACAAACGTGCCTTAGACATTGAGCAAGATGCGATTAAGCGTTACCGTAAAGACCTAGACGATCAGCTAAAAATTCTCGAAGGCGATATTTATTCGCGTGTCGCAAATTTGTTGATTGGTAAAGTGGCTTTATCAGGTGCGTCTCAACTTAGAGCTGGAACAGAAATAAGCCAAGAATATTTGCAAAGTATCAAGCATTCAGATTGGCTTAAAATCAAGATGAAAGAGGAAGAGCTTAATCTTCAACTGGAATTGGTTGTTGCCCAAATTGAGCAGCAACGTAAAGATTTTGATGAAAAGTTTGAAGTAAAACGCAAAAAAATCGTCATGGGCGACGATTTAGCCCCAGGTGTGTTGAAAATGGTTAAGGTTTATTTAGCCGTGAAAAGACGCATTCAGCCAGGTGATAAAATGGCAGGTCGTCATGGTAACAAAGGGGTTATCTCCATGATTAGACCGATTGAAGATATGCCTTTTACCGCTGATGGTAATCCTGTTGATATCGTATTAAATCCTCTCGGTGTACCTTCTCGTATGAACGTAGGGCAGGTATTAGAAACCCATTTAGGTTGGGCAGCAAAAGGGCTAGGTATCAAAATTGGCAAAATGCTGGAAGCTAAAGCTAAAATAAACGAAATCAGAGAATATCTGGATAAAATTTATAATAGTAGCGGTCGTAAAGAAGATTTAGAGTCGTTTTCTGATAAAG
>Ga0194060_10002078_pt1 | contig 14304 bp, 17 predicted proteins | sample SepL225m_MetaG_FD_163427 | JGI IMG/M metagenome (GOLD analysis project Ga0194060, IMG submission 163427) | Anoxic zone freshwater microbial communities from boreal shield lake in IISD Experimental Lakes Area, Ontario, Canada - Sep2016-L222-5m | ecosystem: Environmental > Aquatic > Freshwater >... | reverse complement strand
GCTAGATTCTGGTCAGACTAGTCAGAATTGAGCGAGGGCATCATGGACAGTGAATGGCAACTGCAGGAGGCAAAGGGTAACCTGAGCCAGTTGATCAAACGCGCGGTGGGTGGCGACGCCCAAGTGGTCACCGTGCATGGCAAGCCGACTGCAGTGGTGGTTTCGGCGGAAGAATACGCCAGGCTCACCCGCCGTCGGGGCAAGCTCTCCGCCGCGCTGCTGCGCCCCGAACTCGCAGCCGAAGACCTGGATTTTTCCCGCGATCGTGGCACCGGGCGCAACGTCGAGCTATGAGCTGGCTGCTGGACACCTGCGCGCTTTCCGAATACGCAAAGAAAGCCCCGGCGCCGGAAGTGATTGCCTGGCTGGACGAGCAGGATGAGGCGAGTCTCTACATCAGCGTCATCAGCCTGGGGGAGATCGAAAAGGGCATTCTCAAGCTGCGGCGCCGCTCGCCGGCACGCAGCCAGAAACTCACCGCATGGCTGGGCAAAGTGGAACAGCGCTTCGCGGGACGCATCCTGCCGCTCGATGCCGCCGCGCTACACGTCTGGGCGCATATTGCAGCAAGCTCGGAGCAGGCCGGACAACCCCTGCCGGTAATGGACGGTCTGATCATGGCCACCGCCCAATGCCACGGTCTCACCGTAGTCACCCGCAATGCGCAGGATTTCGCGGCCTACCCGCAAGTCTTCAATCCCTGGGCGCCGTAAGTCCGCTACTCCAAACCGATTCCGCAGCGGGAATTCAGCGGCGCGCAGGAATTCTTGCCAGTCTTGATCATCCAGTAAGCTGCCACGCCAGGCAGCACCTGAGTCTCGGCTACATCAATGCTCGTAAATCTAACGCCGCACAGCGTGCACGTCTCCTCTCCCCGCGCGGCTGGGAGAGGGACAGGGTGAGGGGTGCGGCAAGCTACTCCCGCGCCGGCTCCTTGAACACCTCCGCCCGGTGCCAGGCGAGAAACTCCGGATGCGGCAGGCATTCCCTGCCCTGCGGCTGAATCAGCCCGGCACCGTGGTGGGCGAGCAACTTGGCCTTGCTGTCGTCGCCGCCCATCAGGTGGCGGCTGAACACGATCTGGTGATTCACCGGCAGCACGGTGAACGCGCCGAGATCAAAGATTTTGTGGTGGAGTGAGCAAAGCGCGAGGCCGTTTTGCACTACGTCCGGCCCGCGCGCCTGGAACCACTTAATGTGCGCGGCTTCCAGGCCGATCGCATGCCCGCCCATGCGCAGGTCGTGCCCGCAGACGCAGCAGCGATATTCGTAGGCGAGCAGCACCTTCTCCCGGAACGCGGGATCGCGGCGGCGTTGCGCTTGCTCGGGCGCGGCTGTGTTGTCCACATCGAGGCTCAGCCCGACGGCATCGGCCACGTCCTGGCGGATGCTCTCCGGGAAATGGGCGTTCAGGATGCGGCGGGCGATCTCAGCGACGAGCGCGGGATCGTGCGCGAGCGCAAGGCGCACCGGCTCGGAAAATCCACCGGCGACATGACCTTTGCGCAGCTCGGTGATGGTCGGCGTGGCGCCGGCGGGGCGCGAAGTGATAGCGTCCGGCCCGGCAAGCTGCCATACGCCGTCGGTTCGAAGATGCCAAAAGGGATTGTGCCGATTTCTCTCCGAGCCGGAGGGGCCGAACTCCTGCAGCAGCTTCCCGAGTTTGTCCTCGATGCCCGCGAATTCCACCAGCGGCGCTTCGCCGCGCAACAGGCGCCCGAGCGCGAGCAACACCAGCAACGGCTTATGCACCGCACGCCGGTCTCCTTGTTGCCAAACGCGGATGCGGTCGAACGCAGCCAGGATTTCGTCGCGGGTCATGGCCAGTATTTCGCGTTGTGCGGAAAGATCCAGCGTACGCCGCCCCGCGGATCTTCCCTGTCCCCGGCGTAGTGCTGGGTCCGGTGCCGATACAAATGCGGCACTGCTTCCCCGGTGATTTTGCCGTCGTTGATACCGATGGTACGGAAAGGACAGATGCCGGTCATACGGGCATTCTATAGTCTGTGTAGTTCCACCGTAGGCGCAATTGGTCAAACGACTTCTTAGCTTGGCTCATCGCATCGGAGAAGCAAGCACACATGATATCCTTCGAGCGCCAACTGTCAGCTTTCGATTTGCGGTTTCTAAAATTAGAGTATTCGCCAAAGTGCGCTACTGGTGGGTCAACCAAAATCAAACCTACCGACACGAAGTGTTGGGTGGATATCTTTGGTCTCCTAAGCGCAAATCAAACGGGCACGCGAATCCATTTTACGATTTCATGCGCGAGATTGCGCCTGGTGACGTTGTATTTTCATTTTCTGATACATGGATTCGTGCGATCGGAATAGTGGCTTCGCACGCCTACGAATCGCCAAAGCCACTCGAATTTGGTCAGGCTGGCGCTTATTGGGACAACATAGGATGGCGGGTAGATGTTCGATTCGCACAACTGCGATTGCCAGCGAGGCCATCAGAACATATGGCGTTACTGGCCCCGCACTTGCCCAACCAGTATTCGCCCCTAAGGGCCAACGGCCATGGGCTACAAAGTGTTTACTTAACTTCCCTACCTGAAAGTTTCGCAGGCGCACTGGTAGATCTTCTAGGTGCAGAGGCTCGAACAATTGTCTCGCGTCACAGAGTTACCGAAGAAACACCGGTACAACCAGCAATCGGCTTGCTCCAGTGGGAGCAACATGAGATGGATCGTGTGTCGAAGGACGACCAAGTACCAGAAACCACGCGCGAAGCCGTGGTAATGGCGCGCCGTGGGCAAGGCCTTTTCAAACAGCGTGTCATGTCCCTTGAGCGATCATGCCGAATCACGGGTGTGGACCGAGAGGAGCACCTGCGTGCGAGCCATTGCAAACCATGGAGAGATTCTAATAACGAGGAGCGCCTCGACGGTGAAAACGGGCTGCTGCTGACGCCGACAATTGATCACCTGCTCGACCGCGGGTTTATCGGATTTGAGAACGGTGGTGACCTTATTATTTCCCCTGTGGCCCATCCGGAGTCATTGTTCAAGATGGGAATCGACTGGACGAAAAAGAAAAACGTTGGAAAGTTCTCTGATGGTCAACGCCGGTATCTGGAGTATCACCGTGACAATGTGTTGCTCAGATCGAAATTCCTGCACGCAACGTAGGGAATAGATCGGGAAGAGTCGATGAACCAAACTGTGCGCTTCGAGCGCAGCCACGAGATCGTGATCTATGCGCCGGCGGGCGAAATCCTCGATTACGTATCCAACCCTAACAGCTGGCCTGAGTGGATCGCCGCTTCACATCACATCGACAGCCCGCCGCGACCGCTCGAAGTCGGCGAGTGCTTTCGCGAGCGTTGGCACACGCGCACGGGGGAAGTCCTGCTGGAATGGATGGTCACCGAGCGCAAACACCCCCGGCTCTGGGTCGCCGAAACGCGCACAGACTTTATCGGCACGATCATCGTGCACTACGAGGTCGCGCCTGCCGCAGGCGGATGCCGCTACAGGCGCACACTCATCAATCCAGCGCGCCGGAAGGAACCTACCGAAGACATGATTCAGCGCATCGATGAGGAAGCGGCCGCGTCACTGCAGAACATCAAGCGCACAGTGGAAGCGCGCCGGGGCAGCAGTGCACCCGGACTTTAAGGAAACTAACCGTTCGGCGCCGCGTAGCGATAGTGAAGCACGTTGAGGTAGCGCGCCACCGCCTCGATGTCGTCGTCGCTCCAATTCAGTTTGGCAACGGCTTGCCAGCGCCGCACTTCCGCAACCAGGCTTGCCCAGTTCGTCGCGGCTTTCTTTTCGCGCCAGTGCAGCTTTTCGGCGTGGCAGCCACCGCAATTGGTCGAGTAGAGCAGTTCGCCGCGCCCGGACTGTGCGGCTGCGGCGCCGCAACTCAACGCAAGCAGCAGCGGGCTGATTCTCCACAGTCGTTTCATTTTACCTCCTTGATCAGCGGCTGCAGCGGCGGCGCCTTGCCCGGCGGAATGCCTTCGTCGGCCATGCTCAGCAGCATCGCCACCATCAGATACCCGCCGGAAATGACGGTGAGGTCGACCAGTTGCTGCTCGGTAAATACCGCTTTCGCCTGCCTGAACGTCGCGTCGCTGACTGCGTGGGTAGTCCACAGTTCCAGCAGCAGATCGTAGACTGCCGCTTCGTCGGGCTGCATTCCCGCAGGACGCCGTCCTTCCTTCAGGTCGAGCAGGATGGATTCCGCCATCCCCGCTTTTATCGCCATCGGATAGTGGGCGTACCACTCGACCTGCGAGGTCCACAGCCGCGCCTGGATGAGGATGGCGAATTCGTTGAGGCGCGTCGGCACCGAGCTGTTGAAGCGCAGGTAATCGAACATCGCGCGCCAGCGGGCGGCAAGGGTCGGGCTGCGCAGCAGCGGATTGTAGGGGCCGGTCAGCCCGATGCTGGAAATCTTGAGGATCTGCTCCGCAACCGGACGCTGCTGCTCGTTCATCTGCTCCAGCGTCAGCTGCGGAAAGCGTTTCTCCTGCGCCTGCGCGCTTCCGATGCCGCAGATTCCGCATAAAACCGCCGCGGCTGCAACGCAGCCGGCCTTGCTTCTGACTGATGCGCCCATATCGACCCCCTCCTTCGCTGCCATTGAACTGCTTATCCGAACAACGACGCAATTGTGGTCCAAAGTTCCTTCTCTTGCTTCGAACTCTTCGGCTCTTCGGTCAACCAAGTTAATCAATATAGGGACGCGATCGGATCGATCTCCGCCGGATCTGCTCCGGTTCTCCGAGGCCGGCGCCGCGCGGGCCGGGAGGCAAACCGCGCTCGATACCGGCCAGCCGACTGTCGATCAGCCGGGGTTCCGCGGCTAGGCCGCTTGCAGCATGAACTCGATCTTCACCGCATCGTACGCGAACACGATGCCGCCGCCTTCGGCACGATCGAGCACGCCGGCGTTCAGCAGCGCCGTCACGTCGCCGTGCACCGCCTTGACGTCGCGCCCGACGCGCCGCGCCGCCTCGCGCACCGACACCGGGCCGGCACCGCATAGCGCCTTGAGCAACTCCCAGCGCTTGGCGGTCAGAACCTTCCACAGCAGCTCGGGAGCGGCGAAGCTGATGCGCGCCGATTTTTCAGGCTTGCCTGTCTTCCAGGCCCGAGTGAAATCCGCCATCGAATCGGCGGGGGTGCGCACGTCAAGAATTACGGTTTTCATGGTTCCACCTCGAAATGTCACGCTGGAAGTCGGCGAGCAGCTTGGCGTGGGTGTCGGTCGTCTCATCGCAAAGCCTTCCTCACCAGCCCCACGCACTCGTCATAACTTCGCCGGAAATCAAGCACGTCCAGCTCGGCGAAGGCCTCGCGCAACGCCGCGTCTTGCGTATCGATTCTTTTCAGCACCGCGCCCCGGCGGCTCTCCAGAATATGCCCGATCGGCACCAGCGCCTCGGGCTCTTTCTCGATCACCAGCGCCAGATCGAAAATGTCGCGTGCCGTAAACAATGCTCCCCGGTGCCAGACCTTCTTGGCGATTATTTCTGAAGATGTCTCCACCCCTACAACCCGCCCGAACAGGATTTCCACAATTGCGGGCGTTTGCGTCAACGGCGCGCACGCCACGAAATCGATTTCGCCTTCGTCAAAGTACAGTTTCAGGAAGCCTGCCTGCTCCAGATAATTCGATACCAGTGACTCGGACCTCGCGTTGAGCCGCGGCGTCAGATAGCCGAGCCACTGAGGGTCGGGAACAAAGATATCCACGTCCTTGCTGACACGATGGCCGTGCCTGAGCATCAGAACGGTTCCCCCGCCGAAACTCCAGCCTTCGGGAGTCGCGCCCGCTGCAACCGCCGCGTCAATGATCGAAAGCGCATGCAGGAAAAGCACTTCCCAAGTCTTCTGCCGTTGTTCGGGCATCTGCGCGCTCAAGGCGAAATGTTCAACGCCTGCGCAAGCCTCGCGAGGTTGCTCTCGACCTTGCCCGGCCGCGCCCATGTGCCCACCTGCCCGGCCAACCCGTCGAGCAGCGCTCGCGGCGCTTCTTCGAGCAACCTGCGCAAATGCGGGCCGCGGTTGCGCGGCACTTTGCCCGAGAGCAGCGCGTGAACCAGTTCGTCCTCGGTCAGCGCGTGGCGATAGGGCACATTGGCCGAGACGCACGCCATGCGCACGAAATCCGGCCCGCGTCGTTTCGGCGCCGGCACGACCGACAAGTCCAGGCCGAGCCGCTCGAGAACGTTCTGCATCTTCTTCACGCCGAGGTCCGGAAACAGCCCGTTCTCGAGCTGGTTCAAAGTCGTGCGGGACAGCCCTGCGCTTTGCGCCAGCCCGGCCTGAGTCAGTCCGTGCGCCGTGCGCGCCTCGCGGATCAAGCCTCCGATTTCCTGCAGCCGCATTGGATTCGGTCCCATGATGTTAAATATGTTTAACATCATAACCGGCTCCGAGCGTCTTTGCAACAGGTTGAGTGATTGCAGAAACTGCCTGTAGAGCCGCATCCAGAGCGCATCTCCGGCCATCCATCCTCTCTCGGTAACGCCCCTAACCCATCGGGCGAGACGCATCGTCTCGGCGAATCCGCTGGCGACGCGTCCGCGCCTCGACTCGATGATGGTCGGCATTGCGCCGCAACTCACGGCCAATACTTCGCTTTCTGCGGAAGCACCCAGCGCACGCCGCCCCGCGGATCTTCCCGGTCGCCGGAGTAGCGCGGTATCAGGTGCAGATGCACGTGCGGCACCGTCTGCCCGGCGGCTTTGCCGTCGTTGACGCCGAGGTTGTAGCCGTCGGGATGGAACTCTTCGTCCAGGCCGCGCTTGGCGCTGTCGAGCAGAGCCAGCATCGCCTCGCGCTCTTCGCCGCTGACATCGAAAAACGAAGCGACGTGCCGCTTCGGCACGATGAGCGTATGCCCGGGGGAGACGGGGTAGCTGTCCCGGAGGACGACGGCGAGCTCGTTCGCGAGAACGATGCGCCGCGCGCCGAGGGCACAAAAGAGGCAGGAGGCGGTCATGAGGGCATTCTATAGTCTGCGGCGCACAGACGAAATCGCGCTCGCCGAGGCGGCTCTACGTGGCTGCTCGATAGGCTAACGGGGCTACCTTCCCCTCAGGCCCTGCGCGCCTGGCGTGTGACGTACTGCCGCAGCACACCGTCCATGCGCGACTGCCAGCCTTCCCCGGTGGATTTGAAGTACGCCAGGACCTCCGGGCTATAACGCACCGATACGAGTTGCTTCGCGCTCCCGGATTTGGGGCGGCCGCGCAACGCCCGTATTGGGACCATCTCCTTCAGCTGCTTCGGCGTGAGCGGCAGTGCATCCGGATCGGCCTTGGCCGCGGCGGTAATGGCCTTGTCTTGCTGCGGAGTCGGCATCACGACCGCAGACCGATTAGATGCTTTGGACATAGCGTCTTACCTCCCGACGGTTGGCGCGGCGCAGGCTGATGATCCTGCGCACTTCGCCGCGGTTAACAAATGCCACGTAGTAGAGGACCCTTGACCTCGGAGCCAGCGCGATGATGCGCAGCTCTCCATATTCGAAACGGTCGTCGAGCCAAACCAGCGCAGCTTCCCAATCGAGTTCGCGTGCCAAAGCCAGAGAGACACCGTGCTTCGCCAGGTTCGCTGCATCCTTGTCCGGATTGAACTCGAATCGCATGATTTATTGTAGCTACAGTATATATGCATGTCAAACGGCACGGCGGGCGCAGCGCGCAGCTTGGAGAAAACCTGTTCCGCATCCTCCCGCCCCGCCTATTTCTCCGCCGGCGGCTCGCGCACCGCAACGGCTACCAGCAGCGCCAGCGCGAGCAGCACGGCGCCGACGGCGGCGAAGCCGGCCTGGAGCGAAAACGTCGCGAACATCGCCGCCGCCATCGGGCCGACCATGAACGCCACCGCCTGCGCCGCGCTGGCGATGCCGAAGGCGGTCCCGCGCCGCTCGCGGCTGACGTTCAACGCGATCATGGTGTTGGTCGCCGGCATCATCGACGCGTTCAGGAACGAGGCGAGGGTGAACGCGAGGACATAGAGCCAGACCGTACCGGCGAGCGCGAGCAGCAGGTGCCCGAGCGCGGTGAGCACGCAGCTGACGGCCAGCATGCCGCGCAGGCGCCGCCGGCGGAACAAGCGCGTCGACAGCATCCACACGCCCGCGGCGCTGGCGATGCCGCCGAGCGCGAACGCGAGGCCGGTGACTTCGGTGACGCTGTCGCCGGCGATGCCTTTCAGCACGATCGGCGTCGCGCTGTAGCGGAAGGTGCCGAGCGCGAACAGCGAAAAATAGAGCAGCACGGCCAGCATGAATTGCGGCGTCGGCTTGAACGGCGCCTGGGCGACGATGGCGCCATCCGCGTCGCGCTCCTTTTTGCGCACGCTGTCGGCGGGCACGAGGAAAATGACCGCGGTCGCGAGCGCGGCGATCAGCAGCCCGGAGCAGAAAATCGCGCCGCGGTAGCCGAAAGCGAGCGCCATCGCCGCGCCCACCGCCGGCCCGATCGCGCTGCCCAGGTACTGCGCGCCGGAGACGGCGCTCAGCGCGTCGCGAACCTTGGCGTCGGGCACGCTGACGCTGGTGAGGGCCACCGCCGCGGGCACGAAGCCGGAGAGCAGGCCCTGCAGCGCGAGCGCGATCGCGACCTGCCACGGCGCGTTGATCAAGCTCAGCGCCAGCGCGGTCAACGCGGCCGAATACACCGCGCGCACGAACATTTTCTTGCGCCCGAGGCGGTCGGAGAGCAGGCCCCAGAGCGGCCCGCCGATCAGCCTGCCGGCGCCGAGCGCGGTCATTCCCAACGCCACCCAGAACAGGGCCGCGGGTTCGTCCCTGGCGCCGACCTGGAGCAGGAACAACGGCAGGAACGGAAACCACACGTTGACCAGCAGCGAGGTGCCGCCGGTGGCGGCGGCGATGGCGACCACGGCGCGCCGGTGGATGGCGCGCGGCGTTTCAGCAGCGCTCAACCGCCGTCCCCGACCAGCGAATACGGCGCCCAGAACATCGGGTGGGCGTAGCTGTAGTCATTGCCCGCGGACTTCTTCATCAGCGCCAGCGACGACTGTTGCAGGGCGCGCGCCCGCGGCAGGCCGGGATCGGCCGCCTGCAGCCGGAACACTTCGGTGGTCAGCATGCGCGCCGACTCGGTCTCCACCGCCCAGTTGGTCACCAGCAGCGACTTGGCCCCGGCGTAGAAGAAGGCACGGCCCAGGCCCGATACCGACTCGCCCGACTGCTCGCCGGCGGCGGCCGAGTTGCAGGCGGAGAGCACGACCCAGTCGGCTCTCAATTTGAGCCCGAGGATTTCCTCCATGGTCAGCATGCCGTCCCCGCCGTCGCCGGTGATCGCCGGATTCGACAGCGCCAGCGCCGGCTGATACAGCCCGGGCATTTCGCCGTTCATCAGTCCGTGGGTGGCGAACATGACCACACGGTAGGACGAGAGATCGGTTTTATTCACCTGCGCCTCAGTGGCGCGGTTCCCGAGGAAAACGTCGCGCGCCTTGTCCGCCGCCAGCACGGCGGCGACTTCGGCTATCTCCTGCGCGGTGTCCGGCAATTGCGGCAGCAGGCTGAAATCGATTTTCGAAACTGCCGCGGCTTCGGCGCCGGGAACCGCGGGCTTCTCCGCCGCCAGGACCAGGTTGCGCCGCTTCATGCCGCGCGTCGCGGTGGCCGCGGTTGCGGGCGCGGCCGCCGCTGCCGGCGCGGCGGCGAACACCGGATCGCCGAAGCCTATGAACGGACGCTCCGCACGCGCCGCCCTCCCCTGGGTGCGCAGCGCCGGCAGCGCGATCGCAGCCGGCAACTGCGAAATCGCGACCTGCTTGATCAGCCACGGCGCAGCGGCCATTTCGGCATAGGGTACATTCGCCGCCGCCGCGCTCCACGGCTCGGTCAGCAGCACGCCCAAGGGCAGTTGCCCGATGCGGCCGTGCGGTACGACGATCAGCTCCCGCGCGCCCTTCCATCCGGCTTCGACCGGGGCCAGCAGCCGCGCATAGAGTTCATGCGCGACGTCGAACTCGAACTTCGGCAGCTTGCCTTCGGCTTCGGCGTTCGGGTCCAGCGCCTTGCGCAACGCGGCCACCTTCTGGTCCAGCTGCGCGCCGCTCAGGGGCACCACGGCGAAGCGCGGCGCGCCGCTTGCCGGAATCGCCCAGACCAGGGTGCGGTCGCTGCCGGCATAAACGGAGATCAGCGCCTCGCCCGGCTTCAGCAGCTTCTGTACCGCGGCCATGCCCACCGGCTTGGGATCGAGCAGCGCGCCGTACTCGGGAAAGCGGCGTTCGATCTCGGCTTGCGCCCGGGCGTGTTCCGCGCGCAGTTTGGCCACGCTCGCGCGCATGTCCGCGACCACCTTGTCCTGCTCGGCGACGCGCCCGCGCGCGAGCAGGTTGCCGATGGATTCGGCCAGCGCGCTGATCTCGCGCTGCAAGTCCTGTTCGCGCCGCGCCAGGTCGGCCAGCGCCGGGTCGCTGATGCCGGCGCGGGATGCGGAGGCCGCGAGCGCGCGCTGCACCGTGCTGCCGCGCGCGAGGTCGGACAGGCGGAAGGCTTCGTCCGTCGCCCCGGCGGCATCCTGCCCCGGCACGCCGCCGCCGGCGACGTCCGAGAGCAGCGCGATGTAGCCGTCGAGCAGCCAGTTCAACCGCGCGGTGCGCAGCACCCCGGCTTCGGCCGAAGCCCGTTCGCCTTTGGAGATGTCGAGCATTTTCGGAATCGCCGCGCGCAGTTCGCGCATCGCCTCGTCGCGCCGCCCCGCGGCCGCGAGCGCGATGCCGTAGAAAGCGTTCGCCTCCCACAGGTAGAGCGAACCCTCGTCGTACACCTTGCGCCGCGCTTCGACGATCCTGCCCATCATCGTAACCGCGTCCTGGGCCCGGCCCAGCCGCAGCAGTGTATAGGCGTATTCGACCGAATATAGGGACACGCTGCCGCGCTCCGCCTGCGCGCGCCGCAGCGCGGCTTCGCGCTGCTGATGAAACTCGAGCGCCTGCTGCCAGCGGCCGGCAAGCATGTCGAGCGCCGCGAGCTGCAATCGCAGGGCGGCCGCGCGCACCGAACTGTCCGCCGAATTCGCCGCCTCCAGCAACGCCAGCGCCTCCAGGTACAGCCGGCGCGCTTCTTCCGGCCGGCCCTGCTCCACCGCGAGGTGCCCCAGTATCTGTCTGACGCGGACGCCGATCGCGGGACGCTTCTTGATTTCCAGTACCCGGTCGGCAGCCATCCTGAGTCGATCGGCCATGTCGCCTGCCGCAGCCAGCTGCCCGGTGGCGATCTGCACCCCGATCAGGCCGCGGGCGCAGTCGAGAAACAGCGCGCTGCCTTCGCGATCGGGGTTGTCCTTCAGCGCGGCTTCGCCCGAACTCAAGCAGGCTTTCCACGCATCCTCGGCTTGCGGCAGGTGTCCGGCGCGGGTGTGGAACGCGGCCTTGGCCTTGGCGATTTCCGCCTGCCACCAATGGCGCTGCCGCTCCCAGCCGTCGCTCGAACGCAGCCGCGGCAGCAGCCGCTCCAGCCGCTCGAGCGCGCCCGCCGCCTGCTGATTCTGGTGCAGCGCCGAGTACAGCGACACCATGCTGACCAGCACGTGCAGTTCCTGCCCCGCGTTGCGCGCGGTCGGCAGCTGCCGCTCGGCGGTTTCGGCGGCGCGCAGCGCGTTGCCGCGGTCGGAGTAGTTCTGCTTGATCTTTTCGTAAACCCGGTAGGCGGCATGGCTCTCGGCCCCCGCCGCCGCTAGCGCCTCCCCGAGCAGCTCGAGCTCTTTTTCCGTATCGCCCGCGTCCCGCGCCTGCTCGGACTCGGCGACGATCTCCTCCGCCTGCGCCGAGCGATTCCTGCCTTTGTTCTTCGCCTCGGCCGGAGCCAGCGCAAGCGCCACGAATGCTAGAATGGCGCACGCCATAAGCTGCCGGCACAAAACGTAAGCCGTTGCCCGTTTCATCGGATGCCTCCTTGCGCCGCCGATCATAGGTGAAATCCCCGCCGGCTGCATGGCGCGTAAGGCGGCAGTTGAAGTCGGCGACTGGGCCGCGTAGCCCAGGCGAACGTTTTTTGCGCCACCCGTACCCGCAACCGCGAACGGGAGATGGCCTGCTCAATCATTCACATGAACGGATCCCACACATGAACGGCGCCGAAAGCCTGGTCCGCACGCTGCTCGCCAGCGGCGTAGACACCTGTTTTGCCAACCCCGGAACCTCCGAAATGCATTTCGTCGCCGCACTGGATAAGGTCGAGGGCATGCGCTGCATCCTCGGCCTGGCCGAAACCGTGGTGACCGGCGCCGCCGACGGCTACGCCCGCATGGCCGGCAAGCCCGCGGCGACGCTGCTCCACTGCGGTCCGGGCTACGCCAACGGCATCGCCAACGTGCACAATGCGCGCCGCGCGAACACACCGATGGTCAACATCGTCGGCGACCAGGCCAGCTATCACCGGGCGTTCGATGCGCCGCTCACGTCCGACACCGAAGGCCTGGCGCGCGCGAGTTCGCACTGGGTGCGCACCGGCGCGTCGTCGGCCACCGTCGGCGCCGACGCCGCCGCCGCGGTGCAGGCGGCGAACACCGCCCCCGGACAGATCGCGACGCTGATCCTGCCGGCGGACACCGCCTGGAACGAGGGCGGCGCGGTCGCCGCGCCGCTGGCAGTACCCGCGCGCACCACCGTCGCGCCGGAGACCGTGCGCGGCGTCGCGCAGCTGCTACGCGGCAAGGAGCCGGCGGTGCTGATCCTGTACGGGCAGGCGCTGTCCGAGGCCGGCCTCGCCGCCGCCAACCGCGTCGCCCATGTCACCGGCGCGAAACTGCGCACGCCGACGCAGGTGTCGCGCATGGCGCGGGGCCGCGGGCGCGTGCCGGTGGACCGCATCCCCTACGCGGTCGACGCCGCGCTCAAATCGCTGGAAGGCATCCGCCAGGTGATCCTGGTCGGCGCGAAACCGCCCGCGGGCTTTTTCGCCTATCCGGGCAAGCCCAGCCTGATGGCGCCGGCGGACGCCGTCACCCACGTGCTGGCGCGGCCGGAACAGGATGCGATCGAAGCTCTGGACCGGCTGGCCGACGAACTCGGCGCGCCGCCTATCGTCCCGATACCCGAGGGCGAGATCAAGCCGCAGCTCCTTAGCGGCAAGTTCGAGCCCCTGGCGTTCGCCACCACCCTCGCGGCGCTGCTGCCGGAGAACTGCATCGTCGCCGAAGACGGGGTTACTTCGGGCCGAGCCCTGTTCGCGCCGACCTTCAATGCCGCGCCCATGGACTGGATGCAAAACACCGGCGGCGCGATCGGCCACGCGTTTCCCTGCGCCACCGGCGCCGCGATCGCCTGCCCCGGGCGCAAGGTAGTCTGCCTGCAGGCCGACGGCGCGGGCATGTACACGCTGCAGTCGCTGTGGACCCAGGCGCGCGAGAAACTCGACGTCGTCAACGTCGTGTTCGCCAACCAGATCTACAAAATACTCTACGGCGAACTGGTCTCGGTGGGCGCGAAGCCCGGCCGCGCCTCGAACGAATTGTTCGACCTGGCGCGCCCCGAACTCGACTGGCTCAAGCTCGCCGGCGGCATGGGCGTGGAAGCCGCGCGCGTCGATACGCTCGAGGGCTTCGCCGACGTGTTCAAGTCGGCCTGCGACCGCAAGGGGCCGTTTTTGATCGAGTTCAGAATCTAGATACGCTTATCCAAATTCGGTAATCGAAATTCCGTCAGCGTTTGACTTTGCGCGCTCTCGCGCGCCAACCGTATTTTCCGTACGGACAAGAAACGCGTCCGCACGGAAAACGCGGTTATGGGCAACACCAAAATCGGTGTAGGGATTTTATCCAAGATCGCCGATGGCGCACGGATGCGCTTTTCATCCGTGCGCCATCGGCGATCCGCGCGGACGGGCCGTCGTCCGCGCAAGTTCTTTAGAGCGCATTTCAAAACGAGGGGATATATCCCCTCGTGCTCTCCTATATCAGAGGCCATTTCGGTAATTCTGAAACGGCCTCTTAGCTCATTTCGTCCCGAACAGCGCCTTCTCCAGCTTCGGGTGCGCGGCGAAGCGCGCGATGAATTCGCCCTCGTCGCGGCCGCCCTTGGCGCGGATTACGCGCGCGAGGGCGCGCCTGTCGGCGGCGCTCCAGCGCGACGCGCCGGGCAGGGCGAACGCGACCAGCGGGCTCCAGCGCTCCCACGCGAGGCGCTCGCCCGCGGAAAATCCGCGCAGCGATCGCACCCCGGTCAGCTTCATCGTCGCCTTGATGCAATCTGCGAGCACGCGCTCGCGCTCGCCTCCCGCCCGCGCGAAGCCATCGCCGATGCGCAGGCCCAGTCCGGCTGTCGGCGGCAGGCCGGGCGCGCGCTCGCGGTCA
>Ga0194060_10002076_pt1 | contig 14305 bp, 8 predicted proteins | sample SepL225m_MetaG_FD_163427 | JGI IMG/M metagenome (GOLD analysis project Ga0194060, IMG submission 163427) | Anoxic zone freshwater microbial communities from boreal shield lake in IISD Experimental Lakes Area, Ontario, Canada - Sep2016-L222-5m | ecosystem: Environmental > Aquatic > Freshwater >... | reverse complement strand
TGCTGTCCCGCGCTGACGTGGTGGAGATCGTGGGCCGCTACGTGCAGCTCAAGAAGGGCGGCGCCAACTTCATGGGTTTGTGCCCCTTTCATGGGGAAAAGTCACCCTCGTTCTCGGTCAGCCCTAGCAAGCAGTTCTATCACTGCTTTGGCTGCGGCAAAAACGGTAACGCGATCAGTTTCCTGATGGATCACGCCGGCATGACGTTTGTCGAGGCCGTCAACGACCTGGCCCAGCAATATGGTCTTCAAGTGCCGCAGGACGATGCCAGCCCACAGGACCGGGCCCGTGCCGCCGAGCAACGACAAAAACAGACGACACTGAGCGACGTGCTTGAAAGGGCCGGCGAGGCCTATCGAACGCATTTGAAGGAAAGCGCCAAGGCGGTGACCTATCTGCAGGGGCGCGGACTGTCAGGCGAGATCGCCAAGCGCTTTGGCCTTGGATACGCACCAGCCGGCTGGCGCAGTCTGGCCAGTGTTTTCCCGAATTACGAAGACCCTCTGTTGGTCGAAAGCGGGCTGGTGATCCTGAGCGCCGAGGAAGGCGAAGAAGAAAAACGCTACGACCGTTTTCGTGACCGCGTGATGTTCCCGATCCGCAACATCAAGGGTGAATGCATTGGTTTTGGCGGGCGGGTGCTCGGCGACGAAAAGCCCAAATACCTCAATTCACCCGAAACACCAGTCTTCAGCAAAGGGCGTGAGTTGTACGGCCTGTTTGAGGCCAGAAACGCATTGCGCGAGCACGGCTATGCGTTGGTGACCGAGGGCTACATGGATGTCGTGGCGCTGGCCCAGCTCGGCTTCCCCAACGCAGTCGCAACCTTGGGAACAGCCTGTACCGCCGATCATGTACAAAAGCTGTTCCGTTTCACGGATTCGGTGGTGTTCAGCTTTGACGGCGACGCCGCGGGTCGGCGCGCAGCACGCAAGGCCCTGGACGGTGTTCTGGCCTTCGCCAATGATGTGCGCAATGTGAAGTTCCTGTTTCTGCCAACCGAACACGACCCCGACAGCTTTATTCGTGAATACGGCAAAGAGGCCTTTGCGCGCTACGTCAGCGAAGCCGTGCCTTTGAGTCGCTTCATGATTGACGCGGCGCGCGAAGGCTGCGATCTCAATACCGCTGAAGGCCGCGCACACCTGGCAAGCAATGCCAAGCCTTTGTGGATGCCGCTGCCCGATGGCGCCTTCAAACGGCAGTTACTGACGGAAATTTCCGATCTGGTGCAATTGGCGAGTCGAGAGTTAACCGACTTGTGGCTGCCCAAGCCCTCCGAGAACCATCCCGAAAGATCAAAACGGCATCAAACCGGAAACGCTTACCGCAATGACATTCCGGTCTATGGACAGCATTACCCGGAAAGAACCGCATCGCCCGCCCGCTTGAAGGGGCGCCCCTTGCCGACCAGCCGTGCCGATCACGCGACACGTCTTTTGCTGGGCGACATGGCAGCCCTGGAAATCTTGTCGGCTGAAGATCACACCATGCTGTGCGAATTACCAGAGCCTTACGGACCCTTGTTTGTCTGGCTTGAGGTCCAGTTACATGAACACGGGGCACAACCCTGGGTTGCCCTGCGCGAAGGCCTGCGCGGGCATGCGTGCGAGGAAATTGCCGTGCGACTGATGAACGGACACGAAATCAACGATAACGACGAAGCCGACGCCAGTTCCAGTGAGTTGCGTGACCTGCTCAATCGCATGCTGGTTGAACGACTCAAGGCACTGGAAACGGCGGCCATCGATGAAGCCAAAACTGATCCAACGGCACTCCATCGCTACCGTGAACTGCAGGCCCGCAGACGCCAATTGGAATCAGCCCCCACGGCAGACCTTGATCGAGCCAACAACGCCTGAATTTGAAAATTTGAAATCCAGAGCTATAATCACGCCCTATTTTCGGCAAGAGCGACAGCAGCACCTCCGGGCCCAGCCAAACGTTGACAGAGTTCACAACCGGCTACCTAACCGCAAGGACTGCATACCAAATGTTCGCACCCACATTTTGCCAACGGGAAGTTAATTTCTCTGCGCTCCAAACGACGTCCGTTGTTTGAGGCGTTCGTCCGCCCTGTCTGTTTCTGCAAATTTGAGGTCATCACATGCCTGCTCAAAAACTCAAGAAGCCTGTCCCGGCCACAAAAAAACCGGCCGCGAAGCCTGTAGCGAAACCTGCGCCCCGAACTGCTCCTGCGAAAGCTGCCGCGTCAGCAACAGCGAAGAAGCCCGCTGCCAAACCTGAATCGAGAACCAAACCAGTGCCCCTATCCAAGTCGTCAGCCCATGCGCCCAGCGCGGAAGCGAAGAAGATCGTCGCCACCCCTGCACCGACCGAGCCGGTAGCCAAAAAGAAGCCTGGACGCCCGCCAAAAGCCGCCAGTATCGAATCGGGCGCAGTGCCAATTCCGGGCGCTAAGCGCGGACGCAAGCCAAAGCTGACAGGCGTCGCAGCCACGGCCGACAGTGCCGAAATGGCCGACATCGAAGCCGACTGGGTGGGTGAGCCGATCGTCACCGGCGAAAAGGTCAAGCCGCTGCGCATGAAGATCAGCAAGGCCAAAGAGCGCGCGCTGATGAAGGAATTTGGTCTGGACGAAACGGTGCTGTCAGAAGAAGACATCGCCAAGCGCCGACTGCGCCTGAAGGCACTGATCAAGCTGGGCAAGACTCGCGGTTACCTGACCCATGGCGAAATCTCCGACCACCTGCCCGACAAACTTGTCGACGCCGAGACGCTGGAAGTCGTTATTTCCATGCTCAACGACATGGGTGTGGCGGTCTACGAACAGACGCCCGACGCCGAGACGCTCTTGCTCAACAACAACGGTCCGACCGCGGCCACCGAGGAAGAAGCCGAAGAAGAAGCCGAAGCGGCACTGTCGACCGTTGACAGTGAGTTTGGCCGCACCACCGACCCGGTACGCATGTACATGCGCGAGATGGGTACCGTTGAACTGCTGACGCGTGAAGGCGAAATTGAAATCGCCAAACGCATCGAAGGCGGCTTGATGGCCATGATGGAAGCCATTTCAGCGTCCCCGGCCACGATTGCCGAGATCCTGCGCCTGGGCGAAGACATCCGCGAAGGCAAGGTGGTGATCACCACCATCGTCGACGGCTTCTCCAATCCGAACGAAGCCGACGATTACGTTGCCGAAGAAGACTTTGACGAATTCGACGCCGCCGATGATGACGATGGCAAGGGCGGCTCCAAGGCCCTGACCAAGAAACTCGAAGAACTCAAACGCGAAGCCCTCACCCGCTTTGACCGCTTGCGCGAGCTGTTCGAAAAAGTGCACAAGATCTATGACAAGGAAGGCTACGGCACACCCAGCTATGTCAAGACACAGCGAATGCTGAGTGACGAGTTGATGTCGATCCGCTTTACCGCCAAGGCAATTGAAAAATTGTGCGACATGGTACGTGCCCAGGTTGACGATATTCGCAAGAAGGAACGTGAGCTGCGTCGCATCATCGTGGACAAATGCGGCTACCCGCAGGACCACTTCATCGCCAACTTCAGTGGCCGCGACAAGAACGGCAACAAGGTTGCGAGCCAGCTTTTGAATTTGCACTGGATTGAAAAGCAGGCCACCCTGGGCAAGCCCTGGAGCGCCATCATGGGGCGCAACATCCCGCCGGTGCAGGACCTGCAGCAAAAGCTCACCGACCTGCAATCGCGCGTGGTTGTGCCGCTCGATCAGCTCAAGGACATCAACAAGCGCATGAACGAAGGCGAGTCCTCTTCACGCGCAGCGAAGAAGGAAATGATCGAGGCCAACCTGCGTCTGGTGATCTCGATTGCCAAGAAGTACACAAATCGCGGCCTGCAATTCCTGGACTTGATCCAGGAAGGCAACATCGGCCTGATGAAAGCCGTGGACAAATTTGAATACCGTCGCGGCTACAAGTTCTCGACCTATGCGACCTGGTGGATTCGCCAGGCCATCACGCGCTCCATCGCCGACCAGGCGCGCACGATCCGAATCCCGGTGCACATGATCGAAACCATCAACAAGATGAACCGCATCAGCCGTCAGCACCTGCAGGAGTTCGGCTTCGAGCCCGATGCCAGCGTGCTGGCCGAGCGCATGGAGATTCCGGAAGACAAGATTCGCAAGATCATGAAGATCGCCAAGGAACCGATCTCGATGGAGACACCGATCGGCGACGACGATGACTCGCATCTGGGCGACTTCATCGAAGACAACGCAAACACTGCGCCGATGGAAGCCGCCATGCAGGCCGGTCTGCGTGACGTGGTCAAGGACATTCTGGACAGCCTGACGCCACGCGAAGCCAAGGTGCTGCGCATGCGCTTCGGTATCGAGATGACCAGCGACCACACGCTGGAAGAAGTCGGCAAGCAATTTGACGTGACGCGTGAGCGCATTCGCCAGATCGAGGCCAAGGCGCTGCGCAAGCTCAAGCACCCGTCGCGTTCAGACAAGTTGCGCAGTTTCACCGACAACCTCTAAACCGCAACAGCGCCCTCGCGTGGCAACACGGAGCGCGCTTCAGTCGACCAGCGTTGCGTACACCAGATTGCGAAACAGCATGCGGTAGTACTCGCGCTGGTTCGGCGCCTGCAACATGAGGCAGGCAAACAGGTCTTCCGCCGGATCAACGAAGAAGGTGGTGCCTGCCATACCACCCCAGAAGTAACTGCCGACAGATCCTGGCATGCTGGCAACGCCCAGTTCCTTGCGAACCGCAAAACCCAAACCAAAGCCATGCCCTGCGGGTAACAGCGCACGTGATGCACCTGCGTTGACCGGGATGTTACCCAGATGATCAGCCGTCATGAAGTTCACCGTTCTGGGCCCCAGCAGGCGCACACCGTCGAGTTCGCCTTGGTTCAGCATGAACTGCAGGAACCGCGCATAGTCGCTCGCCGTCGAAGCCAGCCCGCCGCCACCAGACTCCATGGCAGGAACTTCCCGCACATCGATCACGCGCATCTGCAAACCGCCTTCCGGATCGCTCGCAAAAGGTTCGGCGATGCGGTGCTGCTGCTGCAACGGTACTGAAAAACCGGTGTCGGTCATGCCCAGTGGTTTGAATAGCTGCGCTTGCAGGTACGCCCCCAGCGTCTGACCACTGGCGACTTCAAGCACACGCCCGAGCACATCGGTAGCGCGACCATATTCCCACGCCGTGCCCGGTTCAAACAGCAAGGGCAGGCCGGCCAGCGCGTGCGAGAACTCGGCATTGCTGCGTCCACGTGCGCCGATTCGGGCCTGTGCATACTGCCGCTGCACGGGCGAATTGCCCATGAACTCATAGGTGAAGCCGGCGGTATGGCGCATCAGGTCCTGCAGCGTTGCGGGCTGTTGCAAATCGCGCAACTGAACCGATCCATCAACCAAGGCACCCACCTTCAGCGCCGCATATTCCGGCAAGTACTTTGCGACAGGGTCGCTCAAAAGCAACTTGCCCTGCTCCATCAACATCATGGTTGCAACCGAGACAATCGGCTTGGTCATGGAGTAGATGCGAAAGATGGCGTCGTCCACCATCGGCGTGCCAAGCGCCGGATCGAGCGCACCAATACTTTCGAACAAGGCCAGTTTTCCGTGGCGCGCAATCAGGGCCACCGCACCGGGCAGGCGCTGGCGCTCCACCTCGGATTTCAACACCGTCATCAGGCGCTGTGTTCGCTGCGGGCACAGGCCCACGCTCTCGGGCGCGGCGACCGGCAATGCCGGTGCTGAAGACTTTGTTCGTAATTGTCCCCGGCTCATATGAACGCCCTCTTTAAGAAAAAATAAAACAGATTGACCACCCAAGACTCAAAGAACACGGCAACTATCGCGCGCAACGCGTTGCCGCTACTGCGCCTCTTGCAAGATTCGCCACATCACTTTGCCAGCACCGCTCTTGGGCAAGGCATCGACAAACTGCACCACGCGAGGGCACTTGTAAACCGCCATATTGTCCCGGCACCAATCAATGATGTCCTGCTCACTCACCGTACCCTGATGCGCCGGTCGCAACACGATCACCGCCTTGACCGACTCGCCACGGTAGCTGTCCTTGGTCGAAATAATGCAGGCTTCTTGCACCGCCGGATGGGCAAACATCAGCGCCTCCACCTCGGCCGGCCAAACCTTGAAGCCGGATGCGTTGATCATGCGCTTGAGCCGGTCGGTCAAAAAGAAGTAACCGTCGGCGTCAACATAGCCCAAGTCGCCGGAGCGGAAGAATCGTTTGCCTTCAAACTCGATGAAAGCAGCCTCGGTCGCATCGGGTCGTTTCCAGTAACCCCGAAAAACTTCGGGGCCGTGAATGATGATTTCGCCCTGAGCGCCGATCGGCATTTCTGCCAGGGTATCCGGGTCAATCACCCTTGCGTCGGTGCTCATGAACGGAATGCCCAGGCACTGCTGCTTGGGCGCATCCGGCGGGTTGCTGTGTGACGGCGCCGCAGTTTCGGTCAACCCATAACCCTCAACGTAGCGCAGGCCGAACTGTTGGTATAGGCGCTGCGCCACCGCCTGCGGCATGGCAGCGCCGCCACCGCCGATGTAAACCAGGCTCTTAAGATCAAATTGCTCAAAGTTCGGACTACCCAGTAAATCAATCACCATGGTCGGGATGTTGGTCCAGTGCGTTACTTTCCGGGAGGAAATCAGGCGCCCCGCCAATTCGCGATCCCAGCGCGGCATCAGTATCAGCGTAGCGCCGGCCCGGATACTCGTGTGCATCAGGCTGACGATGCCCGTAATGTGGAACATAGGCACCACGACCAGCGACACGTTTTCTGCGCAGCCATTGCCCCACAGCCCGCTGGCAATCGCGTTGTGCATGATGCTGGCATGGGTATGCATGCAGCCCTTGGGCTGTCCGGTGGTGCCACTGGTATAGGGCAACAACGCCAGATCGCTCGGCCCCACGCTGAGTGCGGGCGCGCTTGAAGTGACACCCAGCGCCTGCTCCCAGGTATGAACCAAGCCATCCGGCAGGACCGGCGCTGCATGGCGCGTCAGAAGCCAGTCGAACCAGGCTGCCGGCCCCATCTCACCCGCCGCAGTTGCGGGCGCGGGGTCAAATGCATCGGTGAAATGCGTCACCAGCAAATGCCGCAGTCGCTGCGCCGGCGCCAGCGCTGCATTGGCTTTGGCTAATTCGCCTGCCAAGTCTGAGGTGGTGATCGCCACTCGGGCTTCGGAATCCAGGATGTAGTGCTTGAGTTCTTCGGCGCGGTTCATCGGATTGACCGGCACCACCACCGCATTGGCCCGCAGAATCGCGAAATGCGCAATTACCAGTTGCGGGCAGTTCTGCATGTTGAGCAGCACCCGGTCGCCCTTCTGGACACCCAGTTCACTCAAAAAAGCGGCCAGTCGCTCGGCCTTTTGCAGGAGTTCAGCGTAGCGCAATATCTGCCCAAAAAACACCAGGGCAGTCTTGTCCGGGTAACGCCGGGCACTGGTCTCGAGGTTGTCCCACAGCGAAGTCGCCGGTACCGTGAGAGAGTGCGGCAAGCGAACCGGCCAGAACTGATGGTGGGAACGAATTGCGGGATTGATCCGGGTGCCAGAGGATGAAGCAGACGGGTCCATTGTGTCTTCCTGATAATTTTTGAACAAACCAAGCCGGGCGGTGGGCGCAAGGATACGGGGCATCGCAAGCGGCTGGAAGTGCGCCATGTCACGGTCGGGACCAGCGACGATCACCGACCCTGCACCATCAAGCGCCACCCACTATGGCATGAATCCTGCTGTTCTGCGCTGCCAAACCCGGATGCCCTGAATCGGCGCGCAAGCCGTGCGCCGGATTCTCAATCGTAAACCCGGATGCCAGGGTCGGTTCGATGCTGTTAAAGTGCAGCCTCAGGAGGGCCCGTCCCGGAGGTCGGTTCACCCCTATCTGATCCAATTTTTAACTGGAGTAACGCAAATGCACATGAGTAAACTAAAAACCCTCGCCACCATCGTGGCCACTTTGGCTGCCGTGATGGCCGCCCCGGCCCATGCGGGCAAGACGCTGGACGGCATCAAGGCACGTGGTCAATTGGTCTGCGGCGTGAACACGGGTCTGGCCGGATTTGCCGCAGCCGACTCCAACGGCAAATGGTCTGGCCTGGACGTCGATGTCTGCCGCGCATTGGCTGCTACGGTGCTGAGCGACTCTGAAAAAGTCAAGTATGTGCCGCTCAACGCCCAACAGCGTTTCACCGCGCTGCAATCCGGCGAAGTCGACATCCTGCCGCGCAACACCACCTTCACCCTGACCCGCGACGCCTCACTGGGCCTCAATATCACCGTGCCGAACTACTACGACGGCCAGGGCTTCATGGTGCCGCTCAAGAGCAAGATCAAGAGCGCCAAACAACTCAAAGGCCAAACCGTTTGTGTGCAATCGGGCACCACCACGGAGAAGAACCTGACCGACTATTCCAAAGCCAATGGCCTCAACATCAAACCCGTGGTGTTTGAGAAGCTTGAAGCCGCCGAGAACGCCTACTTCACCGGTCGCTGCATTTCCTACACAACGGATGCATCCGGTCTGGCTTCGACCCGCAACAAGGTCGCCAAGGATCCGAAAGAACACGTGATTCTGCCCGACCTGATCTCCAAGGAACCGCTCGGCCCGATGGTGCGGCGCGGCGATGACGAGTGGTTTGCCATCGTCAAGTGGGTCATGTACGGCCTGCTCGAAGCCGAAGAATATGGCATCACCGCAGCCAATGTTGACCAGATGAAGGCCAGCACCGACCCGGTCGTGCAACGCCTGCTGGGCGGCGGCAATGAAGACACCGGCAAACTGCTGGGTCTGGACAAGGAATGGCTGGCGCGCGCCGTCAAAGCCACTGGCAACTATGGCGAGAGTTTCGAGCGCAATGTGGGCCCGAAATCTCCGCTCGGCCTGCCGCGCGGCATCAACAATCTGTGGAACAAGGGTGGCCTGATGTACGCCTACCCGGTCCGCTAAACAAAGTCCCTTCTCTGCTTGACTGAGAAAGCGCTGCCGGTACCCAAGAGCGGGGCGGCAGCTTTTTTTGTTCCGGCTCTGATTCTTCCAGCCATCCATTGCTTTTCATCCGAAACGCCAACGTATGACCCCAAAGCCTCCCCCCAAGAAGAAGAACTGGTCCTGGCGCAGCCAGGCTTTCCGAGGTCTGATCTACCAGTTTGTCGCTATCGGCCTGATTGTTGCCGTCCTCTGGTTCCTCGCGCACAACACGCTCTACAACATGAAGGTCCGCGGCATCCAGAGCGGATTCGACTTCCTCAGCGGCCCGGCCGGCTTTGACATCGGCGAAGGCCTCTATACCTTTGATTCGGCGCAGCCCTACTGGCAGGCATTCCTGGCGGGCTTGAGCAATACTTTGCGCGTCGCCGTCATGGGCATCATTCTGACCACCATCCTGGGCACGCTTTTGGGCGTGGGACGGTTCTCGCGCAACGCCTTGGTGCGCGGACTTTGCTATGTCTATGTGGAATGTTTCCGCAACATACCCGTGCTGCTGCAGTTGCTCATGTGGTACTTGCTGTTCACTGAAGTTCTCCCTGCAGCCGCCGACGCGTGGGTAGTAGGACCCTTCTTCCTGAGCAAGGGCGGACTGAGTTTTCCCATTCCGGTATGGGCCACGGGCCAACTGTGGGCCGCGATCGGTCTGGTGGCAGGTGCCATTCTGGCTGTGTTGTACCGCAAATGGGCATTCCGGCAATTTGAAGCCACGGGCCAACTCAGGAGCATGTTCTGGGTTCCGGTGGCGATCACGCTGGCCGTGAGTTTGCTGGGTTGGGTGGCCGGGGGTGCTCCGACCGCATTTGACTACCCCCACAAAGGCGAATTTGCAATTGAAAGTGGCGGCTCGCTGACACCCGAGTTTCTGTCGGTCCTGGTGGGTTTGACCGTATTTACTGCAGCCTTTGTGGCTGAAGTGGTGCGCTCTGGCATTCAGTCGGTGGCACGCGGCCAAAGCGAGGCTGCGGCCGCACTGGGCTTGGACCCGGGCCAAACCATGCGCCTGGTGCGACTGCCCCAGGCGCTGCGCGTGATCATTCCACCCATGACGAACCAGTATCTGAACCTCACGAAAAATTCGTCGCTGGCAGTGGCCATCGGCTATCCGGACGTGGTCTCCATTGCCAACACGGCATTGAACCAGTCCGGGCGCGCCGTCGAGTGCATCGCCATCGTGATGCTGGTGTACCTCACGACATCACTCTCCACCGCAGTGCTGATGAACTGGTACAACAATCGTGCCGCCATCATGGAACGTTGAAAGTACTCACCATGACCGCACAAACTTTTCAATCGATCGAAGCGCGCAATCTGCCGCTCAAGACCGAAGGCGTCATCGGGTGGATTCGCATCAATCTTTTTGGCGACCTGATCACATCCATCATGACAATCGTCATCGGTGGCGCATTGCTCTACGTGATTCCGCAATTCCTCGGCTGGGCGCTGGTGCGGGCATCCTGGATTCCCAACTTCGACGCCTGCCGTGTTGATGGCGTGGGCGCTTGCTGGGGCGTGGTGTCGGCCAAGTACCGACTCATCCTGTTCGGTCGCTATCCGTTCGAAGAACAGTGGCGCCCCTTGATTGCCACCAGCCTGATGGTGGGGCTGCTGGTGATGAGTTGCACCCGCGCCTTTTGGCGCTCCTGGATGGTCATCGTTTGGGCCGTGGTGCTCTCGCTATTCTTTGCCCTCATGTATGGCAACGTCGCGGGCTTGAGCAAGGTCGAAACCGACCGTTGGGGTGGCTTGCCACTGACCATTTTGCTGTCCACCTTGTCGATGGTGTCGGCCTTCCCGATCGCACTCGTTGTGGCGCTAGGCCGGCGCTCCAACCTGCCTGCGATCCGGACCTTTTGCACCATCTATGTGGAACTGATCCGTGGCGTGCCGCTGATCTCGGTGCTGTTCATGGCCTCCTTCATGTTCCCGCTGTTCATGCCGCAGGGTTTCAGCATCGACGTGCTGATCCGCGTGCTGGTCGGCATTACGCTGTTTGCCGCCGCCTACATGGCAGAGATCATCCGTGGCGGCTTGCAGGCCATTCCCAAGGGGCAGATCGAGGCTGCAGCCACGCTGGGCCTGTCGTACTGGCAGACACAACGCAAGGTCGTCCTGCCGCAGGCGCTTGCGATGGTGGTGCCGAGCATCATGAACAGTTTCATCGCGACCTTCATGGACACCTCGCTCGTGACCATCGTGAGCCTGTATGAACTCACGGGCGCCATGTCCATGGCCTTGAACTCCGACTCGAACTGGCGCCCGTTCAAGATTGAAGGTTACTTCTTCATTGCCATCATCTATTTCATCTTTTGTTTTTCCATGTCGCGCTACAGCATCTGGGTTGAAAAACAGGTCAACCGGGGTGCACAACGCTAATTCATCATGACAGAACCCATCATCAAATTCGACAAGCTCAACAAGTGGTACGGCAACAATTTTCATGTGTTGCGCGACATTGAGCTGAGTGTTACGCCGGGCGAACGCATCGTGATTTGCGGCCCTTCGGGCTCCGGCAAATCTACCCTGATCCGCTGCATCAACCGCCTGGAAGAACATCAGGAAGGTCATCTCTACGTGGACGGTGCCGAAGTCACCGACGATGTGAAAGTCATCGATGACATCCGCAAGAAGGTCGGCATGGTGTTTCAGCAGTTCAACCTGTTTCCGCATTTAACGGTGCTGGAGAACCTGACGCTGTCACCCATGTGGGTCGGCAAGATGCCCAAAAAGGAAGCTGTAGAAAGGGCCATGGTTCAGCTCAAGCGCGTGCGCATCGCCGAGCAGGCCAACAAATACCCGCTGCAATTATCCGGTGGCCAGCAGCAGCGCGTTGCCATCGCGCGCGCCCTGTGCCTGACACCCAAGATCATGCTGTTCGATGAGCCGACATCGGCACTCGACCCGGAGATGATCAAGGAAGTGCTTGACGTCATGATCGAGATGGCCAGCGGCGGCATGACCATGCTGTGCGTCACGCACGAAATGGGTTTTGCCAAAGCGGTGGCAGACCGCGTGATCTTCATGGATGAAGGGCAGATCGTCGAGCAGAACAACCCGAACGATTTCTTCAGCAACCCGCAGAACGAACGCAGCAAGGATTTCCTCTCCAAGATCCTGGGGCATTGAGCCAGCGCATGAACCGTCCGCAACATCCTGGCGGCGCGATCACCGATGTCCTGGGTCTGGAGGTCGGGCACTTTACCGATACACGCCGCCCGACCGGCTGCACCGTCATCATCGCGCGTAACGGTGCCGTAGCCGGCGTCGATGTACGCGGCGCAGCCCCGGGCACGCGCGAAACCGATTTGTTGCACCCCGCCAATCTGGTTGACCGCGTGCACGCCGTGCTGCTCTCTGGCGGCAGCGCCTGGGGACTCGATGCCGCCGCTGGCGTGATGCGATGGCTGGAAGAAAACAACATCGGCCTGCCGGTTGGTTTCGGGCTGGTACCCATCGTCCCGGCCGCCGTCCTGTTTGACCTGCCGGTGGGTGACTTCAGGATCCGGCCTGACGCCAGCGCCGGGTATCAAGCCTGTCAGGCGGCGAGTCGCGCTGCACCGACGCAAGGCAATATCGGCGCCGGTGCGGGTGCCCTCGTTGGAAAAATGTTTGGCCTGGCACGTGCCATGCGCGGCGGTATCGGCACGGCTTCGATCACGGTTGACGGCATCACGGTCGGCGCCATCATTGCCTGCAACGCCATGGGCGATATCGTGGACCCTGCCACCGGTGCTGTCATCGCCGGTGCCCGCACGGCGGACGGAAAGTCATTGCTGGACAGCCGCGCTGCGTTACTGGCCGGCGAAGGGCCGAAACCGGTTCTGGCCGGCACCAATACCACCATCGGCCTGATCGCCACCGACGCTATCCTGACCAAAGCACAGGCACACCGCCTGGCAGTGGTGGCGCACGACGGACTGGCGCGCAGCATCAACCCGGTTCATACGATGTCCGACGGCGACACGCTGTTTGCGCTGGGCACCGGCCAATCCGGCAAAACGGCGGGCATGATGCTGCTAAGCACACTGGCAGCCGAAGTGACAGCCCGCGCCGTAGTGCAGGCAGCCCTGGCCGCCAAGGGCCAGAGTTGCGGTGACATGCACTGGCCCGCTGCTGCGGACCTGGCGCCCTCGCCTACTTGAGCGCCTTGAAGCGCATGCGATGTGGCTTGGCGCCTTCTTCGCCCAGGCGCTTGCGCTTGTCGGCTTCGTATTCCTGGTAGTTGCCATCGAAGAACGTCCACTGACTGTCGCCTTCGCAGGCCAGGATGTGGGTCGCGATGCGGTCCAGAAACCAGCGGTCATGGCTGATCACCATCAGTGAGCCGGCAAACTCCAGCAGCGCTTCTTCCAGCGCACGCAGCGTTTCCACGTCCAGATCGTTGGACGGCTCATCGAGCATCAAGACGTTGCCACCAGCAATCAGGGTCTTGGCCAGATGCAGACGTCCGCGCTCGCCACCCGACAGGGTGCCGACGCGTTTCTGCTGATCCGCACCATTGAAATTAAAACGGCCGCAGTAAGCGCGGCTGGCCATCTGGAACTTGCCGACGTTGAGGATATCCAGACCGCCCGACACATCTTCCCAGACCGTTTTCTCGTTGGCCAGGTCATCACGGTTCTGATCGACAAACGCCATCTTGACGGTCGAGCCAATCTTGACTTCGCCGCTATCGGGTTTTTCCTTGCCCGCAATCATGCGAAACAGTGTTGACTTGCCCGCGCCATTGGGTCCGATGATGCCGACGATGGCACCGGCTGGCACCTTGAAGCTCAGGTTGTCGATCAACATGCGATCGCCAAAGGACTTGCTGACATTAACGAATTCGATGACCTCGTTGCCGAGCCGGTCGGCCACCGGGATGAAAATCTCGTTGGTCTCGTTGCGCTTCTGGTATTCAAAATCAGACAGTTCTTCAAAGCGCGCCAGACGCGCCTTGCTCTTGGCCTGACGTGCCTTGGGGTTCTGGCGCGACCATTCCAGTTCCTTCTTCAGTGCTTTGGCGCGCGACTCCTCGCCCTTTTGCTCCTGCACCAGGCGCTCCTGCTTTTGCTCGAGCCAGGAACTGTAGTTGCCTTTGTAGGGCATGCCAGCGCCACGGTCGAGTTCCAGAATCCACTCGGCTGCGTTGTCCAGAAAATAACGGTCATGGGTGATGGCGACCACGGTGCCCGGGTAACGTTGCAGGAACTGCTCGAGCCAGTCAACCGATTCGGCGTCCAGGTGATTGGTCGGCTCATCGAGCAGCAGCATGTCGGGTTTCGACAGCAGCAAACGGCACAAAGCCACGCGGCGTTTCTCGCCACCTGAGAGCACGCCAACCC
>Ga0194060_10002074_pt1 | contig 14308 bp, 15 predicted proteins | sample SepL225m_MetaG_FD_163427 | JGI IMG/M metagenome (GOLD analysis project Ga0194060, IMG submission 163427) | Anoxic zone freshwater microbial communities from boreal shield lake in IISD Experimental Lakes Area, Ontario, Canada - Sep2016-L222-5m | ecosystem: Environmental > Aquatic > Freshwater >... | reverse complement strand
CGTTGATTCTGTATCATCATTCCGTCGTCTGCCCGGTAAAAAATGGCATTGTCTCACTTGCCGTATGATTTATCCCTTTGCGCAACAACACATTAAACATGGTTATCGCCAGTATCCTGATATCAAGCCAAATCGACCAATTATCCACATACCAAACATCAAGCCTGAATTTCTCTTCCCAACTAATGGCATTGCGACCGTTCACCTGCGCCCAGCCGGTCATGCCTGGCTTGACGTTATGACGGCGATGTTGCTCCGGGGTATAGAGGGGAAGATACTCCATCAGGAGTGGACGGGGGCCCACAAGGCTCATCTCACCTTTCAACACATTGAGAAGCTCGGGAAACTCATCAAGGCTGGTTGAACGGAGAAAGCGGCCAAAGGGGGTAAGCCGAGCACTGTCCGGCAAAAGAGTACCGTCAGTATCCCGCGCATTGGTCATCGTTCGGAACTTCAACATGCGAAAAGGCTTTCCGTTCTGACGAGGACGCAATTGAGCGAAAATGATCGGACTGCCATGAAATATTCTGACCAGGAGAGCAAGAACCAGTAACAGAGGCGAAATCAAAAGAAAACCGGGAATGGTGAGAACCAGATCGAAAAGACGTTTCAGCATGATTATAGAACCAGATCAGCTTCGTAAAACATCCGCATGCGTCAGACATCTAAAGTTTAAAAATTCTCCAACACCCGAAAACTTATGTTACAAATCGATATTACTGTTTTGGATAGTAGCCACCGGTTTTTGGTGAACCAATGAATTCTATCTGGCCAGCTTCTCGCAGATGTTTGAGCCAGCGTTCGAGGTTCTTTGGAGAGGTATGCATCGCTTCAGCTAAAGCCGGAACTCGCATTCCCTGGTGTTGTGTGATAACTGCAACAAGTGCATTTACTCCCTCATTTACTTTGCCTCTCTCACTACAGGGCAGAACGAGAGCGTTTTGAATGCTGATAGTGCTCCAAAAAGCAATCGACTGATCGACCATACCACTTTTATGCTTTGGCAAAGAGATCCGATAAACATTCAACCGACCATGTTTTCGATCACCTCCTCAAAAAACGAAGCGACTGGGACATTGGCTCGCAATCTGCGAACAGGATTCAATCCCAAGCTTAACCCCCAAACGATAAGCAACCACCCTGGCTATTATTCATAAACCAAAAGACAAAAACTACTTGCACTTTTTGCCGCAAAGCAACCATTTAACCTATTATCACAGTAAAATACCTTGAGTATGGTAGATCAATATCAGCCACAACAATTGTTTTCACCAGGTCGGATGGGGTCGTTTTTTTGTCTATTAATTTCAGGAATTGAGGCGCTTTGCATTTTTCGTTGTTATAATTGGGTTTCCTGATTTTGCCTCAATTTCTTTGCGAGTGTTCCCCGCAATTGTGCCGCCTTGTTTGGCAATTTCACGATTCTCTTCAAAACCTTCCGGCTTCTTTTGACGCGATATTTCCGTGGTAGTAGCTTCTGCCAGCATGTTAAGCACCAACTCCAGGTTGGTCATGTGGTCGCGCAGGTTTTCCTTTTTCAGCGATTTAAACTGTTTGTAGTCTCGAGTACTAAGACCTGACCACGCTTTGGTAGTTTCGTCGGTAAGAATTGCAAACTCTCCTCCCTTTTGGATACCCCGGTCTTCCCATTCATCGGTAAGCTCTTTGCGAACTTCTATGCTCTTGAGGCGCTGGTTAATCCAATCACGAGAATATCCTTTTTTGAGATACGTCTCCATCCCCCGTTCTAATGCAAGCTCAGGGTCTTCGGTTTCTTCCATGCGCTCGTAACCAACACGCGCAAGCCACTGCTTGAAAGGCTCCGCCCTCGGCGACGGTATCGATTGAACAAGACGCAACAGTTGTTCTGTATCAACAACATCGGTCATACGCAGTTTACCATCTGCCGCAACCATCTTCAAACCGTGACAATTTGTCACGGTTTCATTACCCTCAGCTTTCAAGCGTTGTTTGAGTTTGCGCCAGTAAGAGGCAGAGTCATTACTATCCGTAAGTACAGCTACAACATCAACAATACTGAAATACCAGGTTTGGCTACCATCATCCCATTGGGAGCGAACATGTTTATTTTCAAAAAGTTTGATACTGGTCATTGTTTCACTTGCTGAATGGAAAGTTTTGTTTTATTCCTCAATGCGCTCTTTTGGAAAACTTGCCGCACCATTGGTGAGACACAGCTTCTCTCATACTCACGACCTCTTTACTGAAAAAGTTATAAGTCCGATATAAGTGTTTTCACGTCTCTATCCTGTATCAATGGCGACCTCGAATCTGAGGGCTTTTTCATCATATTTCAGGTCCACTGTTTGTCCGGCATGACCCACTGAAACTCAACTTCTTCCCTGCCAGAACCCTGAGCGGCGAAGTTATGCGTTGAGTGGCTTATCTTTTACTGCAAAAAGCACTCTTCGCCGGGGCTCATGAATTATTCAGGCTAAATGTTGTGCAAGCCGGACGATCAAACCTTCGCCGTAGTGAATACCCTGCTCGCGCATACCTTGAGCGGCCGCAAAAAACGATGGAATGAGGCCGCTTGTTTTAGCCTTTGCCAGAACGCCTAATGTCCCAGTTACCTGTTGTCCCATATATTCTGCCACATTCCGTCCGAGACGCTCATCAATAATAACTATACTGCCGGGGTGTTTGGAAGCAAGCAAGAGAGTCTGCTTCTCGCCGCGATCCAGATCAAACAGTACGGGCATATTGGAACTTGATTCATCAGCCACCGGTATCACCCAACTCAAACTCTGCAAGTGCGGAACGAGAATCCTGCCGCCTTCTGCGCATTCTTCGATAACCGATTGGGCAACATACACGCAACCAAACAATTGCGGCAGTAATTGCAGTTGGTCAATGCTGGCAAGCGCTATAAACGGGGTTGTGTTAGAAAATACCCTCACAGTAAGCCCGTTTCTCTGCGAAAATCTTCCTGCGTGTTTTCCAAAAGGGTTGCGCCCTCCTGCATGGCTTTGATCAGAAAATGTGCACGCGGCACACCCAACCAACTCGCAGCCATGCCCGATGAAAGCCGCCCCTCTCTAAATAAGGCCATGGCGGACTGTTCTTTTAGCAGCGTAGCAAATTGCTGCGCATCCATGTGCAAGCCAAGCAATATTTCTTGGGGACAAGTTATGGGAATGGCTCTCTGCATGATTGTATTCATTAGGTTATATGCGTTCTCAGAGATATCCGTTACCAAATCATTTATCGAAGAATCTCCCTGCTCTTCCAACAAAACAACTTCCACCCGCTGCATCACTTCGCAGGGGAAGCCTTTATGTTCAGCGTTATCTGGATTAACTCTAACAACATGACTTCGAAATGCGTTCATCCCTCACGGCGTTTTCTTCTTTATCGTATGCGTAAACTTCAAAACTGCGAAGTTCAGGCACCTTCTCCTGAAGATGATCCGGACGATCAATAAGCTCATTCCCCTGCTGCAATGCTTTTTTGAAGTTCAGTAAAGATCAATAGACAATTGTTTCTGACAGAACTGGATTACCTCAATTATTTTACTGAACGGCTGTATCCCTACTGGCAGCTTTTTCATCGTCAACCTCACATTAAAACATTAGCCCATCACAGGCAACGGCAGGATACCACCCCACCACAACTCCACACTTTTTTACTACGCAACGAAATATAAAATTTTTTGAGCGGGAAAACAGAGTGAATACACTTTCGCCCTGATACTTAGCCAGGGCACAAACGCAAAAAACCGCAACAGTGCGGCTTTGACCTTGGAGCTGAAGCCACAGTGGCGACAGGATTTTATACTATTCAGCGCAAAAAAACTTTTCGTACGCCGGAACCCGGCCATAAACAGCTAACCCTTTAGAGATTCTTGCATAACCCTATGGAGAACTTGGCAGGTTTTGTCGATATGCTCTTGCTCAAGTGTAGGATGGACAAGAAACATGAGAGAGGTTTCACAAAGCTCTTTGGCTATCGGCAACCTTGCGGCAGGACACCATCCGGTGTTGTCGAAGGCTTTTTCGAGATAGATCTCCGGGCAGACTCCGCTGTAGCAGGGCACTCCCCTGCCAGTGATAGCGTCCATGATTCTGTCACGGTTCCAACCCTCTTTCAATGTAGAGGGTTCAACAAAAACATAACATTTATAGGCCGCATGTTCAGCCCATGATGGTAGAACCGGAACCCGTAATCCCGGGATTGAACGCGCAGCACTCCAGATTGCTTCGGCGTTCGCCCGGCGCCTGGCCGTCCACTCCGCCATCCGCTTCAACTGAATACGCCCTATCACACCCTGCATCTCCGTCATCCGACAGTTGGTACCAAACGAATCATGAAGCCAGCGAAAGCCCGGCTGATGCTCGCGCTCATAAACCGCCTCCCAGCTCTTGCCGTGATCTTTGTACGACCACATACGCGACCACAAGGCAGCGTCATTGGTGGTCACCATGCCTCCCTCTCCGCCCGTCGTCATAATCTTGTCCTGGCAAAAACTCCAGGCACCAATATGGCCAATCGTACCCACCGACCTGCCTTTATAGCGTGCACCATGAGCCTGCGCACAATCCTCAATCACCTTCAAACCATGCCGCGCCGCCAGCTCCATAATCGGATCCATATCGCACGGATAGCCAACCAGATGAACCACAATAACCCCCTTCGTTTTTGAGGTCACCTTGGCGGCAATGCTCTCCGCCGTCAGGGTCATGGAATCAGCATCCACATCAGCCATAACCGGAACCGCACCCCGCATCACCACCGCACTTGCCGTTGCAAGAAAAGTATAACTCGGAACAATCACCTCATCACCCGGCCCAATCTCAAGAGCCTCGAGCGCCAACTCCAGCGCCACAGTTCCGTTTGCCAGCGCTATCGCATGGCGGCTCCCCGACCAAGCGGCAAATTCCTTTTCAAACTCCCGACACTCCTGACCCGTCCAGTAATTGACTTGGTTCGACAAAAGCACACGAGAAACTGCATCAGCCTCTTCTTGCGTATATGAAGGCCAAGGGGGGAACGGGGTATTCAGCATAAAAAACGACCTATTAATTTACTGTGATTTCCCGTAAGAATAATTTAGGCATGTCGTAACCATCCCAAACGTAATCGAAATCCAATGCTTTTCCAACCGGAACCACTCGATCAATACCCACAATATTTTGAGTCACAAGAAAGTTACTCCATTGTTCAGGAGTTATGCCCACATAACTGACTGTCTGTATCTGGCGTGAAAGTAGAGGCAACATATCGTCAAGCTCAGCAATGGCAGCTTCAAAAAACAACCCGGCACCACAATGAAGTTCAGAATGTAATGCGGGTTTATCCAACCAAACCCGAACAAGATCGTTTGTGGGTGTTTCAGAAACTAATATTTTTGCATGCAACGCAAGGGTATCAACAGCAACCCTCTTGTTTACGTAATCAGTCTGATCAAAACCTGTTGCAGCAGTTGCTAAACGATTTTCAAATAAACGCCAGAATCTTGTACGCGCATTATTGATATTTTTTTCATCACCACCCAACCACAGTATAAGACGAGGGCTCGAACAGGCCATTTGGGCAAACCAGAACGTGTCATTATAAAAACCATCAACCCATGATTTTGCCTGATCCTCTCCGGCGTTGAGAAACGATGCTGTATCAAAGACGGCAAAAGAGTATTTATTGGCAAAGGTCATTTCACATGCCGTCGCAGATAAGGGAGATTTGCGTATTTCAGCTATACTTTGATCTCCACCCCAGATAACACGAATATCGCAACAACTCGAAAACAAATCATTGACTTTTGAATCGTGACCGTATTGCACAATCAAAGATCGTTCACGTAAGGGAGCGAACTCCTGTTGGGAGAACAAATCACCAATAACATCAAATAATAAAAGAGACTGAGGGGATGGTTTAGAGGAAACACGAACAATATTGCTATTGCCACAAAGCAGAGAAATAAACCAGGAATAGACAAAAATCGTGTCAACATTAGCTGGAGCCACATGAAAAGCTGTTCCACGAGCAACATAAATACGGTTTATTACTAACGTGTGGATTCGAAGCCGTTCCAGGCTTGAGCGACGCATCCAAAATGCAAGAGCCGCCAATTCCGGAAAACGCCGGGCACCTGCTGAGGCAAGCAAGCGCTTTGAAAACGTCTCGACAAAACTGACAACCGTTTCACCAAAAGGAGTGAGAGTTGGTAACTGAACCAGTTCTTCCAGTCTGGGACTATTTTTAAACACCGGAGAATATAGCAATGTCACGATAGCCCCCCTTCATGTTTATGTATATCAGCAGCATGAGTATCACTGCAACCTCGCAACTCAGCACGTGGAAGCCGGCCTTGAATGGAAAAATATTTTCCAAGGCGTCCACAAGAGCAATCATCTTCACCATGTAAAGTTCCAATATCCTCTGTCAAAAGGCTATGACCCGGATAGCTTGCAGGTAGGGCGGAGAGCACTTGCACTAATCCGGGTTGGTTGATCTTACAGATTTGCCAGGTACGTGCATCACGAATCAGAATATCCGAAAAAGCAGGCGCATGCAGGTAGCCTTTTTCACACTCCATATAAACTGATCCTACCTGCTCAACCATCCCATAAAAATTATGGACTGATGGAATTCCCGTAACATTCATCAATCGTTTTTTAAAGGTCAGATTATCAACAGCCTCTTCCTGCAGCTTTTTCCACCCTCCACTATGCATCAAAATGGCATCAGGAATATCAAGCTTTTCTTGAGCTTCTTCCAATGCCTGAACAAGATACTTCCAGATCATAAAAGTAAAACCGAACAGAAAAACACGTTGATGCTTATGCCGGTCAAGAAATTTTCGTATTCCATCTAAATCCAACTCCATACCTTCATCCTTTAACGCATAGGTATGGTCACGCCCAAAATTAGCCAGTCCAAGTATGCCTGCACCGCGAGCGGAGAAAGATAAGCGATCCTTTATGACTCCCGGATGATCAACGATCAGCATCGGTAATCGCTGCTTGCCAAGAAAAGCCTGTAAAATTCGAACCAGCGCCTTTGTCTGCGCGGCTGCCGTATCACGATCCAAAAAAATCCGCGATACAGCTTGTGAGGTTGTCCCTGAAGAGGTAAGCACCTTGATAACCTCTTTTTCCGGTACAGAACGTAAAATGTTGGATTTAAAAAGCCTTACAGGGAAAAAAGGCACCTCTTCCAGAGAATCAATTGATCTCGAATCAACACCATATGCTGACAACAACGATGCATATTCAGCACATTGACGGCCATGATAGTGCGTCATCTCCCGTAATCGGGCAGTTAATAAATCACCCTTGATATTTTTCGGCAGATCATAGACCGGCCAATTGAGATATTCCTGATCAAGCATTGTTACTTGGCCCCCAAGTTTACCTCAAGCTGAGCAAGAAGTTCTGGGTATTGCACCTTGCCTGCTGAAGAAATTGGCACATCCCCACAGGGAATCACCCGAACAACCGAGTGATGCAGCTTATACTCTTTGGTTAATCTACTTGCCAATACGTCCACATTAATTTGTTGATCAAGCAGAGCTATCATTAACATATCATCACGCCCTGTTGCATAAGCTAAAATACCCGTATCCTGAAGTCGCCGCTCAATCTCATCAAGACCTATACGGTTTCCATGAATTTTGATAAATCGCTTCAATCGGCCTGTGATATAAAAAAACCCATCCGTATCTTGCCGAGCTAGGTCACCTGTTGGCAACGCACCGTTCAGAGCATCTTCATCGGAAAGCTCATCAGGAGTTTCAGCATAGCCCAACATCACATTTTTTCCCCGATAGACTAACTCACCCACTTCACCAGCATGAGTGATAAGTTCACCTTGAGCATCTCGCAACATAAGTTCCCCACCTGGTATAGCTATACCAATGCTCTCCGGCTTGTCAAGTAAGTTCTCACTTGGCAGCCAGGAAATACGGGCTGTTGCTTCCGTTTGACCATACATCACGATAAACCTCATGTTTCGAGACTGTGCAAGCTCCCCAAACCAGCGAACTGAATCTGGTGCCAACCTGCCACCAGCCTGTGTCAAGAGACGCAGATCGGGCAGTTCCATGCGTTCAAACCTCAACCGCCGAAGCATCTCATACATTGCCGGTACGCCAGCGAAGCTTGTTGCAGCGGCCTCTTTCATAAAGGCCCAAAAGTTACGCTCCATAACTGACTCCGAAGTAAGCAACAAACATGCGCCAGCCAACAGGTGTGAATTAATGACAGACAACCCATAGGAATAGTGCATGGGAAGGCCGGTTATTGGTCTGTCGTTACCGGTAATATTGAGATAACTAACAATCGATTCAGCATTCGATTGCAAATTCTGACGGCTAAGTCGTACCAGACGTGGCGATCCTGTGGAGCCAGAAGTTGACAACAAAAGAGCTAATTCAGAGTGAAGTAACGGTGATGGTTTATGGCAAATCTTCCATTCAAACCCGCCACTTATAAATGAACGACTCCAAATTGCCTGAGGCAAAAAACGCTCATACAAAGAATGTCGTAACACAACATCAAGTGCCCCATCAACAAGAAACGGTACCACCCGGTGACGTAAACAACCCAAATAGGCCGCAATACAATCAGGATGATTCTCACACTCTATTGCAACCAGACTGCCCGTACCTATTTTATCTATAATCTCATCCGCACGGTGCACCAACTGGGCATAGGTAACAACCGTACCAGATGGGAAGCAAATCGCAGGTGCATCACCATACTCCTCACACGCATCCCAAAAATAGCTCATATCAACATACCGCCATCTACACCAATAACCTGACCTGTAACATAACTGGAGAGATCGCTGGCCAAAAAGAGAGCTACGTTAGCAACCTCTTCCGGAGACCCAATTCGCCCCATTTTGATAGAGGCAATACGTTCTGCAAATTTTTCATTTGAAAGAGAACGGGCCATATCAGTATCAATAAAACCTGGAGCTAAAGCATTTACCCTAATATTTTGTAGTGCTAACTCTTTTGCAAGCGACTTGGTAATACCAATAACAGCCGCTTTGCTCCCACCGTATACCGCCTGACCAATATTGCCGTTACTACCAATAATTGAAGAGACAAGAATGATGCTGCCACTACCTTTTCTGGCCATCAAACGACTTGCGTATTGTGAACAATAGAGAACACCAAAGGTATTCGTTCCAAAAACCCGCTGAATTTGGTCAGTTGTAACCATACCAATAAGTGCATCATCCAAAACCCCGGCATTTGCCAGCAGCACATCCAATTGCTTGAATTTCTTGAAAATCGTCTGAAAAGCGATCTTCACGCTCTTTTCATCAGCAACATCACAAAGCAAAGGAAAAATAGATGCATGAGGTATGTCACCATTAATTGATTCAACGGCTGAATTGAGATCTTGCATGATTCTGCCACCCAATAGAACAGTCGCACCCGCTGCTGCAAAAACTCTTGCAGCAGCATAACCAATACCGCGCGAGGCCCCAGTTATGAAAGCTACTTTCCCGATGAGCATATCACTACTTTTCATGAAAAAATAACATCATATTTGCCAAGAATCTCTTTCGCTTTGCCAACAGAACTCATATCAATGATATCATCAGTATCCAACATGATGTCGAATTCCAACTCCAACGCTGCGATGAGCGCCATATGACCGATGGAGTCCCACTCAGGAATGGTGTTATACTTAAGTCCATCCGTTACACTACTGGACTCAATCCCAAGTGATTCACTAAAAGCTTTTATCAAGCGTTCTGGGTTACTCATTATACATGTTCCTTATCCAAGTCTATTTTTTAAAACCATATAACTCCCTCGATTCGATATAATTTTCCCATCTTCAGCATTTATTTTTACATAAGAATGAGTATCCACGATGCACTTATTCCCCAAACTGACTCGTGGAAATACTGTCGCGCGCGTCCCTAAAAAACAATCAGTGCCAACCTGAGCATCACCATTCAATGCCGCAAAGGGAGATAAAACTGAAAACTTGCCAACACGAGCGCCGTGTCCAATACTGCAAAAAACATTAAGCATCGAAAAATTCTCAAGTACAGACCCGCTATTAATCACGCAATGAGGACAGATAACGACGCCTTCACCAATAACTGCGCTTGATGCAACATACACACTGGAATGAACGTAACTAAAAAATTGACTTCCTACATTGGACAGGCGCTCGTAAAGTAAACGCTTAATACGAGGAATTCCTATCGCAAGTAAAATAAATTCATCAAGTTCAGGATTGTAGTTAGTTATAGTGCCAAGATAAGGCAAAGGGATTGGCGACCGTTGTGCGTCGTCCGTCTGATCATCAATCACCCCTTTCAAAGAAACATCACACAACAAACCACACTCTATATCCTGATGAACATACTCAGCAAGCTCCCATCCAAACCCGCCACCACCAGCAATAATTATCTGCTTCAATTTCGACCTCCGAGTATATGTGTCTCTTTATTACCCGTAAAAAACGGCATAGTTTCCGTCGCATTGTGGTTTATCCCTTTACGACACAAAACATGAAGCATGGTCATCGCCAATATTTTAATATCCAGCCACAGCGACCAATTATCTACATACCAGACATCCAGTCTGAATTTCTCTTCCCAACTGATGGCGTTGCGCCCGTTCACCTGTGCCCAACCGGTCATCCCGGGCTTCACCTCATGCCGACGATGCTGCTCCGGAGAGTAGAGCGGCAGATACTCCATCAAGAGCGGACGCGGGCCCACAAGACTCATATCACCCCTGAGCACATTCAACAGCGTAGGAAACTCATCAAGACTGGTTGAACGAAGAAACCTCCCAAACGAGGTAAGCCGCTCGCTGTCCGGCAACAGTTTACCTTCAGCATCTCTCGCATTGGTCATCGTCCGAAACTTCAACATGCGAAAAGGTTTGCCGTTCTGGCCGGGCCTCACCTGCGAGAAGAAGAGTGGAGTGCCGTGGAAAATTCTGACGAGGAGAGCAAGCAACAGCAAAAAAGGGAGGATCAGAAGCAAACCGGGAATGGTGAGGAGCAGATCAAAAAGACGTTTCACGCTACCACCATCCTTTCCAGAAAATCGACGAAGCGATTCCCGAGTTGTTCACGATCAAACTCCCGTTCAGCAAAATGACGGGCGTTCAGACCCATCTCTTTTGCCAACTCAGGATTGTCAGCCATCTTCTCCAGCGCCAAGGCAAAAGCGTGGGGGCTATCCGGTTCCACGGCTATGCCACACCGGTTTTGTGTGATCATCTCAGCCAGCCAGCCGGGATAGTTGTTGATAACCGGCAGACCAATGGCGATGTAATCAAAAAATTTATTGGGTGAGGTGCCATAATAGAACGCAGGCACATTGGCTAGAAGCATGAGCCCGGCATCGGCTCCACGCAGATATGCGGTAAGTTTCCGTTTGTTGACCGGCTCAAGAAACAGGCAGTTCACCAGCCCTTCCAGCTCTGCCCTTGCCACAAGCTCAGGTTTCAACTTGCCATCCCCGACAAAGAGCAGCCTGATATCCTGACGCCCCTTCTCCTTCAGGAGCTTCGCCGCATCCAAAACCGCATTGAGGCCATTGGCCATGCCATGAGCACCGGTAAAAACCGCTACAAACTCTTCAGCTCCAACACCCTCAGGCCGCAACACAGCACCAGCAAGCGGATTGAACAACTCAAGATCACAGCCATTCGGCACCAGAGCAACTCTCTCGGCAGAGATACCCCGGCGAACAATTCCCTGCACAATACCGGGAGATAATCCGATACACCCTTTGGCTGCATGATAGGAGAGCCACTCCAGAACCCCCATGGCCCAAAGAACAACCGGGTTGGTAATGACCCCCATCTCACGGGGAAGCTCCGGCCAGAGGTCTCGAACTTCAAAAACAAAGGGTTTACGTCGCAGAAAGCTTGCGAAAATCCCCGGAATTCCGGCGGTCAAAGGCGTTGATGTGGCAAAAAGCAGCTCATAAGGCAAGGTCAATGCCAGCCCGATACTTCGCCATGCAAACAGTATAAATACCCAGGTACGCTTCAGAAAGCTGTCGTAGTTGGAGTAGGGCAGATCGAGTTCAATGACCTCAATACCCTCAACCTTACCACGACGCATCCCCTTTACCGGCTCACCTGAAAGGCCAGTGCTCGCCATTTTCCCGCTGCCGCACACCATGGTAACCTGATGACCTCTGGCAATCAACCGCTGGGCCATTTCATAGGAGCGGGTTCCGGTTGATCCGGACGGAGTTGAAAAGTGTTGGTGAAAATAGAGAACTCTCATTGTTACCAGTGATACTCCGTCGTCAGAATGCCAGGCTCATGAATTTCAACTTCAAGAACCGGCAGAGCTGTTTTTTGAAAATAATAGCGCGACTCCCAGCCGCTGACCTGTTCGATACGGGCCACAGCAACCGTGGATGTAACCGACAAGAGATGTTCGCCGTCCGTCATGCATTGCCCTTCAAGATGCCACCTCCCCGGCTTGAGCCTCCAGCGCAATACTGCCTTGCCGGTAAAACCGGAAAGCTCATCAACGATAATCATTCGGTTATCAGCAAGCCGCACAGAGCGCCGGTGCCTGGCGCCAACGCCATCACGATATGCCGCGCCGAAGGTTGTTTCATGATCATGTTCAGCCAGCGACTCGAGGGACTCGGTGGTCAGCCAGTCTCCAAAGAGAAAGCGGCTCAGTCGCGGCATCTGATCGCGGTCATCAAACTGCACGGTGTTGTGGCCAGCGGTACCCGGGAAATAGGCAAGCCATTGGGAATCCGTGTTGTAACTGAAGGTACCACCATCCCGCAACAGATTTTCGCCATCATGCCAGAGATCAATGTGCAGAGCGTCAGCCTGGCTGGGGCGGAATCTGAAGCGGGGATAACGCAACAGGGCCATAGCCTTCTCTCGCCTCAGCACCGCATACCCGCCACCATCAAACACCTGATTCCCTGGCAGTTTGGCTACTTTTTGTGGCAGAGCAATGCCAAGCCAGGCAAGCTGCTCATTCCAGGGGCCACTCTTTGCATAGGCCTGCTCCCCCGTAAAGAGCACCATACCGAGCTGTACGGATGGCCGATAATCGCGATAATCGGTCTCCGTCAGCGGCAGCAAACGGGCGCCATCGTTCGATCCAAGGTTAGGGGCATCACCCGACTGAGGGTCAACCATCGCATAAAGCCACTGAACCGAAGCTGCGGCCCTCATTGCAAAGAGCGTTGAAAACTGTTCCAAGCCAAGTTGCCGGCGCCAAACCTCAACCATACTCAAGGTGTCGAGCATCATCCGGTGGTAGTTGAGTGAATACTGGCTGAAGCTGCCATCAGGGTCAATCAAACGGGCCACCCGATTTTCAAGCCACTCGCGGCCGGTTTTTTGCCACTGCTTGCCCTCGCTGACACCCTGCGCCGCAAGCCAGCTTCCTCCAAGGAACAGCGCTGCCGCCTCCGAGGTGCCGTGGTTATTATCCTGCGCCATGGAATAGCTGATGGTTGGAGCTATGCGTTGCAGATGGAGCCTGATCAGATCGATCAAACCTTTCGACGGTTGATCTATTTGCCCAAGGATCAAGACCGCCATGCAGAGGTGCATCACCCGAATTGAAGCCTCCTGCCCGCACTTCCAGTTCGGGCCGCAATAGGGAGGATTCTTTCTGCACCAGTCAGCCAGCCACGCATTGAGTCGTTGCAGCTCAGCCTCCTCTCCTGAACGGGCACGCTGGGCAAAAGCAAGTACCCAATCGAAGCGGGAGGCCTCCCAGATTGTTTTAATATCACCAACCGAATCGTCAAAATCAGGGATAGTCCACCAAAGCCTTTCAGGAGCCGTCACCCGAATACCGGCCATTGGGTTGAGATGCCAATCGGGCGGGCTCTCCGAAACTGGAACCGGATAAAAGCCGAAGTACCGAACCTCTTGCTGCCAGTGGGTGGGGGCTGGCAACTGGCATGAAGCGTTACCGGCCACCTCCTTAAAAAATGGAGCTGTCGGCACTGTTGCCCGCAACCGGCGAACCGGATTCAGCCCCAGTTTGACACCCAGGCTATAGGCAACCACCCGGACGAGATTCGACATACCAAGTGCCAGGGCAACTCGAATTTTTTGGCGTAAAGTGCCAATCACCCTCATTGCTTTCGAAGTAACTCCACCACCTCCAAGCTTACCCTTGCCACTTCAAAAATCTCGGCAACGGGTATGGACGCTGGCTTGCCTCGCTCAATCGATCGGAGAAACGCTGCCGCACAACCATTCTGCCCTTTATCCTGTTTCCAGAGATTCATCTTTTTAAACCCGGGCCAACCATAGCCCGTCATGCTTCGGAAGTTATCGAGCTGTAACACGCGCCCG
>Ga0194060_10002073_pt1 | contig 14309 bp, 11 predicted proteins | sample SepL225m_MetaG_FD_163427 | JGI IMG/M metagenome (GOLD analysis project Ga0194060, IMG submission 163427) | Anoxic zone freshwater microbial communities from boreal shield lake in IISD Experimental Lakes Area, Ontario, Canada - Sep2016-L222-5m | ecosystem: Environmental > Aquatic > Freshwater >... | reverse complement strand
CGTCAGGTAACCTGTATATTGCAGATACAGCTAACAACCAGATTGTCATGCTAACGCCTGCCACAGATGGTGTATTCACGCAGACGGTAATTGATGACGCGGCAGTGAAGTATAATGCTCCGGTCGGCATAGCAACCGACCTAAGTGGTAATGTATACGTCGCAGATACAGGAAACAACCGTGTAATTATGATTGTCGCAGACACAACTACAAAGCTTATCAGCTCTGCAAGCCAGAAAGTAACGGTTGCGGGTAACGGTATCGCAGGATTTTCCGGGGATGGTGCCCCTGCATTAAGCGCGAGCCTGAATGGTCCGACAGGGGTCGCCGTTGATGCATCCGGAAACATATATATCGCTGACAACGGCAATTATCGTATTCGTAAGGTGCCAGTAACAATAAAGGTAACACCTGCTACACCGGCAAAACTTGCTACACCGACAACACCTGCTATACCGGCAACACCTGAATTAACGACATATACCCCCGGTGCAATCAGTACCATAGCCGGTGACGGCACGGCAACAAAACTGACCGCGTACGGTATAGCGCTTTCACCTGCGGGTGATCTCTACATTGCTGACGCAGGTAACAACCGGATACTCAAGATGACTGGAATGCAAGGGCCTCCGTCTGTATTTGCGGGGAACGGGATAGAGGGTTTCTCCGGTGATGGCGGCTTGGCCTCTCTTGCGCAGCTTAATAAACCGAGCGGTGTTGTCACCAACGGTGATTATCTCTACATCGCCGATACTATGAATAGTCGCGTCAGAAGAGTTTCCCACGCTACCAATGTGATATCGACTAGGCTTGGGCCAAACGACATGTTTTCTGCGATTACCGCCCCGGTTGGCTTTGCAAATCCGGACAGTGTTGCCGTTGATGCGGCAGGAACGCTGTATGTCGGAGATACCGTCAATCACGTAATCCAACAGGTTTTCGGCAGCGTTTCAGCCATAACCACTGCAAAAACTCCCGGCGGCTCATATCCAACTACCCAATATGTCGAATTGATTTCCAGTAAGGCCGCGACAAAATATTATACAACTGACGGTTCTCCACCGATAATCGACTCTGTACCGACATCTGCGTCTCTACCATATACGGTTCCCATACCCATTTCTGCGACAACAACACTCAGGTTTACTTCCATCGATTCTGTCGGCAACCCGGAAGTAACCAACATTGCTACCTACACAATCAATCCAGCAGCGCCGATTGTATCAGTATCACAAGTCGGCGGTACCTTTGCGATACCACTAACGGTAACGCTCGCATCAACAAACAAACCGAACGTAACCGTAACCATTTACTACTCAATAGACGGGAAGTCTCCAACAACAGCTTCAAAAATATACAGTGTGCCACTGGCAATAACCAAGACCACTACTTTAATGTTTTTTGGCGTCGATGCTGCCGGCAATAGAGGCGCCGTCGAAGCTCAGACATATATCATTGATACTGTGCCGCCCGTTACAACTGCATCAGTTCCTTCAGGTTTCTATGCATCGACTCAATCTGTTACCCTCACAACTGATGAAAAGGCAGATACGTACTACACGATTGATGATTGGTTAACGACAAAATTTTTTAAATATGATGATCCTAAGACCCTTTCTATAGAAGCCACCACGACGCTGAAATACTATTCAAAAGATTATCCGGCCGGAAATCGGGAACAGATCAAAACCCAAATATATACTATCGCTGCAATAACTGCATCTCCACTTGGTGGCACCTATAACATTAAAAAAACGGTTACGCTATCAAGTAGCCAGAGCGTAAACGCGATATACTACACAATAGACGGGAAGTCTCCGACAACAACTTCATCAAAATACAGCACACCACTGGAAATAACCAAGACTACCACGCTAATGTATTTTGCCGTAGATGCTATCGGTAATAAAAGCGCCGTCGGATCCCAGACATATATCATTGATACTGTGGCACCCGTTACAACTGCATCCGTTCCTTCAGGCACCTATTCATCGGCCCAATCAGTGAACCTCACGACTGATGACCCAGAGGCGACAATTTACTGGACTATCGACAACTCAACACCAACAGAAACTTCAACAAATTCTAAACATATAGCCATTATTACTATCCCTATTAATGCCACTACGACGCTGAAGTACTTTTCAAAAGATACAGCCGGCAATCCGGAACAGATCAAAACTCAAGTATATATTATCGACGCCATACCACCGACCGTATCTGCAACACCAGATGGCTCCTTTAACGTAAAACAAACGGTAACGCTTACACCAAATAAACAGAATGTAACCATTTACTACACAATAACTGGTATCGCTCCGACAACCACTTCATCAAAATACAGCTCACCACTGGCAATAGCCAAGACAACCACACTAATGTATTTTGGCGTCGATGCCGCCGGGAGTAAAAGTGCCGTAGTAACCAAGACATATATTATTGATACTGTGACACCCATAACGAAAGCATCTCTTGCCGAAGGCTCATATTCATCGGATCAAGTAGTGATCCTCACGACTGATGACCCAGATCCAGAGACAAAAACATACTACACGACCGATGGTAGGACTCCGGCAGTATCATTAGATGATCTATATAAAGGAAAGCCTATTACTATAGCCACTGTAGATTCCACGACGGTCACCAAGACGACACTGAAGTACTTTTCAAGAGATAAGGCTGGCAATCAGGAAGATACCAAAACCCAAGTCTATACTATCGATCCAATACCCCCGAAGCTATCGGTATCACCAGTCGGCGCCGCCACACCGACGATACCAAAAACGGTAACGCTCACATCGGACAAACTGAACGTAACCATTTATTACACAACAACCGGGATTGCTCCGACAGACAAGTCAACAAAATACAGCGCGCCACTGCCAATAACCAAAACCACCACGTTAATGTATTTTGGAGTTGATGCTGCCGGCAATAAAAGCGCTGTCGGAAGCCAGACATATACCATTGATTCCGTTACACCCATAACAACGGCGTCGCTTCCATCAGGCACCTATTCATCGATCCAATCGGTAACCCTCACGACCGATGACCCAACGGCGACCATTTACTACACTATAGATGGCTCAACTCCAACGGCATCATCAGCAAAATATACTGCTCCAATTATCATTAGTGCTCCTACTGTTCTTAAATACTTTGCGAAAGATACTACTGGAAATCTGGAGTCGGTTAAAAATCAGGTTTATACGATCATCACTTTGACGACCTCTGCATCCCCGAAAGGGGGGCAGTTCTTAACCCCTCAGACTGTCGTGTTGTCAACCAATAATCCGGGAGCGACTATTTACTATACCACTGACGGCACAGTGCCTTCTGCTGACACCAAAGTGTCAAAAAACACGCAAAAATATAGTAAGCCTCTACTTCTCCAGGCTTACAAAACAACGCTGAAGTTTTTTTCGGTAGACGTACTGGGTGTCGTTGAAAATATAAAAACTGAAGTGTATCTGATCAACAGTCTGACAACCACAGTAACACCAAAAGGTGGCGTGTTCGGCTCGCCTCAGGCAGTGACACTGAAATCAAGTAATGCAGGAGCAACCATCTACTATACGCTTGATGGCACAACACCTTCAAAAGATGCCAAGCTTTCAACAACGACTCAGACATATACCGCGCCGATCAATGTTCAGGCAGGCAAAACGGTTTTGAAATATTTTTCACTGGACTCGCAGGGTATTAGCGAGAATATAAATACGGAAATTTATACGGTAGATTCTGCGGCTCCAATCACAACAGCAAAATGCGGAGAGACCGCAAACAGTATTGAGTTGAGCGCAAAGGACAGTAACGATTTACTGCCAGAAATCCTATACAGCACCAGTAATTCCGCAAACGTGACCGGAACCCCATTTATTTTCTATAGGGCTCCCATCACCTTTACCAATAATACGATTGTGAAGTTTTTTGCGGTGGATTCAGCCGGTAACGTTGAACAGATGAAAACAGTTTCCTGTCCTACGGTAGTAGCTCCTTTAGATGTAAAACCTGCCATGTACCTTGAAACATTGACTGATGGTGCGATGACTTCGAACGGTTCTTTGTATGTTTCCGGTAATGTGGATCCAACAGCGACTCTTGCAATTAATGGCACCGCTGTTGCCTTAACGACCGATGGCGGTTTTTCTTACAAGGAACAATTGGTAATCGGGAGTAATAGCATTAAAACTGTTGCAACAATAGGCGCTCAAAGTAGTAGCGACACCCGAAATATAAATTATTATCTGATGTCAGGGCCTCAGGCGGATGATCCGCACATTGCCATTGGCACAAACAGCGGCGTTGCTGGCAATCGCATCAGAGTGCCGCTAACTCTTACAAGCGGCTATCAGGCGGCAACGGTCAGCATGGATTTAGATACAACCAATTTCGGTGGTGCGCTCGCCGACCCAACTGTTGAAATAGCTCAAACAGCCGCTGCGCTGGGTAAATTTGTCAAGGTTGTTCCTGCTGAAGGCGTTTATAAAATTGTGATAACAGATATCAATCAACCTGCTGACGGAGTGACAAAACGTCCCCCAATACCAGATGGGGTGATAGCAGATCTTACGTTTTCAATTGCCTCACCTGGCAGCGTAAGTAAGCCTTTGGTCGTCAACAAATATTCAGCAAATGACCCGGATAACAATGTAATGGCAGTCAATGCACAAACTAATGGCGTTGCGAATATTGTCTCAAAACCGGGAAACGGCTGGGATACGGTTGCCAATGCAGAAGTTGCAGCAACACTTAAAGATGTGCTGAATTCACTCTATATGCTGCTTGATCCTGTAACATATCCAGTGAGTGGTTCAGCTGATCTGAACGGTGATGGCAGAGTACAGATAGATGAACTCCAGCGTGTAATTAACAGCTTTATCGGCCTGTAACCGATATGCGGCGACAGCATATTCGTACATTTTTCAAAGGTGGTAGGTTTTGACAAAAGTGATCAAGATAAAATGTCTTTTATTTATGGCTGTTTGTGCGCTCTCTTTTTTGAATGCCTGTGGTGGCGGGGGTGGCTCAGGGAGTACGGCGACTACACCGACTACTCCGACTACGCCGACTACTCCGACGATGTCTAATACTTCTACTGCAACGAGGACTCCAGTAGTTTTGAACACAATCTCGCTTGAAATAGGAACTCCGAGCAAAAGCGGAAACACGGTGACATTCCCGTTGAATTTTAAGAATACCAATGGGTCAATCTCCGGTATTGAGGCTGATATCGGATTTGATTCCAAAGCTTTTTCGGTGATTTCCAAAGGCGGTGATGTTGCTAGTGCCACTGCGGGAGCAGCGGCCGTTTTGGCGGAGAAGACCGTTTACCAAAGTACCAGCTCTGCTCAAAAGGATGTGCTGCACCTTGTGATTAGTGGCGTAAACAATATCAGTATCGCCTCAGGTGTCGTTGCCCAGATAAGCTTTTCGATACTCTCCGGCGCTCCTCCCGGAAGTTATACTTTTTCGGTTGTAGTCAATGCCACTGACTCGTCTGGATCAGTAAAGACAGTTGAAGTTGCAAATCCTACCGTAAGCTTTACACTATAAGATAGTTAAAGAGAGGAGAGAGATAAATAAATCAACATAAAATCTAGTTGCAGGAAGAGTGCTTTATGGGGTACAAAGACAAGCGTTTTAAACCTTAAGATTCGGAAGTCCGGGTAATATGTAATATACCAATGTGCGGTAAAAATTTATAAGATGTCATTGAGCAGAATTGATTGGATTTAGGAGGATTATATGGCTAAAGAAGAGCAGGAACAAGCAGAAGCGGGAGTTGAGGACGGCGGCGGCAAAAAAAAGAAACTCATAATTATAGGCGCAGCGGTGGCTGTTGCACTGATTCTGGGTGTTGTTGCCTTTATGATGCTTGGTAAAGGTGACAAAAAGGCTTCAAAAGAGGGTGCGGCAGCTCAGGCTGAAGGCGGCCATGGCGCAGCACCTGCAGCGGGCGGTCATGGTGCCCCTGCAGCGGGCGGTCATGGTGCCCCTGCAGCGGGAGCAGCAGGAGCGGCAGCGGGTCCCCCTGCCAATATATTCCCGTTGGAGCCCTTCATCGTGAATATTTATGATGGTCAGGAACTGCGCTATCTCAAGGTTAAGATTGAACTTGAAATGGTCAGTCCTGCTGTAAAAGCTGAACTCGACGGACGACTTGCACCCATCCGTGATTCACTGCTGATTCTCTTCAGCGCGAAAACTCTTCAGGATGTTCAGGACGTTCAGGGGAAAAACACGCTTAAAGACGAAATACTGACGGCAATAAACAAGAGCATACCTCCCGGCAAGATTGCGAAGGTATATTTTACCGATTTCGTGGTTCAATAGGTTCTAAATGGCTGCAACGGAAAAAATACTCACGAAAGTCGAAATCGAATCACTGCTTAACGCTGTTTTTGAGGGTAGGATCATACCCGAGAAGGAACTCGCCAAGGCAGAGGGCGTTGTTTTGCCGTACGACTTACTCAACTCAGAGGCCCAAAAGGGGTCAATCCCTAATTTAGATATTATCTATGACAGTTTTATCAGGTCATATCGGGTCAATTTTTCAAACCGTCTGCGCAGAACAGTTGAGTTAAAAAAAGTCGGCGCTCGTGCCTTTAAATTCGATGAGTTTCTCCATACACTTCCTATGGCGGTCTGCATGGGTATTTTCAAGATTGAGCCTCTGAAGGGCGCCGCCTTGATCTCCCTTGATACTGATCTGGTGATGTCTCTGGTTGATACTCTGCTTGGCGGAACCGGCGGTGCAAAAATCCAAACAGCCAATCGTATGTTTACCTTGATTGAGCTGAAGTTGATGGAGAGGCTGGTGCTTGATATCCTTCAGGATTTTCAAAAAGCCTGGGCTCCTCTCTGCAGCACCCGTATGAACCTGCTCCGGATGGAAACAAACCCGAGTCTACTCAATATAGTTCCACCGGAATACCAGATTGTCACCATGACCCTCAATATTCAGGCTGGTGATATTTCCGGCAATATGATGTTTGCCGTTCCGTACATGACAGTTGATCCAATTCGCGAAAAACTTAAGTCCGGCATGCAATTCGATCTGATGCCGGTCGATCCGCAGTGGTCGAGTCGGCTTTCGGCAGAAATAATGGAGGCGCCGCTGGAGACTACCGTCGAAATGGGTAACGCTCACATCACTCTGCGCGAACTGCTTGATCTTGCTCCGGGAGATACCATTATGCTTGATAAAGCCTGTTCGAGTGACATGATTGTCAAGGTCGAGGGGGTGCCGAAATATTTCGGCATTCCGGGCATAAAGCATGGCAACAAGGCAGTCCAGATCAGTAAGATTTGCAACGATAGGGGGCAGTAGTGAGTAATAAACCTGAAGCAAACGAGACGCCACTCGACAAGAAAAATCTCGACTTTATCCTTGATATTCCGCTGCAGGTAAGCGTGGAATTGGGAAGAACCAAACTACTGGTCAAGGATGTTCTGCAACTCAATCAGGGTGCGGTAGTTGAATTAACCAAATTAGCCGGTGAGCCGCTGGATATCTTTGTTAACTCCAAACTTGTGGCTCGCGGTGAAGCGGTCGTAATCAACGAAAAGTTCGGTGTTCGCCTCGTTGATATTATCGCTCCAAATGAGCGGGTGGAGAAAATTCTGTGAAATGTGCGGTTTCCGCACTTCTTCTCATCATCCTTCCCTCCGTTGTAACAGCCGCTGAAGGCTCTGTGCCTGAATTCAGCTTTCTGGCAAGTTTTCTTCAGATGATTGCAGCTTTGGCTCTTGTTGTCGGCCTGATTCTGGTTACCTGGCATTTTTCCGGCAAATTGATGAAAGGTCTGCCAATTGGACAGCAGCAGCTTTCAAAACATATCCGCCTTATAGAAACGCGCTATTTCGGGCCAAAGAAGGCTCTGCTCCTGGTTGAAGTCGGTGGTGAGTACCTGTTGCTCTCCAGCAGTGACACCGGGCTGGCTCTTATCAAGCAGATTGACATGCTTGAAGATGTCGAAATTATTGAGGAGCAGCCGCAACAAAGCCGTTTTGCAGTTCTACTGACACGTTTGAGACAGACCTCATGACATCCCATACGACAACCAGGCAGACCACAAAACGCGCCTTGATTTTTGCCCTGACCGCTCTGTTGCTAACAGCTGGCGCTGTGGCGTATTCTGCACCGATTCCGCTTCCGTCACTCAGCGTCGGCGTCGGCACCGCGACTAAACCGAATGATGTTGCCGTGACAGTGCAGATATTCCTGCTTTTGACGGTCATGTCGCTTGCACCCGGTCTGTTGATCATGACCACCTCGTTTACCCGTATTTCAGTGGTACTATCGTTTCTACGTACCGCCATGGGTACTCAGGCGGCGCCTTCCAATCAGATTATTCTTGCCTTATCGATGTTTTTGACTTTCTTCATCATGACGCCGGTCTGGCAGCAGATAAATAAGGATGCCTACCAACCATGGAAGGCATCCTTAATCAGCCAGGAACAGGCGATGGAACGGGCAGTCAAGCCGGTACGAATGTTTATGCTTTCCCAGACCCGAGAAAAGGATCTGGCGCTCTTTGTCAGCCTTTCAAAGCTGCAGAGACCTAAAAATGCTGAAGAGATACCAACTCTCACCATTATTCCGGCTTTTATGATTTCTGAACTGCGTACGGCATTTCAGATCGGATTTCTGATCTATATACCTTTTATCGTTGTTGACATGGTTGTGGCATCAGTCCTGATGTCGATGGGTATGATGATGCTGCCGCCGGTTATGATATCGCTGCCGTTTAAAATTTTGCTCTTTGTGCTGGTTGACGGCTGGGGTCTGGTCATCAGTTCGCTCGTAAAAAGCTTTGGCTAGGTGAATATTCATGACTCCCGAACTAGTCGTACAACTTGCCAGACGCAGCTTTGAAGTCACTTTACTGCTGGCTGCCCCGCTTCTGCTTGCCAGTTTGGTTATCGGTCTTATAATCAGTATCTTTCAGGCGGTCACCTCTATTAACGAGGCAACGCTTGCATTTGCTCCCAAAATTGTCGCCGTCATGGTAGCCATGATCATTTTCTTCCCCTGGATGATGACTTACATGAGCGACTTTACCCGTGAGATTTTCTCTTTTATTGCAACAATGAGGCGATAGCCTCCGATGTTTCCGCTACTCCCCTTTCCCACTCCCCGAGAAGTCATCTTTTTTATGCTGGTATTAAGTCGCGTGGCCGGAATCTTTGCCGCTCTGCCGGTTTTTGGCGGCAGAGTTGTGCCGATGCGCATCAAGGCGCTAATTGTTTTCATGATAACGCTTATCTGCTTCCCAACGCTATCTGTTGCTTTGCCGGAGGTGCCGTCTAATGCTTTCAGCTTCGGCTTGCTGGTATTGAGCGAAGTAATGGTCGGCCTGACGCTTGCCTTCATAACTCAGATAATTTTTGCGGCGGTCGAATTCAGCGGTCAGATTATCGGTATGCAGATGGGGTTGACCATCTCATCAATACTTGATCCCTCCCGAGGTGCTCAAGTCCAGATCATGTCGGTTGTCCAGACGCTGTTTGCGACACTCATGTTTCTTTCCATGAATATTCACCACATTTTTATCCGGGCGATTATGGACAGTTTTACGGTTATTCCGCTCGGCGGGTGGCGTGTGAGTGGCGAACTGGTAAATTTCCTGGTTATGCGCACAGCGGATATTTTTATCATCGGCATACGTCTGGCAGCACCTGTCATGGTGGCACTTCTCCTGACTTCAGTAGCGCTTGGCATCATGGCTCGCGCATTTCCACAGATGAATATATTCATGATCAGTCTGCCGCTTAACGTCGGCCTGGGTCTGACGATACTCGGCATGACACTGACTATATTTTTCCACGTACTGCAAGTATCCTTCGGCCAGCTATCTGCACAAGTTGCCGCACTTTTTCGCCTCATGGCAAGGGGGGGATGACCTACGGCCGGCGATTCAGATAAACACTCCAAAACCGAACAACCTACCGGCAAGCGGCTAGAGAAGTCCCGGGAAGACAGTCCGCCGCCAATGAGCCAGATGCTGACCTCATCACTCACTCTGCTCACCGGCATCATCAGCCTGTATATTTTCGGCAGTTTCATGATGGACGGACTCAAGCAGAGTACGTCAAAAATTCTGTCGACAATGGGGGTGTTTCAATTTACCGAAGCAAACTTATACGCGCTGTTGGTAAAACTGTTCGGTATCATTGTGCTGCTGATTGCCCCTCTTATATTAACAATCATAGCCACTGCAGTAGTAGCAAAACTTATTCAGGATAACGGCAGATTTGAGTTTCAGACTTCACGAATGAAATTCAGCTTCAGCAAGCTGAATCCGCTGAGCGGTTTCGGAAGACTTTTCAATAAGGATGCTCTGGTTGAGATGCTCAAGTCTCTGCTCAAGCTGCTGGTGGTTGCCTGGATTGCATATGGCGTCGTGCGGGATGAAATGCAGAATATCGCCTTTCTGGCGGAAGCGGATATTCAGACAATATTCAACTTTGTCGGCCACATCGCATTCAAGATAGTTATCCATACCTGTGGTATCCTGATCGTTCTAGGTTTGCTTGACATGCTGTATGTTAAATGGCAGCACAACGAAAAACTTAAAATGACCAAGCAGGAGGTTAAGGACGAGCATAAGGAGTCAGAAGGCAATCCTGAAGTAAAGGGTAAAATAAAGAAGTTGCAGTTTCAGATGGCACGCCGCCGGATGATAAAAATCATTCCTCTAGCCGATGTCGTTATTACCAACCCCACTCATTATGCTGTGGCGCTTAAATATGATCGACAAAAGATGGCGGCTCCCATAGTTCTTGCCAAAGGAGCGGATATTATGGCTGAAGCGATCAAAAAAATTGCGCGTGAACATAGTATTACTCTTGTTGAAAACCGTTTCCTGGCTCGTGAACTGTATGATCAGGTCAAGGAAAACGAACCGGTTCCGGAAGCGCTATACGCAGCAGTTGCAGAGGTTCTGGCCTATGTCTATAAACTGAAGGGGAAAGGGGTATGACGCGCGCGCCTGCAGACTACATCTCTACCCTCGTCACGACCCCCTGCAGTTTGGATGCTGGTAGCTTGTTGAACTGAACGAAATTGGCTGTCTGACGTTTGATGGTAGAAAAGATCTTCCAGAAGATGTTTCCGGTTTCTATGTCCTCAATGCCGTAGAATATAACTTTCTCCTGTATGCCGTGAGACTTGAGAATCCCCTCGATGTCTAGGATTCCCATATAGCCGACCCTTATCTCAATCGCGTCTAGTCCGCTTGCCAGCCCGGTTTTCAGATCAATTTCGAGTCCATACGGTTCATCGGTACGGAAAATCGAGATCAGTACGTTGCGTTCGTAGATGATATTGGAGCGGATGACGCAGTGGACCAGATACGGAGGGATGACTCTCCACTCTTTAACGAAGAACAGGCCGGTGCCAGGGATATTTTTCTCTTTGGCATAAATCTGGCTGTAGGCCATTTCAAAGGTGTCGAAGTCAAGCGGTTTCAGCGCCTTGTAGAGCGCCCGCTGCCCCTTTGTCCAGACAAGGATGGTAATAAACGGTATCGATGCAAGAATGATCGACCAGTATCCTCCATGCGGGAATTTGTTAAGATTGGCGAGTAGAAACAGCAGGTCGGCCAGAGTTACCAGCAGAGCGATCGGTACCTTCCACTTTTTCTTGGTGTGGGCGTAGATCATGGTCATCATGATACCGGTGATGGTCATGGTTCCGGTTACCGCCAATCCATATGCCGCCGCCAGATTCTCCGATTTTTTGAAAATAAGCATGATCATTATTACCGCAGCCATCAGAGCCCAGTTGATAGAGCTGATATATATCTGTGACTTCATATGCGTGGAGGTGTAATCAACCTTCAAAAGTGGCAGGATACGGGTGGTAACCGCCTGGTAGACGATAGAGAAAACGCCGCTGATAAGAGCCTGAGATGCAATTACTGTGGCGATAATGGTAAGAATCAGGAAAGGGATATAGAGATAGGCTGTTTCATTGCGCACCATTCCGAAAAGAATATTTTTGGCGTCAGGGTGGGTGATTATGTATGCACCCTGGCCAAGGTAGTTAACCAGGAGTGCCACAAACACAAGGTACCACGCCCGAACTATCGGCTTGCGCCCCAGATGTCCCATGTCCGCGTAAAGCGCTTCGCCGCCAGTGGCACAGAGGATTACCTCTGAGAGGACGAAAAAGCCTGCCAGGCCGTTATCGTGGAGGAATTTGGCTGCATACCACGGGCTGAGTGACTTAAGGATATGCGGATGATCTATGATTGAGGCGGCTCCGGAGATGGTCAGAGCGAGGAACCAGATCACCATCAACGGACCGAAGGCGCGGGCGACCTTGTCTGTCCCTTTTTTTTGAAAAATGAAAAGTCCGACGGCAATTATTGCAGCAATCAGGATCAGGATATTTTGCGGAGTATGTTCCAGGCCGGGTATCAGCTCGATACCCTCAACTGCGGATAGGATAGAAATAGCGGGGGTAATGACGCCGTCACCGATCAGCAGACAGATGCCGACATATGAAAGGAAAGTGACAAACGCGAGCGTGCGCCCAGGCTTGACCATTCTGACCAGTATTTCGCGCAGCACGATGGTTCCCCCCTCACCCTTGCGCCCTAGACTCATGGCCAGCCAGGCGTATTCGACCATTACCAGAATTACCAACGTCCAGGCGATCAGGGAGACTATGCCGTAAATGCTTTCCTGTGAAGGTTTGGTGAGAGTGACTATAACGGTGAGGGTGTAGATCGGGCTGGTGCCGATGTCACCAAACACCAGGCCGAGGGCTTTGACGATGCCGCCCCAGTAGGAACCTGCTTCAGACTGCTTCATGAATGACTATCCCTTCAAAAGAGGCAAACATCAGTTTTTCAAGACCCCGTAACACGTATCGTCTCACTGTAGATTGTTCTGCATAAAGAGAGTGTCAAGATAGCCGGCAGAAGTATCAAGAATGTATCAAGAAGATCGGTTGGTCAGGAATCAGTCGTCAGCAGGTAAGGCGATATCCAACTCCGGGTTCGGTGATGATGTGTTGGGGACGTGAAGGATCAGCCTCGATTTTACGGCGGAGGTTACTGACGTTCACCCGTAGTACATGGGGTTGCTCCAGATAGGCGATACCCCAGACCTGCTTGAGAATCTGGCTGTGGGTGAGAACCTTGCCGGCATGAGTGACCAGCAGGCGCAGGATGTCATATTCGGTTGGTGTGAGTTGAACGTCACTGCTGTCAACAGTCACCCGGCGGCGGATCAAGTCCACGATCAGGCCGTTGCTGGAAAAGACCGGCTCCGGAGTCTGCTGGATGGAGCGGCGCAGCGCAGCCCTGATGCGAGCCAATAGTTCGGCAACTCCGAATGGTTTGGTGAGATAGTCGTCAGCTCCGGCATCCAGTGCGGCCACTTTATCGTCCTCACGATCACGCACCGAGAGGACGATAATCGGTACCGGCGACCATTCGCGAATCCGTTTGATTACTTCGACACCGTCGAGATCTGGCAACCCCAGATCTAGCAGAATGACATCCGGACGGAATGCCGCCGCCGATGCCAGCCCGGCATGACCGTTTTCGGCCTCGTGCAGGGCAAACATTTCGCTGGACAGCACCGTGTGTAGAAATCTCCGGATAGCAAGTTCATCATCAATCACCAGGATGCGAGGTAAATTGTCCGTCGATGGTTCAGTTGTCATAATACCTCGCAGAAAGACCTCCGAGGTTTTCAAAACCTCGGAGGTCTGATTGTTATTTAATCAAAATCATCCTGTGTGAGATGTTGAATGACCGATTCATCGCAGAGTAAATCATGAAGTTGAACAAAACTATTCTTACCCTGAAACCAGTTTAGAACCTCAGCCCTGCATATATTTGTTGGCTTATCTGTGATAATAGCTTGATATGAAGAGTAGGGATATTTTCTAAAGTCTTCTACGAAGCCATGTTTCTGAGAATTGAAATGTATGTAGTGGATGAGTTGCGCAAAATAGCGGTCAGAATCCACCTCGATCCGTCCGAAGCGATTTTGAAAAAGGCTGCCGGTCCGTTTATATTTGTTATTGATAGACTTTGCGTAGCTGTTGAAAAAATTTGAAAATTGCTGATGTCCAATACTGAAGTTAGATTGACCGTAAGTAGGACATATAAGCTTGCTTTTAACGATGATGGTTGCGCTTAAATGCTTTAGGTTCAGCTGCTTAGCTTTATTTTTAGTCGTCGGTTTTTTTATGTCCAGTCGAGCATAAACCCGGTCTCTCTGATAATTCCAGTGTGCTGCTGAATTTATGAATTCCAGACTTGATACAGAACTTGTGAAATTCC
>Ga0194060_10002072_pt1 | contig 14309 bp, 13 predicted proteins | sample SepL225m_MetaG_FD_163427 | JGI IMG/M metagenome (GOLD analysis project Ga0194060, IMG submission 163427) | Anoxic zone freshwater microbial communities from boreal shield lake in IISD Experimental Lakes Area, Ontario, Canada - Sep2016-L222-5m | ecosystem: Environmental > Aquatic > Freshwater >... | reverse complement strand
GCATCGTATCAATCAATTCTTCTAAACCGCGTGCTTCGTTGAGGGCACCTTGGTAGAGGATGATTCTCTTTTGTGATGAAGGGATGAGGGGATGAGGGGATGAAGAAGGAACATTTAGAATTACTTCAAAAATTTTGTGATACTTTTCGGTAAAAATATCTGCAAGTTTTTGTCCAACGGTATAGGCAGCCTTAACATGGCGAATACATAATTTTGCAACGGTTTCCCAAATCAGTTTTACCCATTTTCTGTTTGTTACTTCGGGCACTTCGGTAAAATATTCGTGGGCATCGAATACTAATTTTTTACTGCGAATATTTGAAACCAAAAAACAAGGAAGCAATGTATCTAAATCAACTGATGAAATGATATCAGATTTTGTGAACAACAGATAAAAAAACAATCGAATATTATACTCGATGTAGAACATTTTTCCTTTATCAAAAAAACAATTTATGCGAGTTTGCTTATAATTTTTTGTTAGAAGTGTGATTGATTTTATCCGCTTTCGTCCAACAATTTCTACATCATAACCGGCATCAGCAAGCGTGCCGCAAATCCTTGCCATACGCTGGTCGTAACTAATATCGTTTGTTACTGTAAAAATAATTTTCTTCAATTCTTCCACACTAATTGTTGTGCCTTATTGTATTGCAATTTATCGTTATCAAGTAAAAATCGCACTGCTTCCATCACTTTTTCTTCTTTCACTTCTTTTAACGAAACGACCAACTCATCTAAGCTGGTATGTTTTAACACAACAATAGTTTTTATTTTTTCAATCAATCCTTCAAACTCATCATCGGTCATTCCTAACTTTTTTCGCTCGATGCAAATATCACAAACACCGCAATCGGTTCCGCCAAACTCATCAAAATAGCCAAGTATTTTTTTACTTCTACACACAGTCGAATTCTTTGCATACGAAATCATCGCATTTAATTTTGTTGTTGCAATGTCTTTTCTGCGCTTTAGCAAAGCCTTTTCAAAACTGATGTTATCGGCAGAAACACGCACACCCATAAATGTAATTTGCGGAACATCTTTTTGCTTTTGATAATCGATAATCTGAAGGTTATGTAATTTATCAAGATAAATTTCAACTTGTTTCTGATCGTGATTTACACGTTGTGCCAGTAACTTTTCGTTGATAATGATGTATTGATCAAACACGCCACCATAGCTGCGCAACACGAGTTTTATAAAATCATCATACTGCGGATTTTCAACCTGAAATTTATACAAATGTTCTTGGTCGGCAATAAATTTTAGTTTAGATGGTTCGTAAAAATTTTCGCTCATCGTTATCAAATCACATTGTTCCAAAATTTTTAACGAAGGGTAAGCTTCAATGGCTGTGATCGAAAATTTCTTGCAATAATCAGCAATGTCGAAATCGAAACTTCTGTTCACATCGGCACCAACCGGCATCGAGTAATAATTGCACAATGCCTGATACACTCTTCTGATAATTTTCTCATCCGGAAAACTTTGTTCCAAACGATGCAATGCTTCCAACTCATCTGCATGATTGAACAACAAAACACAAAACGCTTTTTGCTCATCGCGTCCTGCCCTGCCTGCTTCTTGGTAATACGACTCGAGCGATTCGGGCATTTCGTAATGAATCACCAATCGCACATCTGGCTTGTCAATTCCCATTCCGAAAGCATTGGTGCAAACCATCACACGAATTTTATTTTCAACCCAATCGTCTTGCTTTTTCATGCGAATTTCGTGTGGCAATCCGGCATGATAATAATCGGCATGCTCACGATTTTTTGTTAGCATCATTGCCAATTCCTGCGTTTTTTTTCGGTTGCGTACATACACCAGAGCTGAGCCTTTTACTTTCGAAAGAATTTGCATCAAACGTTTTTCTTTATCATCAATGGTATTAACAACGTATGAAAGATTTGCACGCTCGAAACTTTTTACAAAAACATTTGGCTTCGGAAAATGAAGTTGTTTTTGAATATCATTAATTACATCGGGCGTTGCCGTTGCTGTGAGCGCAAGCATTGGCACATTTTTGAGAATGGATTTTATTTCGGCAATTTGCAAATACTCGGGACGAAAATCATAACCCCATTGCGAAATACAATGCGCTTCATCAACAGCCAAAAGGTTAACTTTCATTTGCGAAATAAAACCGCGAACAACTTCACTTTTCAATCGCTCGGGCGAGAGATACAAAAATTTTATATCGCCATGAACACAGTTATTTAATATCAATTCAATCTCACGAAAACTCATTCCCGAGTAAATGGCTTTTGCTTTAATTCCTTTTTTGGTAAGGCTTTCGGCTTGGTCTTTCATCAATGCGATGAGTGGCGAAACCACCAAACAAATTCCATCTTTCATCAGAGCCGGAACTTGAAAACAAATTGATTTTCCGCCACCTGTTGGCAGCAATGCAAGCGTATCTTTTCCTTCAATAACAGATTGAATAATATCTTCCTGCAAAGGACGAAACTCCTTGTAGCCCCAATATTGATGAAGTATTTCGTGTGCGTTCAAATTATGGAAAGATGAAAATCAAATCTAATGGAGTGAAATGAATTTATCAAAGTTTGATTTTAAATAGATTATAAAATGTTTTGAAAGACACTAACGAGACGTTAGCGTCAACTTTAGGCATTCTTAATTAAACATCTGAAATCTTTGTTTTCTTTCTACACATTTTCAATTCTCATCTTTCCATTTTCAATTAACTCAAACAATCACCCCATCTCTAATCGTCAACTTTCTATCAGCACGGTTTGCCAGTTCTTCGTTGTGTGTAACAATGATAAACGTTTGGTTAAACTCATTTCGCAAACTAAAAAATAAATCGTGCAACTCGAGTGCATGATGCGAATCTAAATTTCCCGATGGCTCATCGGCCAAAACAACCGAAGGATTATTGATCAGAGCACGTGCCACAGCTACACGTTGTTGTTCGCCACCCGAAAGTTCGGCTGGATTGTGATGCATTCTATCCGAAAGATTTAAATATGTCAATAATTTTTTTGCTCGCTCGGCTACTTCGGTTTTCGATGATTTTGAAATCCATCCCGGCAAACAAACATTTTCGAAAGCGGTAAACTCGGGCAACAATTGATGAAACTGAAACACAAAACCAATATGCTTGTTTCTGAAATCAGCAAGCTCCTTTTGTTTCATTTTTGTTATTTCCTTTTCGTTAATAACAATACTGCCACCATCAGGCTTATCAAGTGTTCCAAGAATTTGCAACAAGGTGGTTTTACCGGCACCGCTTGCACCAACTATCGAAACAATTTCGCCTTTGGCAATAGATAAGTTAATGCCTTTAAGCACCTGAAGATTGTTGTATGATTTTGTAATTCCGTTTGTTGTAATCATCTGTTTTCAAAAATGTGTTTTTTTAGCCGAACAACATAATTCGGCATCGCTTTTTTAAGGCTGTCAAAAATCATTACCAAAACTCATGAATAAGTTTATTTTCGCATCAAAATTTATAAATAAATGAATATTCACGAATATCAGGCGAAACAAATTTTAAAATCATTCGGAGTGGCCGTTCAAGATGGAATTGTTGCTGAAACTCCAGATCAGGCATTTGATGCAGCATTAAAACTGAAAGAACAATACGGAAGCGATTTTGTTGTGGTAAAAGCACAAATACATGCAGGTGGTAGAGGAAAAGGTTCGATCATTGGTAAGGAACAACGTGGTGTGGCTGTGGCAAAAAATGCTGATAAGGCAAAAGAAATTGCTACAAATATTTTAGGCGGAACTTTGGTTACCATTCAAACAGGACCAAAAGGAAAATTGGTAAATAAAGTTTTAGTAGCGCAGGATGTTTATTATCCAGGACCAGGACAAACAAAAGAATTTTACATGAGCGTGATGCTCGACAGAGGTCAAAGTAAAAATATCATCGTTTACTCAACCGAAGGTGGAATGGATATTGAGCATGTTGCCGAAAATACTCCACATTTAATTCATAAAGAAACCATCGACCCTAAAGTTGGTTTGCAAGGTTTTCAGGCACGCAAAATTGCATTCAATTTAGGATTAGAAGGCGAAGCACACAAACAAATGGTGAAGTTTGTAACAGCACTTTATAAAGCTTATGATAATGCTGATGCTTCGATGTTTGAAATCAACCCTGTGTTAAAAACCAGTGATGATAAAATTATTGCAGTTGACGGAAAAGTAAATATTGACGACTCTGCTTTGTATCGCCATAAAGATTATGAAGCCATGCGTGATGAAGCCGAAGAAGATCCGAATGAAGTAGAAGCAAAAAAATTCGATTTGAATTATGTGAAATTGGATGGAAACGTTGGTTGTATGGTTAATGGTGCCGGACTTGCAATGGCAACAATGGACATTATTAAATTGAGTGGTGGCGAGCCTGCAAATTTTCTTGATGTTGGAGGAAGTGCAAATGCAACAACTGTTGAAGCCGGTTTCCGTATTATTTTAAAAGACCCGAATGTGAAAGCAATCCTCATTAATATTTTTGGAGGTATTGTTCGTTGTGATAGAGTTGCGCAAGGTGTTGTTGATGCTTACAAATCAATTGGAAATATTCCAGTTCCAATCATTGTTCGTTTGCAAGGAACAAATGCCGAAGCTGCTAAAAAACTAATTGACGAGTCGGGATTGAAAGTGTATTCAGCAATTGTTTTGAAAGAAGCAGCCGAGTTGGTTCAAAAAGCAGTAACAGGTACAATTTAATTTTCTATTTCGTAGAGACGACTAATCGTAGAGACGTATAATTATACGTCTCTACGATTTAAAAATTATATTTGAGACGCGATAAATCGCGTCTTATTTTTTTTAGATGATTATACCATTACACCATAAAGACCCCAATCCTCGAGATTTAAAAAAGGTTGTAGACATTCTGAATGCCGGTGGCATTATTATTTTCCCAACTGATACCATTTATGCAATGGGTTGCAAACTCGACAACAAAAAAGGAATTGAAAAACTTGCAAAAGTTTCGCATAAAAAACCCGAGAAAATAAATTTTTCGCTCATCTGTTCCGACCTTTCGAATATTGCCGAATACACTGCACCAATTGATAAATCTGTTTTCCGATTAATGAAAAATAATTTACCTGGTGCATTCACATTTATTCTCAAAGCCAATTCGCACATCACACGGTATTTTGCCGGAAATAAAAAAACAATTGGTATTCGTGTTCCCGATAATTCAATTGCTCAGGCAATTATTCGCGAAATAGGAATACCGCTTGTTGCCACAACTATTCATCATGAAGATGTGATACTCGAATACATGACCGACCCTGAAGAAATTCATGATAAGTTTGGACATGAAGTTGATTGTGTAATTGATGGTGGTGTGGGAGGAAATATTCCTTCAACCATTATTGATTGCAGCGATGGCGAAATTAATATTGTAAGAGAAGGTAAGGGTGAAATAAATTATTAAAAATGAATCCAATTTTAGTAGAAATATATCGCAATAAAGTTTTAGAAAGTTTTCATCGTGGTGTTGTTTGCGTGGTTGATCATGATGGAAAAATTATTTTTAGCGAGGGTGATGTAAATCAAATTTGTTATCCACGTTCGGCCATGAAATTGCTGCAGGTTTTACCGTTAATTGAAAATGGGGGAATTGAAAGATTTAATTTTTCGAGCGAAGAAATTGCCATCATGTGTGGCTCACACAATGGTGAGGCCGAACACTTGAGAGTTGTCAATTCAATATTTCAAAAAATAGGATTGGATAAAGAAAAACTTTTTTGCGGACCGCAATATCCAACATCAAAAAAAGATTCGGATGAATTGATACGTAATAACGAAAAGCCTCATCACATCCATAACAATTGTAGTGGCAAACATGCAGGAATGCTGGCGTTGTGCGTATTGCTTGGCGTTTCAACCGATGATTACATCAATCCAAATCACCCGATTCAGAAAATGATTTTAGATGTGTGTGCCGAAATGTATGAGTATCCAAAAGAAAAAATGACCATTGCATTGGATGGTTGTTCGGCACCAATTTTTTCGATTCCGGTTTACAACCAAGCATTGAGTTATAAAAATATTGTTGCTCCCGAAAAGTTTGGAAAGAAAAGAATTACATCATGTAACACCATCATCGAATCCATAAGCAAACATCCGTTTATGATTGCCGGAACAAATCGTTATTGCACCGATATGATGGAAATTTGTGCACCACGTATGATTGGTAAAACAGGGGCCGAAGGCGTTTTTTCGATTGGTTTAACAAAAGAAAAAATTGGCGTATCGATAAAAATTGATGACGGAAAAATGTTGCCACAGTATAATGTTGCTCAAGCTTTTATTGAAGCTACAAACATTTTTAGTAAAGATGAATTGAAACCATTACATCATTATGCTCATGAAGAAATTCGCAACTTTAACAAATTGAATTGTGGCGAAATAAAAGTACGAGAAGGACTATTTAAGAATTTAGATTTAAGAATTACGAATTAAAAAAATCGTACATCTAAACTCTTAAATCTTACATTAATTAATTCCATGAAATAATCGGTTCCAACGAATCTTTTTCATACCGTTTCCGGCATCATCCCAACTCATCCAAATAAACAATGCTTTTCCTACAATGTGGTCTTCTGGTACAAAACCCCAAAAGCGCGAATCGGCTGAATTGTGGCGGTTGTCGCCCATCATAAAATAATAATTTTGCTTGAAAGTGTAGGTAGTAATTTCTTTCCCTTCGTTATAAAATTTTGTTCCTTTCATTTCAAACGAAGGATTGTTTTCGTACACCTTAATATTTTGCTGATAGAGATAATAATTTATGGTGTCGAGTTTAATCACATCACCTGCTTTTGGTACATACAAAGGACCAAAATTATCAACGTTCCAAGTAATTGATTCGTGGTGCGGAAAAATATATTCGGCAAAAAATCCTTTTTCCTGAATGGTCGAATCAATGCTGATTACATTGTATTGTTTTCGCATCGCTGCTTTCGAATCTTTTGTTAAAGTAATTTCGAAATCTCCACTTTCAGAAATAGCTCCACCTTCGGTAATATCAAGCTCTTTAATCAACTTTTGATTAAAGCCTGTGCCATCTGTTTTTACATGATATTTATATTCCATGCGAGGCGGATTGGGTGCGGCAATTCCGTTTATAAAAACTTGCTGATTCACTACTTCTAATGAATCGCCCGAAATAGCTAAACATCGTTTGATATAATTTTCTTTCTTATCAACCGGTCTGTCTTTTTCGTAAGGGTAATTAAAAACCACTACGTCATTATTTTTTATTTTTTGAAATCCTGGTAATCTGAAATAAGGCATTTCAAACCAATCGAGATAAGATTTACCTCCAACAACTGGCAAAGTGTTGTGTGCAAACGGAAACGATATAGGAGTAATCGGTGTACGAGCTCCATAATTTATTTTACTCACAAAAAGAAAATCGCCAACTAAAAGCGATTTTTCCATTGATGATGTAGGAATTGTATACGCTTCAATAAAAAATGTTCTGATTAACGTTGCAGCAACAACTGCAAAAGCAATTGCATCTGTCCACTCACGAGATTTTGATGTAGGAGATAACTTATTGATGAAAAAATAATATGCAATGATACATACTACAATTACCAGAAAAAACGAAATGGCTGTAACAATACCTGCTCCTCCAAAAACAAGCATCACCAGAAAAAAGAAGATGTTGATGCCTAATAATAAATATAAATTAAATCTTTGACGTGATGATAATTTTGAAAGAAAATTTTTGAGCATTTTTATATTATTTAGTTTTTGAAAAACGTAGTTTCAGTTTAATTATTTTGAATATCGGTGAATGGGTAAAATTATGGGGATGAAAAAAACTCAACTGAATCACAGATTTAAAATATCATCCATGGTATACAATCCTTTTTTACCTTGAAGCCACTCGGCTGCAAGCACAGCACCTTTTGCAAATCCATATCTCGATTTTGCACGATGTGTAATTTCAATTTCATCAATTACTGATTCGTATTTTACGGTATGATCACCAGTTACATCTCCTTTACGAATGGATTCAATTAATAACTCATGTGGCTTTAAACTTTGAGAAGGTGTATTTTCCTTTAACAGCAAACGAGTCTTATAATCTGTTTTCCCTTTAATTTCAGATATAATTTGTTTGGCAAGTGATATGGCTGTTCCACTTGGATGGTCTTTCTTTTCGGTATGATGAATCTCTTCAATCATCACATCATAATCACTATGTTCCATCATCAACTTCGCAAGAATTTTATTCATTTTGAAGAAGATATTTACACCAATACTGAAATTACTTGAGTACACCATTGATTGTCCTTCATTCAAACATTTTTCTTTAATAAAATCGAACTGATCGTACCAACCTGTTGTGCCCACTACAATTGGAACTTTTGCGCTAAAGCATTTTAAAATATTATCAACTGCCGCTTCAGGCATACTAAAATCTATGGCTACATCAACATTAGTTAAACTAACTGCCATAAAATCGTATGCATTTTCGAAATTAACTTTGTATACAATTTCATGGCCTTTGGCTGTTGCAATTTTTTCAATTGCTTTTCCCATTTTACCGTATCCTAATAGCGCTATTTTCAAGTTTTTAAAATTTATAGGTTAATTGAATGCCTTGAGAATAATTGTTTCCAACGATGTTAATCATTGGTTGTACGTTCAAAGATACATTTTCGCTCATATTAAAATCAAAAAAATGTGCTTCTACTGCAGCATCAAGCACCTGCACCGCATAAACCACTACAAGCCAAACATAACATTGATCTCGTAAATCTCGATTCCAATCACGAATTACTTGTAATGTTGGTGCCTGAAAACGGTCGCAATATGGATCGGAACTTTTGCCAGTAGTTATTTTCTCTTTATAAGCTGTTCTAAATCGATTATAATCACTTTGATACATAATAGCACCATTTAGTAAAATAGCTCCTCCGCCATACATTAATGGAACTTTCCACCACCAATTTTTACGATTATAAACCTGCCCAGCACCGGGCAAAACCAATGAGAGATAGGTTGCTTTTTTGGGAGAATGGCGCTTAACAATGGTATCATTTTTATTCTCACGCATAACCGAGCGAGTAGAGTCACGCGTTTGAGCATTCAAACTCATGAAACAAAATACGAGAACTACGATACCGAAGAATTTTGACAAATTATACTGCGTGATTACCTTTTGCTTTGCAAAGATAAACCGAGCGTAGACTATACCAAATGAATATAACTGTTAGCATAAAAATTAATTTAATACGATGAGAACTGTTTTATTTGGTTTCATTTGATATGCTTGATGAAAATTTGAAATCTTCATTAACAAGCTTGAATCGGATGATTTTGTTGCTGCTTTTAATGGAAGAAAATTGATTTTATTTTTCGAATTTACAATATTGATGGCAGGCACATTGTAAACATTTACGCTTACCATAAATAGTAGAATGAGAATTACAGCTGCTTTAAATCTTTGTAAATTTGATTTGAACATTTCGTTTCAATTTCAGGAACAAAAATATGTTGCATTATTACCCCTAACAATACCTGTAAAAAGGTATTTTCAAATTTGAATTACTGAAATAAATCTGAAGCAATTTTATCGGCAAATAGCTTTGCCTTAGGTGTAAGCGTAAAAATATCACCTTTTATTTCTATCAAACCAGCTGATTGCATTTTTACTATTTCTTGAGTTATTTTTTCAGAATATGATTGACCAAATTCGCTTTCGATAAACTGAATATCGCAACCCCAAATTGTTCTCAAGCCTGTCATGATGTATTCATTCAAACGGTTTTCAATTGTTAGAATTTCTGTTTCAAATAACGGATTATTTTGCTCAATCGCTTTTAAATATGAAACATTGTTTGCTACATTCCAACAGCGTGTTATTTTATTAAATGAATGTGCCGAAGGGCCAACACCAAGGTATATTTCATTTTTCCAATAGGATGTATTGTGAATTGCATATTTCTTATTTCGAGCAAAATTAGAAATTTCATATTGCTCAAATTTGTTTTTACCGAGTATCGAAATCAGCATTTCAAACTGCCTTGCACTTTGTTCTTCATTAACCGGTAAAGTTTTCTTTTGACGAATTAAATAATCGAGCGCTGTTTTATTTTCAACTGTTAATGCATACGAAGAAATGTGATCAATGTTTAACGATAAAGCAGTTTCCAAATTGGCAATCCATTTTTCATCAGTTAACGTAGGCATGCCATAAATCAAATCGATGGTAATATTTTTGAAGCCTGCCTTTTTTGCATTTGAAATGCAATCAAGAGCCTGTTTAGAATGGTGAGCACGATTCATCCAAATTAAATCTTCATCAAAAAAAGATTGAATGCCGATGCTTAATCGGTTAATTTTTGTTTGAGCTAATTCGTAAATTTTTTCAATGGTTAGATCATCAGGATTTGCTTCAAGTGTAATTTCTGCATTATCCTCTACAATAAAATTGTCGTAAACGGAGTTCAACAAATGCTTAATTTCATCAACACTAAGTATTGATGGAGTGCCCCCACCAAAATAAATTGAAGATATATTTTCACCATTCAAATAACCTTTGCGAAGGTTCATTTCGGAAGCTATAGCGCCTACAATTTGTTGTTTGTTTTTTTGGGTGGTTGAAAAATGAAAATTACAATAATGGCAAGCCTGTTTGCAAAAAGGAATATGAATATAAAGTCCGGCCATGATTATTTTGTGCTGATAAATTAATTACTTTGAAACGTTGCAAAAGTATCTCAAAATATTATTTCTCTTCATTTCGGTTTGTGCATATGGACAAAAACCGCTTCATCTTAGTGTTGAAGTTTTGGGAAAAGATGCAGAATTTATCAAAAAAAATATTTCGTATTCTACAATCCTAACCGATTCAGTTTCATTAAATCGACAACTAAATAACATTTTAATAAGATGTAACGAACTCTCATTTTTACTTACTGAATTCACTTCCATTAATATTATAAATGATACTTGTTATGCTAAACTCAAATCAGGAAAAAGTTTTCGTTGGGTAAAACTAAAAAAAGGGAATGTACCTCTAGATATATTGAATATTGCTGGTTTCAGGGAAGAACAGTTTTATGATAAACAATTTGACCCAATACAATTTTCGAAACGTGCCGAACGAATTTTAATAACAATGGAAAACAATGGTTATCCATTTGCATCAGTTAAACTCGATAGTATATTATTTGACAGCAATGGCATTTCAGCATCAATCAATTTAGACAAAGGCAACCTCATCTATTTTGATTCACTTGAATTGAGAGGAGATGCCACAATAAAAAAATGGTATCTCGAAAAATATTTAAACATCAAAAAAGGAAATACTTATAATGAATTGCTGATAAAAAACACCGACAGCCGGTTGAGTCAGTTACCATTTATTAAAACTACACGAACTTCATCTATCTATTTTTTTGGCAACAAAGCTCGTCCAATACTCTTTATTGACAACAGAAAAGCCAGTAGTGTAGATGGTATAATTGGATTTGCACCCGGCAACCAACAAAACAATCAAATAAAAATTACGGGGGAAGCCAACTTAAAATTACAAAACATTTTAGGTTCAGGTAAAAGTATCGATTTAAACTACAGAAGTTTTCAAACAAGTTCTCAAGACTTACAATTCAAATTTCAATGGCCATATATTTTTCGTAGCAGTTTGGCGCTCGATTATAATTTAGCCTTACTCAAATACGATTCACTCTATCTTGATGTAAAAAATGAAATAGGATTACAATACCGGTTTATTGGAACCGATTATTTTAAGATTTATTATAGCATTCAAACAACTTCATTGATTACCATTGACACAAATCTTATCAAACAAACTCAAACACTTCCACAAAACTCCGACATTCGAATTGATCAATACGGAATTGGTTTTCGTAAGTCGAAATACGATTATTATTTGAACCCTACCAAAGGGTATAATATTGAATTTAGTGCAGGAGTAGGCATAAAAAATATTTTAAAAAACAACACCATCCAAAATGTAAACCTTATCGATAGTAATGGCAATCCTTACTCTGTTTACGACAAAATAAAACTCGAGTACATTCAATACAAATTGACAATTAATGCCGACTATTTTTTAAAACTGTTAAACAGAACAATACTACATACACAATTAAACGGTGCTCATATTGAATCGGAAAATATTTTCTTTAATGAATTATACCGAATTGGCGGAATTCGAACACTAAAAGGTTTTGATGAACAATCTATTTTTGCAAGCTCGTACACAATTATCAACACTGAGTTGAGATATTTACTGCAACAGAACTCAAATTTTATTTTGTTTTGGAATGGCGCTTGGTATAAAAATGTAAACCAAAATAAATCCGACAAACCATATGGTTTCGGTGCAGGTTTAAACTTCGAAACGGGTGCCGGAATTTTTTCCTTATTTTATGCTGTAGGCTCGCAATCCGGCAGCTCGATTGATTTTAGTAAAGCTAAAATTCATTTTGGTTTTGTGAATTATTTTTAATGAAAAGAATAAAACTGGTTTGTTTCATTTGTGTTTGCCTGATAAAAATATCATTGGGGCAAAACGCTGTTTCAAAAACAGACCAGAACGCAAGCCTGTTTGTTTTCGATACAATATCTCAAGCCGATTCGACTAAACTTGACTCGATTTTACCCAGTTATCATTTCGCAAAAAAATATACGCTGATCGACACGATTAGAAATGACAGTTTATTAATAGTTGTTTTCAAACCATACCTAAGCATTAAAAATTCTTTTTCCGAAAAGTCGTTTGTGAAAATTAAAAGAAGCTTACCCACTATTAAAGAAATAAAATTCAGAGATATCGATGAAAACACTTGGAAATTTTGGGTGCTTATTTCAATCATTCTCTACATATCTTTTATAAGAATTATCAATTCAAACAACTTTAACGTTTTCATCCTTTCTGTTTTCAATTTAAAATTAAGCGAGAAAATATGGGATGAACAGAGATCATTTTTCGGGTTTGTCATACTGCAATTATTTGCTATTTATATTTTCATCGCAGCAATATTTATTACTAACTGGCTACAATTAAAACATATCAGATTGCTTGAGAATGATGTGAATTTATTTCTTGTAATAATTCTTGTATTGCTAGTGACTTACATTCTAAAGTTCGCATTACACGCATTCTTAGGTTATTTGCTTGAGATGAAAAAGTTAGGCATTGGAATGGTGTCGAATACTGTTTCGGTCAATAATTTCATCTCACTTGTGTTACTTCCTTTTATTATTTTTCTGATTTATAACGATAATCCAATCGTAAAAACAATACTTTCTGAGGCAATTATTGCCACTTTCTTTTTAAGTATTATTTATCGTGTATTGAGAATCACCCTATTGAGTAATAGTTTTTTCAGTTTCCCTAAAATTTATTTATTTATTTATCTTTGCGCCCTCGAAATACTACCCTGGTTCGTAATCATTAAGTACTTAAACTGGTTTCAGATTTGAAGAAAACAAAAATTAAAAGTATCCTAATCTCGCAGCCAAAGCCTGAGGGGCTAAAATCACCTTATTTTGAACTTGCTAAAAAACATGGTTTAAAAGTTGATTTCAGACCTTTTATTTCGATATCTCCGGTACACTATAAAGAATTTAAAACCCAGAAAATAAATATACTGGAATTTACTGCTATCATTTTAAACTCGCGAAATTCTGTCGATCACTTTTTCAGAATGTGTGCTGAACTTAAATTGGAAACTCCACCTGAAATGAAATATTTCTGTGTGAATGATAGTATCGCAAATTATTTAGCAAAATATATTCAAGTAAGAAAACGGAAAGTTTTTACGGGTAAGGGAACAGAAATTGAATTGCTAAATGTTGTCAAAAATCACCCTACTGAAAAATATTTATTTGCCTGCAGTGATTGGAGAAAACCTGACATTGAAAAGTTCATGAAGAAAAATAAATTCCACTATAAGGAATCCCTTTTCTACAGAATAATTTCATCAGACCTTTCTGATTTAACACACGTAAATTACGACATCATCGTATTTTTTAGTCCTGCAGACATACGTTCATTGTTTGAGAATTTCCCGAAATTCAAACAAAATAAAACCAACATCGCATCATTTGGCGCTACAACTTCTAAAGCGATTATAGATGCTAAATTAAACATAAACATTTCGGCTCCAAGCCTACAATACCCTTCAATGGTAATGGCTCTTGATAAATTTATTGAAGGGCACAATAAAGGATTATAATTTTCCTGTTTTTTATATAATAAACCACTATCTTTACACTTATAATACGAACGTTTGTATTATTATAACTTATTCGTATTA
>Ga0194060_10002071_pt1 | contig 14316 bp, 14 predicted proteins | sample SepL225m_MetaG_FD_163427 | JGI IMG/M metagenome (GOLD analysis project Ga0194060, IMG submission 163427) | Anoxic zone freshwater microbial communities from boreal shield lake in IISD Experimental Lakes Area, Ontario, Canada - Sep2016-L222-5m | ecosystem: Environmental > Aquatic > Freshwater >... | reverse complement strand
AGAAGGAACGGAACAATATTGATGCCAAGATAAATTGGCGTTTTACTACCGAAAAAGCAAGAATCAAGTTGTTACGCCTTTATCCGACAATTGAAGCATGACATGACACTAGGTGTATGCTGTGTTAGTTGCCAAGAGGCGATTCTACATTTTATTTAAGGGTTGCTCATTATAACTCCTATTTATCAGATATATGAAAAAATTAGGAAGGGTAGTTGGACACATTCCGGCTCGAGGTGGCAGCAAGCGGGTGCCTATAAAAAATCTAAGGATAATTAATGGTAAACCTTTACTTCAGTACGCGGTGGAGTCAGCAATAGAGTCAAATGCGCTCGATGAGGTTGTGGTTAATACTGATAATATTGATATCGCATGCCTTGCGAAATCATTAGGGGTTAATGTTTATATGCGTGCTCCAGAACTAGCTTCTGATACGGCAACTGGAGATGATTTTAATTATGACTTTATCTTACACTCAAGTGCGGATACATTAGTTATGGTTAGCCCTGTCTGTCCCTTGCTTGAGCCTTCGGATATTCGTGATGCACTTAGCAGTTACTCGTTGGATAATAATGTAGACACTCTTATTTCAGTTCATTCAACACAGATGCAGGTCTTTCATGAAGATTCTCCAGTAAATATCAGTCTTGGTGGCAAGTTAGCTCCGACACAGCAAAATACACAAGTTCAAATCTTGAATTGGGCGGTAACGATTTGGGATACTAGGCTTTATCTACAGCGATATAGCGAAGGTGACGATGCTTATATAGGACGAAATAGAAACTTATTTTCGATTGATCCTTTGAAGTCAATAAAGATTAGTACTGAGAAAGACTTTCAAATGGCAGAGCTGTTATTAAGAGTGCGGAGTAATAGGTTACTAATTGATAAACCACACTATTGGCATTCTCTTCCTGAGTAAACAAAACGATCAGGTACATAACAGGGGACGAACATTTCCAATCTGAAACAACGGGATACTATGCTCATATACAAAGCAACTAACACTTTGGATGGTTATTTGCCTCTAATGGATTACACTGAGGATCAGTCACAGGCTGAGGTTATGGTTGTTGGGGGAAAGAAAATTACCCTGTCGGATTTTCCGAAGCTTCGGGGAATTTTCAAAACAGGGGTGGGAACAGATAATCTGCCGTTTGAAGATGCTGCTACGCGTGGTATAGAGATTGTTCTGCCGTCTGATCAAACCTGTGATGTTATTTATGAAGAAACGGCAGCGTTTACCTGCCACCTGATTCTTAATGGGCTATATACTGGTGCAGGAGAATGGGATACATGGCTCAAGGTAGATCGGAGGCAAATTGCAACTCAACGTCTGCTGGTTGTTGGTAATGGAAGAATTGGAAAAAGGGTGGCCGGAAAGATGGCAGCCTTTATGCATGTTGATACCTTTGACATTGCCAGTGACAAGCCAGAAAGCTTCGAGTCAAAAGTGCGTCAAGCTGATTGCGTGACATTGCATGTGCCTCTGAATGAAGATACCAAGGGACTTTTTAATACTGAACGATTGAAATGGATGAAGGATGGTGCCCTCCTGGTCAATACTTCTCGTGGCCCAGTCATAGATGAAGAGGCTCTTTATGCAGAGCTTAATTCCGGTCGTATTCGTGCGGCAATCGATGTCTTCTGGAAGGAGCCTTACCATGGTCGTCTCACTGAAATACCAGAGGATCGTTTTATTCGAACACCTCATATATCAAGCACTTGCAAGGAATTTTTACAGGGAGCAGCTGCGGATTTTATGGGATTTTTTGCAATGCTTGGTAAAAGGAAAGAAGGCCATGATTAAATGTGGAATCATTGGCTTTGGCAAAATGGGTAAAATCAGGGCTAAAGCTATTGAAGATTCTGGACGTGGTATGGTTGCTGCTATATACGATATCACCCAATCACAGGATAGTTTCTATCTGGTCGCCAATAGCATCGATGAAATAATACGTTCAACTGAACTTGATGCTGTATTTATTTGTACTCCCAATAATCTAATTCCCCAGTTATGTATTGAGGGTTTACATGCGGGAAAGCATGTATTCTCAGAAAAACCGCCTGGATTCAATGCTCAACAGGTTGAAAAGGTTATTGATGCAGAAAGAGATGGAATTGACCGAAAGTTGATGTATGGCTTTAATCATCGCCGCCATGAGAGCATCGTTCAGATGAAAAAAATTATCGATAATGGGGAATTAGGTAAAGTCCTATGGATGCGGGGCCGATATGGAAAAGAGATAGATTCAAGCTATTTCGATGGATGGCGGGCGAATCCGGAAATTGCAGGTGCTGGAATTCTGCTGGATCAAGGAATTCATATGGCGGACCTGATGTTGCATTTTGCCGGTGGATTTGAAGAGGTTGCAGCATTTGTGTCTAACCTTTTTTGGAAAATTGATGGTATTGAGGATAATGTATTTGCAATATTTCGCAACAGTGAAACCGGTGTTTGCGCTTCTTTGCATTCGACTATGACTCAGTGGCGTTATCTGTTTTCTTTGGAGGTATTCCTTGAAGGTGGAGCTATGATTTTGAACGGGTTGAAAACATCATCAGGTGCTTATGGCGACGAGGTGTTGACCATTAAACGCAACCCCAGCCACCTTCAGGATGGGCGCTTTGAACAGGAAGAACAGATATCATACATTATAGATACTTCATGGCAAGCAGAAGTTGATCACTTTTTTGACTGTATTGAACAGGATAAACCTGTTTGCTTCGGCCATAGTCAGGATGCATTAGCAGTTATGAACTTACTTGACAGAATTTACGCGGCAGGTAAAAAGAAGGGAGAAGCTTGATGGAAGAAAAAGACAGAAAATTTCTTGATGATTATTTTGCACTATACAGGCGATCACTTTTGGACACAGACATAACACCACAGCTTTTGGCTTTTCGTGATTTATGTCTTGATGTAAAGTTGCATGGAAAGAAGTTGATCTTTGCAGGGAACGGGGCGAGTGCCTCAATCTCCAGCCATGCAGCAACAGATTATACACAGCATGCCAAAGTAAGGGCTATTGCCTTCAATGACCATAATCTCATTACCGCTTTTGGTAACGATTATGGGTATGAGAACTGGGTGGCACGAGCCTTGGAGGCCTATGCAGATCCTGGGGATGTTGTGGTATTGATCAGTTCAAGTGGTTCATCACCCAATATTGTGAAGGCAGCAGAATATGCACGCAATCAGGGATTGAAGTGCGTAACGTTCAGCGGTTTTTCTAAAGATAACCCATTACGGCAGCTTGGTGATTTAAATTTATGGGTAGATTGTGATTATTACAATGTCGTTGAGTGCACCCATTTGATTTGGATATTATTGGTTGTAAATGTATTGGAAATCAATGATGGTGATGACTCCTTTATTGGAAATAAATTATCTGAAATTTCACAAAAAATTGAACAGACTGAGCATCAAGAAAATCTGATAGCATTTCGTGATATTTGCCTAAATGTGGTGAAAAAATCAGGCAAGCTTATATTTGCTGGTAATGGCGGAAGTTCGTCAATTGCAAGTCATGCGGCTACAGATTTTACAAAACAGAGTAAAGTGCGATCAATAGCCTTTAATGATCACAATCTTCTTACTGCATTTGCTAATGATTATGGGCAAGAGCACTGGATGGCACAAGCTATAGAGGCTTATGCAGAGCCAAAGGATGCTGTGGTACTGATAAGCTCAAGCGGGAAGTCTCCGAACGTATTGAATGCGGCCGCTCTCGCAAAGGAGAAGAGTTTGCCCGTGATTACATTTACTGCTTTCGATTTTGATAATCCGTTGAGGCAACGGGGAGATGTGAATTTCTGGGCTGATTGTCGGCATTATAGTATTGCTGAGGGACTGCATTCAGCTTGGATGTTTACGGTGGCAGATATGCTGGTAGGAATATAGGAATACGCTACTTTTTGTTAATAAGTTAATGTATAAGAAATATGGTAGCTTATAATAACGTTATAAAAAAAGTAAAAGCAAGATTTAAATATTTAATACTAAATAGACCTTTTGTTAGAAAATTGGTCGAATATGAGGCAAATATGTTGAGTTTAAAGATCTTTTTTCAAGAAGTAAAATGCCTAAATGATGCTGTTTCTGAAGAATTTAAAATAATATCTTTAAATAACAATACCCAAAAAGGACAAATTCCGATAGTTCAGCATTTAAGTATGCTCAATTACGCAAATAAGTATAAGGATAAGGAATGTGTTATTATAGGAAATGGTCCATCTGTTAGCATATCTGATTTAAATCAGTTGTCATTAAAAAAAATAACTACATTTGCATGTAATAAGTTTTATCTGTCTTATTGTGATCATCAGTTGAGGCCGGATTTTACCATTGCCTGTGATCAGCAAGTTATAAGTGATTTTGGTTTTGATATTGCCGAAAAAAGTCAACCGAGTACGGTTTGTTTTGCCTGTGATCAGGGCAGTAAATTTAATTATTCTGGATTTATACGAGTACTGAGGAGAGAGACGTTTGGTTCAGAAATATTGTTTTGTAAGACACCTTTATTCGGAGTACCAAGTATGGGCTCTGTTGTGATTTTTGGTATTCAGTTGGCATACTATATGGGGTTTAGCACTATTTATTTATATGGAGTAGATCATGATTTCAAAGTAGAAATAGATCCTGATGCAAAAGATCCTTGGCGAAGTGCTGTAAACGAGGGAAATCATTTTATTAAAAATTATCGACAAGGAGCTCGGTGGGCACCACCTGCTACAGATCTTATAGAAAATGGTTTTCTACTTTGTCAAAAAGAATTTGAGGCGGACTCAAGGAAGTTATATAATGTATCAAGACGGACTAAGTTACCTTATGTGAAAAGATTAGATTTTGATGAGTTGTTCGGTGGAAAAAAAGACTTGAGCTAAAAATTAATAAATTGATAGGTAATAGCTCCTAGATAATTAAATCTATAGTAATCAAATCATATAAAAAATCCTAAAGTTTTAAACCAAGAAGTAATATTTTGATTATGGATATCGAAATAAATTACAAAAATGTTTGTATATTAACGCTTTTTGTATAAATTCAATCACTACTGTCCAACTATAAGTCAAATAAATTCAATTGGTTACAGGCAAGGGTCTCTGGGATTGTGCCAGCAGAATTCGTAACTAATTGTAAAATATCGACTTGTTCAAATACGCTGACACTCAAACTTTGTAGGAAAGTGTAAAGAGTTATATCTAAATTCATGCGTTTTTTAACTAAAGCTATAAGCACATAAGCTGATATTGCTGTCCAGATTTGTGTTTTTACTGCATTTTCAGAAGTGCCATAAAAAGCCTTAATTCGTAAATGTTGTTTAATCCATTTGAAGAAAAGTTCAATCTGCCATCTGCTCTTGTAGAGGTCTGCAATCACTTTCGGAGCAAGTTCAAAATTGTTGCTCAAGTACACATACGACTTACCTGTTTGCGGATCGACATACTTGATGCGTCTCATTGTCTCAGGGTATTCTTTTGCGGATTTCGCGCAAGCAAGCGTTATGGTTTGATCACATCGAATACCGGTAGATTTATCAACAGGATTAGAGTATTGCCGTTTAAAACTTAAATTTGATTTCGCTCTTATGACAAAAAATCCTTTTGCCCGATGGATGTGATACTGTCGTTCAAAATCAATATAACCTCGGTCCATGATGTAGAAAGAACCCGGTTCAATGATGAGCACATCAAGCATATTGACATCATGTACCTTGCCATCGGTAATGGCGATAAAGGACGGTATATTACCACGTAAGTCAAGCAAAGTGTGTATTTTAATAGCGCCCTTTTGTGTTCTGAACTTTGCCCATGGAAACAGTGCAAGAGCCTTTCTTAATAATTATGAAATGATCGAAGATAACAGATATTTTCAAGTCGGTGAAGGCAAAAAACTCCGTATTCCATTTTATTATTGTGTGTTACAGGAATATTTTTTTTCAACAGTTGGACACCAGTGAAATTCAATTTGTTTTATTTATTAAAAGGTAATGTCAGTAGCGTCCGGTAAAAAAATTAAAATGGTCTGAAACAACTTGAAAGCAGCGATATTAAAAGTGACCAAACCTTTGATATATAGTAACATTCACAAGGAGTTTCAGACCATGCGACAAATTACAACGATAATGGGTGAGTTACTAAAAATTCTTCCTCGATATGAAGCAACCACTACACCAAGTATTACACAGGATGGCAGCAATTGGTGACGCTGCTGTATTCCAAGATTGCAGGTCACGATAGTCTACGAGCTATTCAGATGAGCCTTGGGGTTCATTCTAACAAGTGGTATCGCCTTGGGCTTGAAGACATCAAGCGCAGCACCTTATCTGATGCCATGAAAAACCGACCGTATCAAATCTACGAAGGTCTATTTTATAAGCTGCTCGAAAAGATATGGGTGGCCATGAGCTATTATCTGTTATTGTCTTACATCAAATTTCAGACAAAATACAGTTACTCTTTGCAGGTTCTGACAAGAATGATCGCTTCTGTACTCATGGAGCAACGATTGCTTATTGATATTTTGTCTTTGGATGAACGCTCACTGCAAAAAGTGCGGGATCCTGTTGCGCAGCTCTCTTTATTTTAACCTGACACTACTGAGGTAATGTGTCTATTGTAGTATAAATGAATATTCTTATTGTTACAAATCAGTTGCCTTGGCCTTGTTCTGCTGGTGGCCGTGCTTCTCAATTCGCCACACTCAAAGCACTACAAAATGATCATTCATTTAGGATAATACTATCGAGTTATGTCGGATTTTTAGATCATGATGCCAATTCTCTTGAGAATAGTATACATCAACTGTCAGTTATCAGGCCATTAAATAAAGTATTAAATGAGTCAATAAAATGCTCCGCGTTGTCTATAGTCAAAAGAATTCTTAAAAGCTTTATCCGTTTACTGTATAAGCAGTCCAAAAAATCAGTCGAATCAGCTCCTGGTCGTGCATACTATCCGTTTGCTCCATTATCAACTGATACTATTCAATTAATTATAGAAAATTTACAATGGGCAGATATAATTCAAGCCGAATTTCATGAAGCTCTCTTTTTAGGAACACTTCCTTTAGTTAATATTCCAAAGCTATTTGTGTGTCATCAATCACATAGTCTTTATACTAATTCGTTTTATAATAGTAACTCATACAAAATAGATATTAGTAGGGATGTTACAGAAATTATGTCAGCAGGCGATACATTAGCGGCTCATCAGATTGAGTCAATACTCATGAGCAACTATGAACGAGTGATAGTATTTTCACAAGAAGATAAGGATAGTATACCCGAAACTGATTCTTGCAAAGTAATAGTTTCGCCATTTCCATTACCAGCGGATATAAAATGGGTTCATCCATCAAATGTTGAGATATGGCAAAATATTTTAGTTTTTATTGGACCAGGAAATTGGCATCCTAATGTAGATGCTCTTGAATGGTATATTGATGAATTGAGACCTCGATTAATAAAAAAGACAGGTGAATTAAAAGCTACCCTTCATGTTTATGGAAAATGGTCACAAACTCAAGTAGAACAGTATAACAGCTCAGGTGTTATATTTCATGGTTATGTAGATGACCTTTCTCATGCAATAAAGGGGAAGGTCAGTATTAACCCTGTATTTGCGGGTGCCGGATTGAGAACAAAGCTTTTGGCTTCGGCAGCTGCGTCTTCGTCAATCATTAGCACTGAAATAGGAGCAAAAGGTACTGGTTTTAGGCACAGGAAGCACTGTGTCATGGCAGATAATCCTGGTGAATTTGTAGATTCAGTTATATGTTTGTTTACCGATAAGCAATTGAGAATATATATGGCAAATGAAGCCTACGAGCATGTTCAACACAGCTTCTCCCCCGAGGCAGTTAGAGACAAAAGGAATAGTATATATAATAGCATGATAAATAAATGATTCTCTTCCATGAAGCGCTGTAGAACAATTGCTTTTTATTTGCCGCAGTATCATCCTATTCCTGAAAACGATCAATGGTGGGGTAAGGGATTTACTGAGTGGACTAATGTAACTCGTTCTCGTCCAGTCGTACCAAGGCATTATCAACCTCATCTTCCATCTGACTTGGGTTTTTATGATTTAAGGCTGCCTGAAACCCGGAGTGCCCAGGCTGAACTTGCTATTAAATATGGGATCAATGCTTTTTGTTACTATCATTACTGGTTTACTGGGAAGCGCGTTTTAAATCGTCCTGTTGATGATATTTTGTTCACTGGTGAACCTGATTTTCCATTTTGTCTTTGCTGGGCTAATGAGAATTGGACGCGTTCATGGGATGGAGGTTCACAAAATATTTTACTTGAGCAACATTATTCTCCTGCAGATGATTTGGAACACATACGACATTTGTTGCCATCATTTGCAGATTCACGATATGTTTGTGTGGGGGGAAGGCCGCTCTTTCTTGTATATAGGACGGAACTGTTGCCAGATCCTGAGCGTACTGCGGATATTTGGCGAACTGAAGCACTTAAAGCTGGTGTTGGGGAGCTATTTTTGGCACGCGTGGAATCATTTTCCTCGGATATTAATCCAAAAAAAATTGGCTTTGATGCCGCTATTGAATTTGCTCCAGATTGGCGGGTTCTCCGTATAATTAATTATGGTCGGATTTATCGATTGCTTATAAAAATGGGTTTTGTATCAAAAGGGTATGTAGAACATCGCTTTGCTGATTACAATCACTTAGTTCAAGATATGCTCTCGAAACCAAAACCAGATTTTATTCGTTATCGTTGTGTCACTCCAAGCTGGGATAATTCCGCGCGAAGAAAAAAAAACGCATTAATATTTCTGAATAGTACTCCTGAAGCGTATGGTAATTGGCTGAATAAAATATTGCTTGATGAATTATATTCAAGTCGGCCAGATAATGAAAAATTAGTTTTTATAAATGCATGGAATGAGTGGGGAGAAGGAAATCATCTTGAGCCAGATCAACGTTGGGGTTTAGCATATCTTGAAGCGACACGTGCTGCGGTAAATATGGCTAAGGCTTTGGATAAATGATATTTACGTTCGACGACCAGATACTCTTTCACTTGTGTAAGGACGCGATATTATAAATTTGGATAAGCATTTATGAAATTATTGGTATTGTTTTTAAAATATGGTGAAGATAAATATCCAGGTTCTTTTAACACACTTTTTTATTATCTTGAGCAGATAAAATGTGAAAAAATATATATTATCATTGATAATAAATGTACTTTACCCAAAATAATAATCAGTGAAAATATAAATTATATTAATGGCGATAATAGTGAATGGGAATTCTCTGGTTGGGATAAAGGTTTGAGTTACGCCAAAAATGCCGGTTTTCAGTATGACTTGGTATTGGTGGTAAATGATTCATTTATGGTTTATGGTTCATCATTTATACAATTATTGAAACTATTTCATTTAGAATATATTGCATGTTCATCTAAATCCATAGTAGGTCAAGTAGATAGCAGAGGTTATCCCATGTCAGTATTTGGTTATAATGTTTATTCATGGATTAGAACAAGTGCTTTTTTAATTCATCCTGATATTATAAGGAAGCTCGGACAATTCACCTCTATTAATTCTACTCAGTTAAATGTTGTTTTTCCATTAAAGTATGAGCCTTCTATTTTTTTAAACTCAGCACCAATGAATGAATCATATAAAAAAATGTTAGTTGATTGGTTGACTGTTGATTCGCATAGCAAATTTGATATTTCTGATAAAACATGGATATATTTTAAATCTAAAGTCTTGGCAATAATCAATGAATCTTTGCTTACGGCAAGAATTAGTTCTTATGGATACACCATAGTTTCATTTGATCAATTATTTCGTTATAATTTTATATATCGAAGAATTCAATATGTTAAAAATCGTTTTTTTGGTAAATTTTAATTTTGTTATTATTATGGTTCGCATTATCGGTAATGTTGCTCTTAACCCATTGCGTCGTAACTATCTTAAAATTGGAAATTGATGCCTATATATTTAAAACTATACGTCACTACCGTCCGGTTATAACTTAAATAAATTAAATGGGTTACAATATACCAAAGTCCAAATCGTGTAATACGAATTTCCAACTTATTATATATTAGAAACTTATCAAATCACGTGCCTTTCGGTAATGTGTAGAAAAGTGTAGTGTCATATCACTTTTCAATTGTCGGATAAAGGTGTAGCAACTTGATTCTTGCCTTTTCTGTTGTAAAACGCCAATTTATCTCTGAATTTTTATTGTTTCGTTCCTTCTCCCATGCTGCAACTTGTGACCTAACTTCTGTAATTATATCAATACGGCGATTCAGACATTGAGTTGACAAGACTCTCAATTCTATCTCAGCCATATTCAGCCAGCTTCCATGTTTCGGCGCATAGACAAATTCAAATCGATCCAATAATGCCTTTGCTTTCTTTGGGTTGAATGCGTGATAGAGCGAGCCCGGCTCATGCGTATTGAGATTGTCCATCACCAGCGTGATCCGTTCTGCATGCTTATACTTTTGATATAAGTCTCTACACATTCCTACAAATCTTGAGTGTGAGTGTTTTCGAGAAAGTCCATATAAAACAACTAGTTATGAATTCCGTTTGCAAAAACAAGGACACCTATAACTGTAATCAGTTGAATTTATTTGACTTATAACCGGACAGTAGTGAAAATATATTTATCATTTGAAGCAATAAGTAAATTGCTTTTCAAATCGATTACACCACAATATCCTTGTAACTAACACTTGTAAATGATTTACAAGGATTTACTTTCTCAACAACCGGACACCAGTGACTATACGTTATAAATAGTAGGATTAGTTTTTCGATACCTATCGGCTCAATTTAGGTTTAATTCCCAGCTTTGCTTGGAGTAGTTGATTATCATAATTAAGACAATGTCATCTTGTAATACCTGACCTGAGCGATAAGTAATAAAAATAGCCCTCAACATATTGGCTAAAGTGTTATATTAAAGTGTGTAACGACGAAATTACCACCCAACAAAACACAACCCAAGAGGTAGAGAGCTTTATGGCAAAAGATGCACGGTTTGATGATAAAAAAGAACAGAAAATTAGCACCATTCAGCCAACTGATGAGCGCCTGACCGGTCGAGCTGGGTTGGCATTGTTTGAGGCTTATGTTGGCAGCATTCAGATTTTCCGCTGATTGAGAGATGGTTTGAGTCGATGCGCAAAAACAACAAAGGTCTTGCCATTACCGAGCTGTTTGTTCAGTTGTTCTGTTTTTTCATGGACGGCACCAGTTAAAAATTCATTTAAGTAATTATTAGAAAGTATTGAATCATCTCATTCGTAAAAATAAAATCTTATTGATTTCTCCTCACTCGCCTTTATCAATTAATTCTGGTGCTGGTCAACGCACTAGATTAATTTATAATACACTTCAAATTAATAATGATGTAGATTTGTTTTTAATTTCTGATCCTGCTGATCAGGATAAAGTCTTGCTTATAAAGCATTTTAATTTAGTTGCTTGTAAGCCTATAAGCCCCTACGGAACCAGACGATATTATCGTTTCTTTCGTCATTTTTCACCATGGATTGTCGATCGCATTGCATATCATTCTTTAGCATCCAAAGTAGAACTTGGCATTGATGATAAACTTTCAAATGTTTTAACAGGTATTTTCGAGAAAAAAAGATATGATTTTATTGTGGCGCGTTATTTAAAATCAGCTTCTCTTACTAATGCATTTCAGCATGCGCCAGTTTTGGTAGATATTGATGATTTAGATATTGAGGTTTGGCAAAGCCGTCTTGGTATTTCGGGCGACTCGCTTTTTAGAAAACTTTTAATGCATCGGTATCTCAATTCATTAAATAAAGAATTTCCTAAACTAATTCATCGAACAAATGGTGTATGGGTTGCAAAAAGTTCTGATCTACAAAAGGTTATTCATCAAAATATAGCAGTGCTCCCTAATATACCATACCATTATGCTATAGATGATAATATTCGATATCCCTTGCCTTGGGGAAAAGATAATCAAACGATAATAATAGTGGCTAGTTTAGGTTGGGCGCCGAATAAAGACGGTCTTAATTTTTTTTTAGAAAATATCTGGCCTTTAGTGATAGCCAGATTACCTGATGCTAACTTGAAAATTATCGGCTCTGGATTAGACGAAGAAACCAAAGCCCGTTGGTCTGAAATTCTAAGGGTAGATGTCCTTGGTTTCGTTGAAAATATTGTTCCTTATTACCAACACGCATCTTTTTCCATCGCACCACTTTATCATGGCGGAGGAACAAATATAAAGGTATTAGAGTCTCTTTCCTATGGGCGACCTTGTGTTTGTTCAACTCACGCAGCTCGAGGTTTTGAGGATGTTGAAGGTCTGTATGTCTGTGAATCAGCAGATATATTTGCCAAGGCGTGTCTTAAATTGCTTAAGAACAGAGAGGAATGTGTTCAAAAAGGACATGCTGGATTTGAATATGTAAATTATCATTTTACTTATAGTGTATTTCAAAAAGCTGTGAATCATGTTTTATACAATACTGATGTTGTTGATGAATTAGGTGGAGGACTATATTGACTAGCTTTATTAAATCCAGATCTTCTGATGCTGGTATCTCTGTTGTTATACCACTTTACAATAAGGCACCTCATATTCAGCGTGCAATCGATTCTGTTTTCGCACAGACATATAACAATTATGAAATTATTGTCGTTGATGATGGCTCAACAGATGAAAGTGCTGACGTTATTAAAAACATATTAGACAGTCGTATACATCTGATTACTCAGGAAAATGCGGGAGTTAGTGCTGCCAGAAATCGTGGTATTCACGAAGCAAAATATGGGATTGTTGCTTTTCTTGATGCTGATGACGAATGGTTGCCTGAGTTTTTAGAATTAGTAGTTCATGAGTTTGAGAAAGATCCTGCTGTAAGTGTAGCGTTTACCAACTATCGGCTATCAAATTCATTACAAGCCGTTTTGATTCCTCATCAAGTCGGTCGCTTGGTGGATTATTTTGAATTTTGTCTCGTTAACAATGGACGTGGGATGTTCTCTTCTTGTGTTCTTGTAAAACGTGATATTCTGCTGAAAATTGGTGGGTTTCCATTAGAAATGCATCATGGAGAAGACATTTACACTTGGACGCAGCTTGCATGGCTAGTTCCTATTGCATTTGTTCCACAGGTTTTGGCTATTTATCATATAGGTGCCGTTAATCAAGCTACTGGTAATCCTCGTCTTGCTGCAACTGGTTTTATTGCAACAGCATTAATGTGTCGTGATCGGCTACGACAAGGTTTAGTCCCGTTTTCTCTTGTTTGTAGCACGAGAGCATACACTCAGTTTGTGTACCTATTAGCTGCAAAGGAGTTGAGGGAAGCTGGTGATACTTTTCTCTCAATTCTAAACATAATAAAATCAGGATTTCCCCTTTTGAGACGAAGTAATGTACAGCTCTATTTCATTTTAATATTTCGTATTTTAATCCCGTTGTGGATGCTGAGAATATATCGGCAGATTAAATTATTTGACTTATTACTTTTGTATACTTTTTTTTCAAATTATTTCTAAGCTTGCTGATCAAGTGGTATTCTCCTGTAAAAAAGTAAATAATATTCTTGCCAGTGTGCGGTATAGTCGGTTTTTATAGAGCAATAAACTTTAATCACGAATGGGCTAATGAGCATATTGCCAGAATGGCGAGAGCCATTGTTCATCGCGGACCGGACGACTCTGGAGAGTGGATTGATAATGAGACTGGTATTGCGCTTGCCCATCGTCGTCTTTCGATCCTTGATCTGACTCCGGCAGGGCATCAGCCGATGGTTTCTCCATCTGGTCGATACGTATTCGTTTTTAATGGTGAGATTTACAATCATCCAGAAATACGCAAAAAACTTGATCAGGAGTGCGAGCCAGCAGTATGGCGTGGTCATTCAGATACTGAAACTCTCCTTGTTGCAATCGAATTATGGGGTGTTGCCAATACACTCAAGAAATGTTCAGGCATGTTTGCTTTTGCTCTCTGGGATCGGCAGCAACGCCAGCTTACTCTTGGACGAGATAGAATTGGTGAAAAACCGCTTTATTATGGAATACAAGGTGGTTCATTTCTGTTTGCTTCTGAGTTGAAAGCTATACGGCAAGCTCCGGGTTTTCGAGGTGAAATTGATAAAGATGTATTGGCTCTCTATTTCAAATACAATGCTGTGCCTGATCCTTACTGTATCTATAAAGGATTTCTAAAACTTCAACCCGGCCATACGCTAACAGTCCATGCTCAGGACATTGCCAAAAAAGAGATCCCTCAATCACACCCGTATTGGTCGCTTC
>Ga0194060_10002070_pt1 | contig 14318 bp, 13 predicted proteins | sample SepL225m_MetaG_FD_163427 | JGI IMG/M metagenome (GOLD analysis project Ga0194060, IMG submission 163427) | Anoxic zone freshwater microbial communities from boreal shield lake in IISD Experimental Lakes Area, Ontario, Canada - Sep2016-L222-5m | ecosystem: Environmental > Aquatic > Freshwater >... | reverse complement strand
CTATATCGCACCTAATACCGGCGGCGAATCATTTGGAATCATTCTTGCTGAAGCACTTGCCGCAGGTGCATCTGTTGTAGCAAGTGATATCCCGGCCTTTGATTCACTTCTAGGGCATGGAGATTACGGAACGCTATTTCAATCTGAGAACTCAGATGATCTAGCAACGAAAGTCATTGAGCTATTGAAGGATTCTGCAAGGCGCAGAGCGATTGCCGATCGGGGAAAAATTTACGCTCAATCTTTCGATTGGGATGTAGTTGCCGATAAAATTTATGATGTGTATCAAATGGCGATGGTAGGTGGCACGGGAGTAACTCTGTCATCTGAAAACCGGGCATGGAATAAGTTACTTGGACGGCAAAGTTAATGAAGTACATCGTTATTCTCTTCGTAGTCGCGCTGGCTGCTTGGTACCTTTCCTATTCAGCGACTCGCCTTGATCGCCTGCATCATCGCGTGGAAACTAGTTGGGCTAATCTGGATGGATTGCTCCAAAGACGAGCTGCTATTGCAATTGAGATCGCCCGCTCAGAGATATCAGACCCTGCCTCTGCCATGTTGCTCACCTTCGCAGCACATCAAGCGCGTGAGGCGAGTGTCCGTGATAGATCTCAGGCAGAGACAGGTTTATCAGGCGCCCTTGGAATTTTGATTGAGACATCATCCGAGATATCGGGAGAGATAGAGAAAGATCTCATTCGCGAATTAAGCGAACTCACCGAGAAGATTAGGATGGCGATTGCAATGCACGTGGATGCAGTGACGCGCACCCAACTAGTACGCAAAAAAATGTTCAACCGTCTATTCAGACTTGCAGGAACGGCGCCAGAACCGGTGACATATGAATTCGAAGGCGATGTTCTTTAAACGTTCTGCAGTAAGTATCTTGGCTGCAACCTCACTGTTGATCGTCCTATTAGCAGTCTTCGCCCCGGGTTCTGCGATTTCTAAAGCGATTCCATTCACGCATACAGGCCCCAGCAATTCAATGAGCGGCGCATCTGGCGGCGATGGACCAGTACTTGTAGTCAAGATTGATGACACTCCAGAGGCGCACCCACAGATTGGGCTGGAAGATGCAGATATTGTCTATATCGAGCAGGTTGAAGGTGGACTCACTCGCTTAGCTGCGGTCTTCTCATCCACAATTCCCCAGAAGATTGGCCCCGTACGATCTGCGCGAATATCAGATATAGATTTATTGGCACAATACGGTCACGTCGGTTTTGCATATAGTGGAGTGCAGAAGAAGATGCGTCCAGTCATTAACGCAGCAGATTTGCAAGATTTAGGTGCCCAGAACCATTCCTCGACTATTTACACAAATGATCCCACTCGCATTCCGCCCTACGCGATGGTCTTACGCGCAGATCTATTGATGCAGTTCGTTGCAGAGAAGAATTTGCAGCTTGCAACTTCAAAGAATATGGGCTGGAAATTTGGTGATGCACCTTCTGGTGGAGTTGAGATAGAGGGCGTTCATCTATCGTGGCCCGCTAATTCTTATGATGCACAATGGTCGGCAAGACAAGGTCGTTGGTTACTCGATCACTCGAATTCCCCAGATCTAGCAGCAAGTGGAATTCAACTTGGTCCTAAGACATTGGTGATTCAAATTGTCTCGATAACCGATTCGATTTATAAAGATAAGGTCGGGGGAGTCACACCGTTATCTGTAACAGTGGGCAGTGGTACCGGCTTTATTTTGCGAGACGGGAAGTACTTCGCAGCAACCTGGTCACGACCAGACCCTTCTTCGGGAACAAGGTGGACATCCTTAGATGGCAAGGAAATCCCCTTTGCAAAGGGGCAGATATGGGTGGCTCTGACAGATAAGGCGCCAATCTTCAAGCCTATTTCTTCGGATGCGCCATCTTTGAAGGCAAAGTAGACTCAGCGTCCTTACATCACCGTCACCTAGGAGTTCACATATGTCTGAAGCAACTGGCACAGCGCGCGTTAAGCGCGGTATGGCTGAAATGCTCAAGGGCGGCACCATCATGGATGTAGTCAATGTTGAACAAGCACGAATTGCAGAAGATGCAGGTGCATGTGCAGTGATGGCGCTCGAGCGCGTACCTGCAGATATCCGCGCACAAGGTGGCGTCGCACGTATGTCCGATCCTGACATGATCGAGAAGATTCAAGCAGCTGTATCAATTCCTGTCATGGCAAAGGTTCGTATCGGACACTTCGTAGAAGCTCAAATCATCGAAAGTCTTAATGTCGATTACATCGATGAATCTGAAGTTCTTACCCCTGCCGATTACACAAACCATATTGATAAGTGGGATTTCAAAGTTCCGTTCGTCTGTGGTGCAACAAACCTTGGTGAAGCGCTCCGCCGTATCAATGAGGGTGCCGCAATGATTCGTTCAAAGGGCGAAGCAGGTACTGGAGATGTTTCTAATGCGATGATGCATATGCGCACAATTGGCGCAGAGATCCGCCGCCTTACTTCAATGCGCGAAGATGAACTCTACGTTGCTGCAAAGGAGCTACAGGCTCCATATGCACTTGTGAAGGAAGTCGCCGAGACTGGCAAGCTTCCAGTCGTACTCTTCACAGCAGGCGGGATTGCAACTCCAGCGGACGCAGCGCTCATGATGCAGATGGGCGCCGACGGCGTCTTTATTGGATCAGGCATATTCAAATCTGGAAATCCAGCACAGCGTGCTGCAGCATGCGTAAAGGCAACTACCTTCTTCAACGATGCAAAGGTTCTTGCAGAAGTCTCCCGTGGTCTTGGTGAAGCAATGGTGGGAATCAACGTCTCAGATATTCCTGTGCCTCACCGCCTTGCTGATCGCGGCTGGTAATTCGTAATCTTTTTGCGAAGAGCTTATGAAAGTAGGAGTACTAGCGTTACAAGGTGATTTCCGTGAACACATTGCACTCGCTACCCATTGCGGCCACGATGCGATCTCTGTTCGTACGATAGAAGAACTTCACGCGGTAGATGCACTCATACTTCCTGGGGGAGAATCAACAACAATCATTAAATTGGCGCAGTCGTTTGGTTTGCTCGAACCGATTCGTACTCGAATCAAAGCTGGGCTGCCTGTCTACGGATCGTGTGCTGGAATGATCTTGCTCGCCGATCGCATCGAGGATGGAATTGTTGATCAAGAGACTTTTGGTGGAATCAACATGACAGTCCGACGAAATGCATTTGGACGCCAAGTAGATTCTTTTGAATCTGATATCACTTTCAATGGAGTTGTACTACATGCGATATTTATCCGCGCTCCATGGGTCGAAGAGGTAGGAGAAGGGGTAGAAGTTCTAGCAACAGCAGCGGGCCACCCTGTGGCAGTTCGACAAGGAAAACTACTGGCAACGAGTTTTCACCCAGAATTGACCGATGATTATGCGGTCCATAAGTACTTTTTTGATGAGATCTGCAAAGGCCGATAAAGTACGTCATATAAATTTTCAGGCAATTTTTGATTGAGGAGTTCCAATGTCAGGCCATTCCAAATGGGCAACAACTAAGCATAAGAAGGCTGTCATCGATAGCCGTCGTGCGAAGAACTTTGCAAAGCTCATTAAGGCGATTGAGGTTGCATCGCGTAATGGTGGACCTGATGTTGACGGAAACCCAACGCTCTTTGATGCGATTGCCAAGGCGAAGAAGAACTCAATGCCTGCAGATAATATTGAACGAGCAGTAAAGCGTGGCGCAGGACTTGAATCTGGTGGATCTGACTGGCAGACAATCATGTACGAGGGATACGGTCCCAACGGCGTTGCAATCATGATCGAATGTCTTTCAGATAATCGCAATCGTGCTGCCTCTGAAGTTCGCGTAGCAGTCACTCGCAACGGCGGAACGATGGCAGATCCTGGCTCTGTTTCTTATCTGTTCAATCGCAAGGGAGTCATCATCGTCAATAAGGCGATTGGAGCCACCGAGGATTCAATTCTGGAAGCAGCTCTTGATGCCGGTGTTGAAGAGGTAAATGATTTAGGAGAATCTTTTGAAGTAGTGTGTGAGGCAAGTGATTTGGTAGCAGCTCGTAGTGCGCTGCAAGGTGCCGGAATCGACTACGAGTCTGCTGATTCTTCTTTTTTGCCATCGATGCAGATTCCGCTCGACGCAGAAGGCGCCCAGAAAGTCTTCGAACTCATTGATGCGATTGAAGAGCTCGATGATGTGCAAAATGTCTACTCAAATTTTGATGTCTCTGACGAAGTTATGGCGAGCCTTTCCTAACTCTGATAGACCCAAGTCCTAGGCTTGGAAGTTATGAGCCACCCACAGCGCCGCGTACTTGGAGTAGATCCAGGGCTTACTCGTTGTGGAATCGGCGTCGTCGAAGGTTCGATCGGTAAGCCACTTTCACTCGTAGCAGTCGGTGTGATTCTTACATCTGCTGATTTGCCCTTAGAACAGAGGTTGCTTCAACTCGAATCTGAACTTGAAGAATGGGTCGCTGCACATTCACCCGATGTGATGGCTGTAGAAAGAGTTTTTTCTCAACATAACGTTCGTACTGTGATGGGGACTGGACAAGCGGCAGGCATTGCACTGCTTGTTGCGGCACGGCGTGGGATACCAGTCATGATGCACACTCCTTCTGAAGTCAAGGCTGCCGTCACGGGTTCAGGGCGTGCCAACAAAGTGCAAGTGGCTGAGATGGTGAAAAGATTATTAGATTTGGAAGTGATCCCAAAGCCTGTAGATAGCACCGACGCACTCGCACTTGCAATCTGTCACATTTGGCGTGGCGGCGGTAACGCCAAGATTGAAGAAGCACTCAAGGCTGAGAAGTCGCGAATTTCCAAGTTGGTGAAGAAATGATCTCGCTTCTTAATGGAATCGTGCGCTCGATTCACCCCGATAGAGCTGTGGTTGAAGTCGGAGGCGTCGGATTAAGTGTCTCCATTACAACTCCTACGAGCGCACTACTTAACTTAGGTGCATCTGTACAACTATTTACTTCCCTAGTAGTCCGCGAAGACTCACTGACACTCTTCGGTTTTCTCGATGAAGAGAGCCGAACAACATTCGAACTTGTCCAGACCGTTTCTGGTATTGGCCCTAAAGTCGCACTTGCCATCATGGGCGCTCACTCGCCACAGTCGTTAGCGCTGGCGATAACGCAAGAAGATATCAAGGGGATTGAGAAGGTTCCGGGTATTGGACGAAAAGGCGCACAACGTTTGATTCTCGAACTCAAAGGAAAGATTTCGGATTTTGGTACTTCTGATCACGAACGTACTCATCAGCCTGTTTGGCGCGAACAACTTACATCAGCGCTCGTATCGTTAGGTTTTACTGCAAAAGATTCTGATTCTGCAATTAACAAAGTACTAGCTGAGTATGCAGAAGAGGGTCTAGATCCTTCATCATCTGATCTCTCCGATCTCCTCAAGCGCACCTTGCAGAGTGGGCGACGAAGTTCATGAGCGAGGAAAGGGTTGTGAGCTCACAAAGCGGTTCGGATGATCTCGCTGCTGAGCATGCGCTGCGACCAAAGACTCTCAATGATTTCATTGGTCAACACCGCGTGCGTCAACAGATTGATGTTTTGCTGACGGCTGCCCGCAAACGCGATTCTGCAGCGGACCACATTCTTTTGTCAGGTCCTCCGGGACTTGGCAAGACAACGCTTGCAATGATCCTTGCCTCCGAAATGAATACGCCGATTCGCATCACAAGTGGCCCTGCAATCACACATGCTGGTGATCTTGCTGCGATTTTGTCATCCCTGGTCGAAGGAGAGATTTTCTTCCTCGACGAGATACACCGACTGCCACGTCCTGCTGAAGAGTTGCTCTACCTTGCGATGGAAGATTTTCGTGTGGATGTGGTTGTGGGCAAGGGCCCTGGTGCAACCGCGATTCCTCTTCAGCTCCCTCGCTTCACATTGGTAGGGGCAACAACGCGAGCAGGCCTGCTGCCTTCACCATTGCGTGATCGATTTGGCTTTACTGCACACCTTGATTTCTATGAAGACTCTGAACTGGAAGAAGTAATTTCACGCAGTGCAGTATTACTTGGACTGACCATCGATAAGAAAGCGATTGCTGAGATTGCCAGCAGATCTCGCGGAACACCACGTATTGCAAATCGCCTTCTTCGCCGTGTTCGCGATTTTGCGCAAGTCAACGGCTCGAACGCTCTCACTCATGCAGATGCACAAGCTGCCCTTGAAATTTATGAAGTAGATGCAAAAGGTCTCGATCGATTAGATAGATCAGTTCTGCTGGCCCTGATTGAAAGATTTAATGGCGGACCTGTTGGGCTTTCCACTCTTGCAATAGCAGTGGGTGAAGAGACTGAGACAGTTGAATCTGTCGCTGAGCCATTCTTAGTCAGAAATGGCTTTATGGCGCGTACTCCACGAGGTCGAATCGCTACTGCATTGGGATGGGAGCATGTGGGACGAACACCACCTGCTGGAATCGCGACCCTTTTCGACACACCAGCGCCCGACGCCTAGACTCTGCTCTTATGTCCACACCTAATAAACCAGTGAAGACCACTGGCCGTCCGGTACGCGCCCTAGCAATCTTGGCGGTAATCGTGATTGGCCTCTTGGCTACAGCGTTAATCCAAGGAGCGACTTCAGTTCGCCTTGGACTCGATCTTCGTGGGGGAACGAGCGTCACGCTCCAACCTCGCGCCTCGAATGACTCAAATAAAATTACTTCAGAGGCAATTGATCAAGCAGTCTCCATTATTCGCCAGCGCGTTAACTCACTCGGCGTTGCTGAGTCTGAAGTAACTGCGCAAGGCAGTGGCACTAATCGTCAGATTGTTATTTCAGTTCCTGGAGATTCAGGTCGACGTGTGGTCGATCTTGTTGGTCAAACTGCAGAGCTGCGCTTTCGCCAAGTTCTCGCAGAAACATCTGCGCTCACTGCAGGTGGCACTTCTACAGCCGCTACTCCCGCAGCAGGTGTATCTGCAGAAGTCAACGCAAAGTTTGCAGCTCTTGATTGCGCAAATCCAACGGCCCGTCAGGGAACAGGTGCTGATGCTCCAACTGACATCATCGTTGCCTGCTCTCGATCTGGTGCTACGAAATACATTCTTGGACAAGCGGAAGTTCTCGGTCGCCAAGTATCAAAGGCTTCAGCCGGAATTGATCAGCAAGGCGCAAGTGGCTGGTATGTACTTCTTACATTTAATGGCGAAGGAACAAAGGCTTTTGGAAATATCACAGCCCGCGTTACAACCCTCGCCTCTCCTCAGAACCAAGTGGCAATCGTGCTTGATGGATTAGTTGTTTCAGCTCCTTCAATCCGCGAAGCGATTCCATCAGGTAATGCGCAGATCACAGGATCGTTCACTCAGACTGAAGCACAAGATCTTGCAAATGTACTTAAGTACGGAGCACTTCCACTCGCATTCGATCGTGGCGAAGTTCAGCAAGTGTCACCGACACTTGGTTCAGATCAGCTTCATGCTGGAATACTTGCTGGGGCGTTGGGGCTAGGCCTAGTTCTACTCTTCTCACTTCTATATTACAGAGCCTTAGGACTAGTGACCGTAGGTTCTCTTGCAATCGCGGGAACAATTCTTTACCTACTCTTCCTCGTTCTTGGAAAGTCAATCGGGTTCACGCTCACGCTGGCGGGTATTGCTGGCGCGATCGTTTCAATCGGTATCACAGCAGACTCATTTATCGTCTTCTTCGAACGTATTCGAGATGAAGCCCGTGAAGGTAGGTCGCTGCGATCAGCAGTTGAAAGTGGATGGTTGCGTGCGCGTCGCACAATCATCGTTGCGGATATGGTTTCGATTCTTGCCGCTGTCTTGCTCTACTTCTTCGCAGTAGGTGGCGTTCGTGGATTCGCTTTCACACTAGGTCTAACAACTCTCATCGACTTGTTGATCGTCTTTATCTTTACCAAGCCAATTGTGACAGTTATTGCAAGGATGAACTTCTTTGCATCAGGCCATCCGCTCTCCGGATTCTCCGAGAAGAGCATTGGTCGCAAGCACTCATCTACACCTTTGGAGGCATAAGCAGATGGCTAAAATTTCAGGTCTCGGTGGTCGACTCTATTCAGGTGAAACTTCATTTAATATCGTCGAAAATCGTAAGCGCTGGTATTCAATCTCTGCGCTCTTTATTCTGGCTGCAATTGCTGCCCTTGTAATTCAAGGTCTGCACCTTGGTATCGAATTCAAGGGCGGGGCTTCTTATACGGTCAACCAGCCAACAGCTACGGTTGCACAAGCTCGTTCTGCAGTTGCGGGCATTGGCATTCCTGGTGAAGTAATTGTGCAGAAGATCGGAACCTCAAAAGTTCGTGTGCAGACAGGTGCTGTTACCCCTGCGCAATCTCAAGCGATTGAAAGTGCTCTGACATCCACTTTCGGTGTCACTGCTGAATCAATCGATACTCAGCTCGTTGGTCCATCGTGGGGTAAGGAGATCACCAAAAAAGCTATCTACGGTCTCTTCGCATTCCTTCTAGCGGTGATGATCTTCTTGGCAATGGCATTCGAACCCAAGATGGCGATTGCTGCGATCGTCGCTGTGGTTCACGACGTATTCATTACCGTTGGAATCTACGCATTGGTTGGTTTCGATGTAACGCCTGCGACGGTGATCGGCTTCCTGACAATTCTTGGTTACTCGCTCTATGACACCGTTGTTGTCTTCGACAAAGTCCGAGAAAATACCAAATCAGTCTCGGCCAATAGCAAGATGACGTACTCGCAAGCTGCAAACCTTGCTGTCAATCAGACGCTAGTGCGTTCTGCCAACACATCCCTTATTGCTCTCCTTCCAGTAGCGTCAATTCTCTTCGTCGGTGCTGGATTACTAGGGGCTGGAACGCTCAAGGATCTCTCTCTCGCACTCTTCATTGGTCTTGCAGTTGGTACTTATTCATCAGTATTCATCGCGCCGCCATTCCTTGCGCAACTTCGTGAAAGAGAACCTGCAATGCAGGCACTTGCCAAGCGCGTAACAACTCGTGGGGGAGCAGCTGCTGCTGCGCAGACACAAGAAGTTCGCACAGCAACTGGCAGTGGTCCTCGCAATCAACCTAAGCGCAAGGGCCGCAAGTAACTCTTTAACATTGTCCTATGGATACCGTGCCTCTGATTGCTCCTCTTGTAGGTGCACTGAGAGAGCATCATCCAGGCGCTGATACTTCAGGAATCGAGAGAGCATTTCTTGTCGCCGAGCAAGCACACAAAGGGCAGCTGCGAAAATCTGGCGAAGAGTACATAACTCATCCGGTTGCAGTCACGCAGATTCTGGCTGAACTTGGACTCAATGAGACAACACTTATCGCCGCGCTTCTGCATGACACGGTAGAAGACACTCCCTATTCATTAATCCAACTACGTACAGATTTTGGTGATGAGATTGCCAATCTCGTAGATGGCGTTACCAAACTCGACAAATTGACCTATGGTCCAACGGCTGAAGCAGAGACCGTCCGAAAGATGGTTGTTGCAATGTCGAGAGATATTCGAGTTCTCGTTATTAAATTGGCGGACCGGCTTCATAATGCGCGCACCTGGAAGTTTGTCTCTAGTGATAGTGCATCTCGTAAGGCACGTGAGACTCTCGATATTTACGCCCCACTTGCTCATCGCCTTGGAATGAATGCCATCAAGTGGGAGCTCGAGGACCTCTCTTTCGAGATCCTCGAACCCAAGAAGTTTGATGAAATTTCGCGCCTTGTAGCAGAGCGATCCCCGTCGCGCGATGCACTTACGAGTGAAGTTATTGATTCAGTTGAATCAGATCTACTTCGTGATTCAATTACGGCAACTGTTACTGGGCGCAAGAAGCATTTCTTTAGCGTGTATCAAAAGATGGTTGTACGCGGTCGTGAGTTCAACGATATCTACGACCTCGTCGGCATTCGCGTCTTAGTCAACGATGTGCGAGATTGTTACGCAGTCCTCGGTTCTATCCATGCACGTTGGAGCCCAGTCCCTGGACGTTTCAAGGATTACATCGCGATGCCTAAGTTCAATCTCTATCAATCTCTTCATACAACCGTCATTGGTCCCAATGGAAAAGCAATTGAGATACAGATACGTACCTTTGATATGCATTCGCGTGCAGAGTTCGGTATTGCAGCGCACTGGAAGTACAAGCAAGGGGGAGAACCTGATAACAGCTCTCCTGAGATGTTATGGCTGCGCCAACTTCACGAGTGGCAGAAAGAGACTGAAGATCCATCTGAATTTCTTGAAGCGCTTCGTTTCGATTTGGGGAGTCCTGAAGTCTTCGTTTTCACACCTAAAGGATCTGTTGTGGCACTCCCTGGCGGTTCGACTCCAGTCGACTTCGCATTCTCGGTACATACTGATGTTGGACTGCGGTGCGCTGGCGCCAAGGTAAATGGTCGTCTCGTGCCACTGGAATCGAAACTTGCAAATGGTGATGTTGTTGAGATCGTCACCAATAAAGGAGAGCACGCAGGACCTAGCCGCGATTGGCTCAACTTCGTTAAGAGTCCGCGCGCGCGTTCAAAGATCAAGGCGTGGTTTAGCAAGGAGCGACGTGAGGAAGCAATTGATGCCGGTCGTGAATCAATCGCGCGTCAAATGCGTAAAGCAGGTCTACCTCTACAGAAGATTTTTGCAGGACATGCGTTACTGGAACTAGCTCACGAGATGCGTTATGCAGATATTGATGCGCTCTACAGCGCAGTAGGCGATGGACATGTCTCGGCTGCCTCAATTATCGACAAACTCGTTGCAAGTATGGGCGGTGAAGATTCCCACCCTGAGCAAACTATTGAAAGTATTCCGACAGGTGTTCAGGGAACCCGACGTACATCCAGCGCTGTCGTGGTTGAAGGTGTTGATGATGTTCTGGTGAAGCTGGCACGTTGTTGTACGCCGGTACCAGGAGATCCCATCATGGGCTTCATTACGAAGGGTTCAGGCATCTCAGTGCACCGAATCGATTGCATCAACGCCGGTGATCTTCGCGAAAATCAAGCCGAGAGAGTTGTCAAAGTAACCTGGCTTGCTGGAGCAGCAAGTCTTTTCTTAGTAAACATTCAAGTAGAAGCACTTGATCGTGCTCGCTTACTTGCAGACGTTACTCGAACACTGTCAGAACAACACGTAAATATCTTAAGCGCAGCTGTAAGCACAACAAAAGATCGCGTTGCTATCTCTAAATTTACCTTCGAGATGGCCGATGCAAAGCATCTTGATTCAGTGCTGGCAGCGGTTCGCTCGATTGAAGGCGTCTATGACGTCTACAGAACCTAGCTAATAATTAGTTAAATTCAGCGAGGTGTTTTTCAGCCTCGGCAAGCCAGACCTTACGGGCTTCGGCCGAGTCGAGAGCTTCTTTAGCCTTCTTCTCATTGCCCGCTGCCTGTGACTTTGCTGCAACCTTTGCATAATTCTCGATTGATTCGGTAAGTTGTTTAACAACTTCTGCGGCTCGAGCCTTTGCGCTCGGATCAGTCTTACGCCAAATCTCAGCTTCAGCTTCCTTAATCGCATTTTCAACTGCTGCAACGCGAGTATCGAAGGCAGCCCGCTTGTCGCGATTTGTGATGCCGATCTTGGTCCAAGAATTCATGAGCTCGCGGAAAGTATTTTTCGCTACCTTCACATCGGTAAATGGAAGAATTGCTTCGATCTGAAGAATCAGTTCCTCGCGCTTAATGAGGTTTGCAGCCATTGAAACTTCACGCTTCTCTAAATCAGCGTTCTTAGAGGCGAAGAATTGATCTTGAGCTGCCTTAAATCGAGCCCACATCTTTGCATCATCGTTCTTCTTTCCACGACCTGCGGCCTTCCACTGATCCATCAATGTCTTAAATTGACGAGCCGTGGCGACCCAATCTGTAGATGTTGCTAACTTCTCAGCTTGTTCGATGATGACAATCTTGGCCTCGGAGACCTTGCCGGCAGTAGCCTCTAGTTGCGCGAAGTGTGTACGGCGACGCTTATCGAACTTATTTCTTGAACCAGAGAAACGTTTCCAGAAATCGGCATCAGATTTCTTATCAAGTCGGGGAGCAGCCTTCCACTCATCTAAGAGCGCCTTGAGGCGATCGCCAGTAACTTTCCAATTCTCAGAGAGCGCCAGAGACTCGGCTTCAGCAACAATCTTTTCCTTCTCAACGAGGATTTGCTCTCGACGCGCAGCTTTAGCGACAGCTTCGGCTGCCTTCTTTGCTTCATATGCCTCGCGATGGCCTTCAATGAGTGGTTCGATCTGCTCAACCGATTGCGCAAGCGCTGCTAAATCTCCGACACCGTTAAGTTCAGATACTTGATGGCGCAATTTCTTTACTGCTTCATATGCATCTTGAGGAACCATGGCACCACTTGTGATGCGAGCCGCAGTGAGCGCTACTTCAGATGCGAGCGCTTCAAATTTACGAACAAAGTAGGCAAGTGCTTCTTCAGCGGTCTTGCCGGGATATGAACCGACAGCCTTCTCGCCATCAGGGGTACGAACAAAGACAGTCCCATCGTCTGCAACACGACCAAATTGTGAAGGGTCTCCGATAAGTGCAGATGCTGCACTCGGATTTGAATGAGTATGAGCCAATGTAGATGGATTGATATCGGTCATGATGTTCCCCTTCAGCGCGTTAGCCGTTATCTATGTAGACGCGGCCTTCGTTGATATGTGCGAATGTTTAAGAGGTCAAAGGTACCCTGTGCATCCGCTAGTAGTAAATCCTCGCAAGAAATTGGGTCCCATAGTGCTTGTTCGTTCCTTTCCGGCCCCCATGTACGCAACCAATTGCTGGGTGATTGCTCAGGGCGAGGGGCAAGAGTGCATCATCGTTGACCCCGGTATGCCCGACATTTCACGTGATATCGAGATGATCATTGAAGAGCATCACCTCAAACCAGTTGCAGCGCTATTAACGCATGGGCATTTAGACCACACATTCTCTATCAAACCTCTTGCAGATGGATACAACATTCCTGCATACATCCACTCTGAAGATCGTCGCTTCATCGCTGATCCAGTCGGATTACATGGCGAACAATTTGTATCGCAATTAGCTGGAATGGAATTTGCAGAACCACTATCGGTTAAGGAGCTGAAGAATGATGCAGTTCTTGATCTTGTTGGAATGAAGATAGTAGCAATCCATGCCCCCGGACATACTCGTGGCTCCTTAATGTTTACTATCAATGATGAACTTCTCGTGAGTGGAGATGTTCTCTTTGCTGGGGCGATTGGTCGCACTGACCTTCCAACAGGGAGCGCACAAGAGATGACGCAGACCTTGAAAAGAAAGGTTTTGACTCTCAACGATGACTTACGCGTGCTCACAGGACATGGGCCTGAGACCACGATTAAATTCGAGCGAAAAAACAACCCTTATCTGAAAGAATTGACTCTATGAAGTTCGAGAAGATACAGGCACCGAAAGGTGTGCGTGAATATCTGCCTCCGGAGTCCCAATCCTTCGACTGGGTTCGTGAGCAGCTGATTTCTCCTGCCAAAGCTGCGGGATATCAATTGATGGAACTTCCCGTCTTTGAAGATACCAACCTCTTCACTCGTGGTGTTGGAGAATCAACAGATGTTGTATCGAAGGAGATGTACACCTTTGAAGATCGTGGCGGTCGTTCAATCACTCTTCGACCAGAAGGAACTGCTGGCGTCATGCGCGCTGTTATCGAGTCAAACCTTGATCGTGGACAATTACCGGTAAAAGTTTGGTACTCAGGACAATTCTTTCGTGCAGAGCGTCCACAAGCAGGTCGCTACCGTCAGTTCTACCAAGTAGGCATAGAGGCGATTGGCATTGATGACCCTGCGCTCGATGCTGAGGTAATTGCTATTGCAGATCGCGGATTTAAGAATCTTGGGCTTAAAAAATATCGTTTAGAGATTACTTCACTCGGGGATGTGCAATCGCGCGCGGCTCATCGGGTAGATTTACTGAAATTTATTTCGGGGATGCAATTAGATGAGGCTACTGCAGCTCGCGCGCAGATCAATCCATTACGACTCTTCGATGACAAGCGCCCTGAGATGCGAGAGATGATGTCGAAAGCGCCGATACTTCTAGATTACTTATCGCCCGAATCAGCCCAGAACTTTGCGCAAGTGCAGAGTTATCTCACTGCGATGGGAATCGCCTTCACCATTAACCCACGGATGGTTCGTGGCCTGGATTATTACACTGGCACAACATTCGAATTCATTCATCCCGACCTTGGTGCGCAAAGTGGTATCGGCGGAGGCGGTCGTTATGACGGTTTGATGGAGACTCTCGGAGGACAAGCGCTCTCAGGAATCGGCTTCGGTCTTGGTGTAGATCGCGCACTCCTAGCCGCTATTGCCGAATCAAGCGTCCCGAGTCAAGAGTTCACAGCAGATCTCTTC